>JAEEGL017035547.1_pt1 | contig 17756 bp, 28 predicted proteins | sample 9134231 | NCBI WGS metagenome assembly JAEEGL01 (sample SAMN16246548, study PRJNA631951) | gut metagenome | biome: gut microbiome; feature: rumen; material: fiber-attached | host: Bos | place: Iran: Karaj | collected 2018-10 | reverse complement strand
ATTCATAAAATTACTAATGAACTTGTCAGAAACTATGATGTGATAAAGGTTGAGGACTTGAATGTCAAAGGAATGATGAAGAATCATAAGTTAGCAGAAGCGATTTGTGAATGTAATTGGTATCAGTTCATACAAACGCTTGAATACAAATGCTTGTGGAATGACAAGACCTTGATTAAGATTGATAGGTTCTATCCTTCAAGTCAGATGTGTTCTGAATGCGGTTATATTGAAAAACGTGTAAAGAACCTAAATGTAAGGGAATGGACTTGCTGCAACTGCGGTTGTCATCACAACAGGGATGTGAATGCAGCAAGGAACATTTTGAAATATAATTCGGCAAGGAGTGTCGAAAACAATCGTGGAGTTGTATGTAAACCGAATGAAAAACCTAATTTGATTAGTGATTGTTCGGACAACTGTGAAGCGACTATTGAACTTAATGTATAACAAAACTAAAAGGGATAATTCCGTTAGCAAAAGGAAATGGCAAGGTTAACTGAAACCGATTTGAATCCCAAATCCAATTGGGTACAACACAATGACATCGTACATTTTCATATGGATGATGGTTCCGCTGCGGGATTTGTCGGACATTATGATAAGGTGTTCTTATGCATGGCATACGTTGAATCGGTTGATTTGCAGGAATCGCAAAATTACTTGTTCCACATATACACATTGGATAAGGACATTGACACAAGATTGTCGTATGCACTTGAATCCTTCGAGCATTATCTTGAATTGAATGATATATACAAAAGCGGAGACGTTGGTCTTTCGTATTCATATCGTGCAGCAAGTGAGTTCTCAAAAGCATGCAGAATAATGGAAAAATACCTTGCCGAGAAATGCAAATGGAAAAATAAAAAAATGATACTTGATATAAAATGCAAAATGATATCAATTGAAGATGAAATGGAATTGGCAAAGAACAATAAAAGAATAACATCAGTATTTGACAAAATATGCGATTGACGGAAAGCGACAACATAAGCGAAAGCATAATGCCATTATGGAACGGGAAAGATGAAACGCAGATTGTTTATGGAAATTGGTTCTTTCATGACAAAAGCGATTTTCTTGGTACAAACCTTCCATATTTCTTATGCACAATAGGCAACTTGAACACCTATGAACACGTAACATTCAAATGTCCGTTCAGCAGGAACAAGATATATGTGGAAAAATCCATGATGAAAGTCATCTCCGCTTATAATGAACTTGCACGCTTCAACAAAAACTCGCTCTTCTCTATGACCACTCGTCACATGGTTCTTGAAAAAACCCGCATGCAAATTTTGAAAAATAATTTGTCGGATTACATTAAAGCAAACGAATACTCATCATTTGATCACGATTATATCAATAATATTCATAAAGTATTCAAGGATGAGGAATATATGCACGTGGGTATGATTATGCTTTTTGACGAAAAGAACAACCTGATTGATAACAATATAGAAATTGAACTTTATGAGGATAACTGATTGCGAAAACATATCTGCGGCAATAAATGACACCATTATAATTGATGGTGGAAAAATAGGCAATCCAAAAGACACGAACAGGAGACTGATGACTGTCAAATATGAGTTTGTAATGCAAAAACCACGTAGTATGGAATATGATGTACGGAATGCGACAATACTCTATTTGGCGGATGGCATTTGGCAGAATTTATACTACAAACATATTGCGAACAAAGATGACGATGCCATAATTATGGGATGTGATTCTCTTGGATGGCGGCATCTTGCGGATTACTGCAAAAAACATAACGCACACTTATGCAAATGGACAGTAAAGGACATTGTGTTGGACTAATGAATAATGAATTATGCGAATAACGGAAAACAAAAACATAAACGGAACCATAAGGGAAAAGAAAACCGATGACAAAGTGGTATATGGGAATTGGTGGTTGGATGCAGGAAGCAATGATAAAGGTTCCAACATGCCACATTTCATTTGCATCATGACCAATGAGGTCACAAACACATGCACAACATTCAAATGTCCGTTCAGCACAAGAAAAGCATTCATGGAAGACTCAATGATACATGTCATTGAATGCTATAATGACCTTGTTGAAATAATGCAAATGGACAAGAAGCATAATATAAACTACCGTACATCATCACAAATAATTCAAGAGTATAAATTGAAGAATGCGTTGTATAATTACATAAAGGAGATATATTCCGACAAGTATTACCTTGATTATAATTTCAACTTCAACGAAAAATACAAAAGGTCGGAGACATATATTTATGTGGACTGTATAAGTATGCTCAACAACCTTAAGAAAATTGAGATAATAGGAAAACATAATAGGAAAACCTGAACATTTATAAATACTATTCACAAATGAATAGTGTTATAACATGTCCCTTTATCCAATATACACAAATGTAAATGTTTTAGACGATCCAAAATTCAAGGATGAGGTCTCAACAACATCCGCAGGTAATGCATTCTGGGAGGAAAGCAAAAGCGGAAGGGATTTGTATAATACGCAAGTTGGCAAATTCCTGATTGGTGGTCGGAAGACAAACCTGATGATGAGCAAGAACAAGATTGTCAACGGAATGGACGATCCAAGTTATCTTGCTTTTTCTTTCGGTATAACAAACGTTGACGAGGCGGGATTGTTCGGTGATGATATAACATTGACACATAGGAACAACATGCTTCTCCCGCTCAACAAAGACCGCTCTTATTCGGCATTGACATATCTCAAGAACGCAATTGGAAATCCCGATGGAGGAAATGAGGGAAAGCGAAGGGTATTCCCGAAAGAATATACTGAACTTAAGAAATTTGTAAATGGTTTCAAAACCATAACAAACGACTATCCATACATGTTCCAGGCGATAGAAGGACTTACGGATGCGTACAAACTCTATATTAACACCCACAAGGACTCCATTCTCGGTGGCGGCAAGGACACCAAAATAAAAATAACATGCCTTGAAACAATGGATTTGAGAATGGCGGCATTGTTCGATTCATACTTCCAATCAGTCTATAACCACCAATACAGAAGAATGAACATTCCCAACAACCTGCTGCGTTTCGATTGTTGGGTGCTTCTGCACGATTTGAGGAACGTTGCACAGGATGTGCCCGAACTTATGGGACCGATAAGGTCAATCACCCCGCAAATCACAAAGGGCATTATAAGTCACCTTTCAACAGTCCTTTTCCTGTTCAAGAATTGCACATTGAATTTGGATGAAATGGGTTCAACATTCGATTCCATATCAAACAAGGATAACAATGAAACAAAATTCACATTCGCATTCACATATGGCGACCTTGAAGTTGGTATAAACTCTCTTGCGGATGTGTTTGAGAACGAGGAACTTGATGAGGCGGCAACCAACATTTATGAACACGCCACGGACATTATAACACTTAATGATGAAGCGTTACTGAAACGTTCACCAACAAAGAACTTTGATGACGATATGTTTGACGCCAATTATGGAATAAACCTTGATATTGGTGGAACACTTAAGAAGATAGGTTCAAAGATATTCCATTATGCGACAAACGGAACTCCTATGGGGAATGTATATGATGAAAGTTGGGCGGGAATTCTCTCAAACATGCTATCCACCATATCCAACGCAAGCACTTCAAGCATAGTCAACTCCGTATTCCAAACGGGAAGAATGCACGCAATGAATGCGTTAAGCAACATAATAAGCGGCAACGAGCAAAAGACATTCGAGGATACAAGTCCGGGCATGAACGACAACATATACCAAAATGGAAATGGCGGTAGAGATGGCGAACAACCCCAACAGAACAGCACACCACAAATAACCGATCTTGGCAGTGTTGATTATCAGGAACCAGAAAGCGATGCGTTTGTCCCCGATAATGTGTATAACTCCATACCCCCATCACAACCATTGGCAACGGGAAACGTGTACGGCAACATACCGCCATATCAACCTTTGCCAATGAACGAGCATATTGATATTAACGCACCATCCCCAAACAACCTGAATGTGATAAACGTCTATCAGATAACAACATATTCATCAACCCCGCCATCAGGAAACGCATATGGGAACGTACCTGAAACCCAACCATACTATGGGGAGATGATAGACCTGACATCACATTCGGAAAACGGAATACTTGTTGCTGAAAGCATTGATATGGAAAGTACAAACCATGACGCTTTGGAAAGCGGCAACGTGTATAATGAGGTCAGGGATGAAAACTCAAAGGCACAATTCCATATCAATGTGTATGACAGGATAATTGAAAGCATATCAAACCCCATCCCAATTGAAAAGATATTCGATACTCCAAGAGAACCGCAGAAACTCCAAAAAGAAAATGTATTTCCTCTTATAAGGGATAGCAGAAAAGAAACCGATAATACAGAAAACGTGTATCCGAAAACACAAGAGCAAAAAACAAAACTCTCCAACGAAAATGTTTATAGGAAATAATTTGGATATATCATTGATATATCGCAGCATAAGCGGGCATTTTAAAAATGCCCGCTTTTTTGTTATTTTATAGTATAGTATATAACAAAAAACATATTTATGACTGAAAGAAACCATTACATAGGAACATTTGATATCTCAATACATGTTGCTGACAGATGTAACAAGAACTGCACTGCGTGCGGACATTTCGCACCGCTTGTCCCGCAGTATAGTCACGATGTGACGTTTGATGAATTCAAGGAATCAATATCGTATCTTGAAATCGTGAAAGGTCACATCAACAATCTCGTGCTCACCGGCGGTGAGCCGACACTTAACAAAGACTTCCCCGAAATAATAAAGTACAGCATAGACCATATTAACGATGGGTTGTATTCAGGAATCATCATAGCGTCCAACGGTCTGAACAAAAAGTTTTTCATGGAGCACGCGGATTTGATAAATAGTTGTGACAGACTGCAGGTGTTCATCACCATGTATGACAAAAGCGTGTTCGATGAAATAAAGAACTATGTGTATAGGATAGGTTACTATTTCATTCCATTACTTGAGAATGACGGGACACGGGAAAAGTTCTACACCCGCATTCTGACACAACACAAAGTGGACACAAACATTCTTGGAAACTGCGGAAGGGGCAGTTGTGTACAACTTGTTGGATCAAGACTTTACGGTTGCCAGTACACCGCAAATTTCAGGTTCTTTGACAAATACTTTGAAGGGAAACACGGATTACCGGATGGCGATGAATACCTTGATTTGAAAGACGTAAAGTCACTTGATGAAATTGTATCGTTCCTGTATGACAAAAACTACAGACTGTGCGAGAACTGCAAAGAACCATATATCAAGAACAACATCGGCGGTATGGTAGATGTCACCGAACTCGGAGTTTCAAAAAAGGAAATGGGCGAATGGGTGGAGACGTTATAAATAGACAGATAATATCTGTCACCAAAATGAACATAGTAAAAACATTTGATGAGTACATGTTTGAAGGGAGAATATCGGATGAACTTGTCAGCGATTCTGCACCATATATGAAGCACGTCATTCAACTCCTTACAGCAATGCAGGGGTTCAGTTCAAAAGTGCAATCCGATCTCGCAACCCTGAAACTCGGATGCATAAAACCCATCAAGTGCGTTCCCGCAAAAGAGGTGCTTAACAAGGACTCAATACGCATTATAAAAAGTAGGGTTAGACCAAAAGAAAAATGCTGCTATGAGGATGCATTCCATACCGCAAGTTACATAACCGAAACCGATGTGAAATACTGCGAGGGATACCTGATTGTTTATGGACTCCCAATTGAACACGCATTCAATAAGGTCGGTGATTGCTACATTGATGTGACAAGGGAGTTCGGTGGACACGATGATGTTACGCAGAACGAATATGTCATACTGAAAGAATGGGATGCGGATGTGGCACTTCGGATTATGGCACACGGGAATGTTCAATGCTATGGAGGGGTGTTTGACAAAGAATACTATATTGAACACAATTTAATCTAAAACACATTTGAATGAGATTAAGAACAATTGACAATTTTCTTGATGTGGACCAGCGGCAGTTTGCCGAATCCGTTGTTGAGGACAGGGCAATCCCATCCTGCATTGATGGTTTCAAACCCGTACAAAGAAAGATAATTTACATAGCGAACAAAATTTGGAAAAGCGGAAGCGAGAAACCGATGAAAGTGTTTCAGTTGAGCGGACACGTCTCATCCCTTGCAATGTACGCACACGGCGATGCGTCACTCAACAAAGCAATTTCACTTATGGGAACAACATACAAAAACTCTTTGCCTCTGCTTGAGGGCATCGGACAGTATGGTTCGTTAAGAGTTCCCGAAATGGGTGCGCCAAGATACATCGGCACGAAACTATCTTCAAACTTCCGACTTCTTTACAAGGACTTTGAACTGCTTGAAAGCAAGATGGAGGAAGGCATCCCCGTTGAACCAGAGTTCTTTCTTCCCATCGTGCCGACAATTCTTCTGAATGGAAGTTCAGGCATTGCGGTAGGTTACTCAACAAACATACTGAACAGAAATCCTATTGATGTTGTTGATGCCTGCATTGATTTTCTTAAAGGCAAAAAGGTGAAAGAATTGAAACCTTGGTTTGCAGACTTCGGTGGAACATTCACAAGGGATGCGGAGAATAAAAACAAATGGAACATATCGGGGAAATACAATGTTGTGAACACCACGACAATAAAAGTAACCGACCTGCCCCCATCAATTACATTCGAGAAATATGAAGAATACCTTGACTCGTTATGTGATAAGAAAACCATTGTGGACTATGACAACAACTCATCATCAAGCATCAACTACACACTGAAACTCACAAGGGCGGACTTGAAGGATATGACCGATTCGGGGAAACTTGAACAAATGCTGAAAGTGAACGGGTCGGAAACCGAGAACATTGTTACACTTGATGAGAACGGAAAATTGAGGGTGTTTGAATGTGCGGAGGATATTGTCCCATACTTCTGCAAGTACAGACTTACTTGGTATGAAAAACGCAAGAAATATCTTGTCGCCAAACTTGAAAACGAACTTATGGGCATAACCAACAAGGCAAGATTCATCAAGGCGATAATTGACAAGAAACTGAAAGTGAACAATGTGCCAAAAGCGGATGTTGTGAAATGGTTGTCCGATAACAAGTTTGACAAGATGAACGGGTCTTTTGACTATTTGACGAATATGGCAATCTACAATCTCACCAAGGAGAAATTTGAGGAACTCCTCAAGCAGAGGGATATGAAGAAGAAAGAACTTGATGAGATGAAAAAACGAGTACCTCTTGATATGTACATGGATGACCTTAAAGCGTTAAAGAAAAGTTTGCAAAAAAATGCCGCATAAAAATTATTCCGATTTCAATGCGTTGTTCATGAATGGATTTAGAATTACATGACATTCTTATGAATTTTTTATTATATTCAATAAAGAGCAAAAGCAATGAGAATAACCGATAGCAAAAACTTGAAGGACACGATAGGTTATGGTGGTGTAAGTGTTGAATATGAGGGACGCAGGTACATAGACAGAGCGCAGTCGTTATTCACATTCACCATAGACTGTGATATCAAAATGTGGATGCCAAATGAAAATCCAGATAATAAATTCGGTACGATTGCAAATATGCTTTCAGGGCATTCATCATACTTATACTTGCATGCCCCGAAAGGATCAAAACTATTCAAAGAATATTATGAAGTTGATTTCAATTATCTTGGCAACAAAAGAGTTTTTGCCATTTCAAAAGTGCAGGTATCACACGACACGCTTTTTATTCGGTGTTATAGTCACGAAATTGAAAAACCGATCAGATTTGCGGAACTCATCAACTCATCAAAATTCTATTGTTCATTAAACCTCACTACTACTGAAAATTATACATTGAATATTTTTGAAATTGATGAAAATAACCAAAAATTCTAACCAATAATTATGAGTATAGTAAAAGCATTTGAAAAAGCGTTCAACGAAAAGGAACGCAAAAATTGGGACAAGATATATGTCCTTGTTGATTTGCACGATACCATTATGCACGGTGTGCATCAGGAACACGAATTGTACTGGTGGTATGAATGGTCATTGATTGCCCTGAAAATGATGTCAATGCGAGATGACATTTCACTCATATTATGGACAGGTTCGCATAAGGACAAGATTGATGAGTTTCTTGCGAATATGGAGAAACGAGGAATTGCATTTGATTATGTGAACGAAAACCCTGAAGTGATGGATGATGATTTCTATTGCGGCAGAAGCAAACTATATTTCAATGTAGGCATTGATGACCGTTTCGGATTCGACCCCGAAACCGAATGGAAGAAAATTGTAGAATATTTTTCAAAGAAATGAAAGTAAAGAAAATTGACGAAATGAATTGCGTGAACGAAAGTATCACGAATGAGTGCATCCACCCAATGACCACGAGCATAGAGAACCTTGAGAACGGGGAGTATATGGGTTACAGGTACGGATATGTATTTGAACTTGAAAACGGGTTCAAGTTCGAGACGGAGTCTGGCGTCAGGTGTTCAAGGAAATTCGCCACACTGAAAAAGTACAGGGTGGAGAATGGAACGATAACTGAAATAAAATAATGCATTATGCGATTTGTTGATACCGAAATGGCAAAATATGCCGATGATGAAAGCGACATCATTATTGGCAATGGCGTTCCATTGTTTGTCATAAAGATAACGAAAACCAACCTATTACCAACAGCAAATGGCATTATAACAGACGATAAAATATATACAATAATGGTCAAGGATAGTGTTCCCGAAGGCATTTTTATTATTGAGAATCTGAATGCCTTGCGGACACTTGAAGATGATGAAACTTGCACGTCCGAAAACATAAATGGACGTGAAATGACGGACAACAAAAAGGATTATGTGTTTAAGTTCTCAAAAGTCATATCATCCTTAAGAACATACTTAAAAATATACACCAACACCTACAATAATCACACAAGCATCATTCCTATGGGGATGGTAAGGCATATTGAGGTGTATGATTATGAAATTGGAAAAAACTTCATAATGCATGACTATTTTCGTTGGATTTTATTATATTCAATATATGGATATATCCATGATATATCTCCATACGTAAACATTTGAATTATGAGAAAATACTACTTTACATTCGGTTGCGGAATTAATGACCCACACAGAAACTGCTACACAATCATTGAAGCGAAATCGTATGAGTCCGCAAGGGAACTTATGTTCAGAAAATACGGGGACAAATGGGCATTCCAATACTCCGAAGATGAATGGGTGATTGACCCCGCAAAAGACCCCTATTTCAAAAAGAAGGCAATCGTGTTCGGTTGGGACGCCGATATCACAAAACCAGTAACACAAGCGGAATTGTATAACCTTACAAGAATATAATTATGAACTACAGGTTTGTAAAAATAAGACGTGGAAAAAATGGTGAGGGAAATTGGTATTTCAATCCCCGAACCGAAGAACAGGTCATTGAGCATTTCAATACCATTGTCGGTGCGGAAATCAAAGATGGTGTTCAGGACTACATAAAAGGTTGCAAAAAGGTTGCCGACAAATCCAAACCCGAAGGGTATTGGATGTACCACGCACATCCAATCACACCTTGGAGAAGAGCAGTTGAACCCTATTGGCACTTGACCGGCGGGATGTGGATTGAGGCATCATTAAAACTTGAGAATGAACTCTACCAACAAAGGTTGCAGTCATTCAGGTCAGGAAAGGAAATGTACCTTGACAATGGGGTGGTTGAAACAAGACTTGTTGCGGATGACGAAATCGTTGAGGAACGCTTTGAAGACAAATTGGTGTATCCAATTGAATCACACGTAAGACTTGAGGATGTCAGATATATCCAATGGAATATGCCCGACCTGAATATCAAGGGAACGCATTGGTATGCCAAACTTGGAAAGCGGGATGTTGTGGATAAGGATGGCAATATGAAATGGAACACGAAAGCGGAGGCGGAGAAAGCGGCAGAGTGGTTCATTGAGAATAAAATCGCATTCAAAAGATACAATGTGTAATATTTTTATTATATTCAATAAAGAGAAAACCTAAAAAGACAAACTATGTGCAAATACTGTGAAAAGAGAAACGTTGATGGGAAGATGCTCTGCGAGGCAGTCCCGACAAGAACAAACGAACACGATGTTGAAATGGTCGTGTGCATTGTCCCCCCGACTCCAATTTCAATGAGAAAGTATGAAAAGGAGGGCACCACCGCCGAAATCCAAATCGGCATATTCTCCGACGATTTCAACGCTACGGTTTCGATACCGATAAAATTCTGTCCGTACTGCGGACGAGACCTTAACGAATAAAAAACAAAATTATGAAGAAAGTTTACATTCTTATCGGTCTGCCTGGTTGCGGAAAGACCACTTGGAGCGACAACAAACTCAAGAAAAGCAAGTTTCCGAACCCCCCAACCGCGGTCGTTTCATCGGACGCCATCAGGGGCGAACTCTACGGGGACGAGAATGTGCAGGGCGACCCGAATGTCGTGTTCGACACCGTTAAGCAGCGACTTGCTGACGCGGTGTGCGGTTATTACGACAATATCATCCTCGACGCGACCAATCTCAAAAAGAAAGACAGAATCAAAATCATCAAAGACCTTAAGCACCGTGTCAGACATTCCTCAAAGAAAACGAGGGACATCGAATATGAGGTGATTGCGGTGTGGTTCGCAGTCCCTGTGGACGAGTGCCAAAAACGCAACTCGGAAAGAAAACGGGTTGTACCGAAGGAAGTGATTGACAGAATGTACAAGAACTTCTGCCCCCCATCCTTTATGGAGGGATTTGACAGAATAAAGATTGTTATGTCCGACTACGACACTGATAAATATTCATTGGATAACTTCCTCAAAATCGCTGACGCATTCGAGCAGCACAATCCCCATCATACCCTTACACTCGGAGGGCATTGCAGAAAGGCGCAAAAGTATGTTGATGAAAAAGGATGCGGCAACGCATTATCCTTTGCCGCTTTGATACACGATAACGGCAAGATATTCACCGCATCGTTCATCAATGGCAAGGGTGAGGAAACGGAGGTTATGCACTTCTATCAGCATCATTGTACGGGCAGTTATGATAGTGCATTCTATGCGAAGACACAAGGTTTCAGCGATGATCATATCATTTACATTGCCAACCTCATCTATTATCACATGCATCCGCTTCTGCAATGGAAATCCGAAAAGGCATTGGTAAAAGCAAAAACGGAACTCCCCGAAGGTTTTTTCAATGACCTTATGCTTCTTCACGAAGGAGATGTTCAAGCACACTAATAAATATGAAGTGCTTTTAATATGGATACATCTCTTTTAGTCTTGTGATTTGTATTTAATGAATAAACTTATTATAATATGGCAAAAATGTTAGAATATGGAAACACTTATGAAACCATGTGCCGTGTTCGCTGGATCATTTGACCCGTTCACAACCGCCCACATTGAAATATGCAAAAAAGCAAGTGTGTTTTTTGATGTAACTGTATTGGTTTGTACTAATCCATACAAAACAAGCGGTATGTTTTCTGCAAATGAACGTAAAGAGATGATAGATTTGTTATCTGAAGATTGCGGGATTGCTGGTGTTGATATTTGTAGCGGACTTCTAACTGACTATTGCAAGAAACACAACATACATTATATCATAAGAGGACTCCGATATTCAAATGCGGCAGAAGAAATGGAACTTGCTGGCATTTATCACGAAGACGGAGTTGAAACTATTATGTTTCCTTTGTGTGATATTGGATTGGCAAATGTCTCATCAACCCGTGTTCGTGAATATATAAAATATGGATCTGACTGGAAAAAACTTGTTCATCCTAAAACATATTCCATAATAGAAAGAAAACAACCATCACTCAATAACTTGAAAATACCAAGTATTGATTAACAACCTTATATTAGCAGACCATAAAAACAATATGAACGACAATGTAAAGAGACTCACGGACGAACTTCTTGCAATCCAAGCGAAGAAGGATGAAGTTGAGAACGCACTCAAAGAGATGATGAAGGACGTCATCCGTGAAGCAGGCAAGGAAAACACCCACAACATAAAGAGACTTGGTGGAAAATCATTCTCCGTCAGTTCAAAGGAGGTGTTCGGCAAAACTTGGTCACCCACCTACTACGATTGGGAGAGCGCAGTTGATCCGCTTGTCGAATACCTTGAAAAGCAACCAATTGAGAATTGGAAGCAGGCATTGCAGGAACTCCTTGACAAGTCGGTATATGGTCAGGTTAACTTGAACAAGAAATATCAGTACAACTCCCGCACGATGACAACCAATACACCCGTTGACGCGGAGTTCATCAGACGTATCATTGAAAAACTTTAATGTATGAATGACTCTGAAATCAATGAAATCATCACAGATGTTGAAGAGATTCTTGATAACACATTCACGGAAACTCAAAAAAAGAAAGTGCTGCGGTATCCTGACCGACTGAACTTCGCCTGCCCATATTGCGGGGACTCCGACAATGTGATGAAAAAGAGAGGTAACATCTATTTGACAGACCTCAACTACCATTGTTTCAACTGTGGCAAACATACCGATTTTTTTGCCTTTACAAAGGACTTCGGTGTCCGATTGAGTATGAACACCATAGAAACGCTATCTGCCGCCAGAACGAAAAAACGGGGCAAAAACAAGGCATCCTTCAACCTTGTCCTCTTCAACGAAATGGATGAACTTTCATTAACAAGAAAGGAAATACTTCGTGCGTTCAGATTGATTGAAATTCCGAATCAGGGAAAAATACATGACTATTTGAAATCAAGATGCTTGTTGAAGAACAAGGATAAATTCATGTACAATTCATACAGGGATGAACTTTATGTACTCAACCTTTCGGGAAATGGAAATATAATTGGTTTCCAAATCAGGTCGTTTGACCCAGATAAAGTAAAATACAGGACATACAACATATCGAAAATCTATGAAAGACTTGGCAGGACAATAGATGAGAAATTCACCCCAGACCTTGACCTGCTCAATCAGATAAGCATAACATTCAACCTAATGACCGTTTCACTCCTTGATACGCTTTATGTGTTTGAGGGCGGCATTGATAGTTTCTTTCTGCCGAACAGCATAGGGATGTGCGGTGTAGACAGGCATATGGACTTGGTTGAAGATTTGCCGAATACAAGATACTTCTTTGATAACGACAAAGCGGGTTACAAAAAGACCTTTGAAAAACTTCGGAATGGAAAAAGCGTATTCCTTTGGAACAAGTTTCTTATAGACAATGGGTTTGATGACAAGATAAAGGACTTGAATGAACTTATCATATATCTTGTCAGAAATAGGACACCGTTTGACTTCAACAAAATTGGGGATTGGTTTTCCGATGACGAATTGGATGTTATGCAGATATAAATATATTGAATAATAAAAAAACTATGGCATACATTAAAAGAATTGACGAATACAACGCATCGTTGATGAATTACGAAAAGAAACTTGAACGGGAATTAATAAACCGCTGTTCATATAACGGCATTGCATTTGATAAAGATACGGGAAGACAATACCCGAAGCACATGGGTGACCTGCTTGGTGATTATGGGTTTGATTGTGATTGGTCAATCAGACCAAAAGAGTTCAGGGTTGATATGAAAGAATATCCATCACCAAAGATTGAAGTGGTTTGGATAACGCAAGATTCAATTGACGATGAAACATCTTCAAACTGTCTTAAAGATATGTTCACCGCTTTCTTCAACGAAACAAGCGTTCCTTTGAACACCTTAATCAAAGATGGTTACAGCATTATTATCAAATGCGGAATAAGGGACAACTTTGATATTGACAATCCTCAGTATTTGTGGAACGTTGTAAACGATGGCAAAGGCGGTTATGAAATCGTTGATGGTGTGTTTGATGAAGATTAATATAACACATTAACATAAAAAAAAGCGTGGAACACTCCACGCTTTTTTATTTCACAACATTATAGCATTTGTTACAACTTTCCTGTTCTATCACGAACCTTGGTTTAGGTGCGGGGCAATCATAATACATTTGATATAAGTATGCATTGCTGCTCTTTATGTTCCACAAAGACAAGTCCCTATTGAACGATGAACATTTGAAAAACATCCGCCTGAATGAATCGCCTCTTGAAACATTCCATTGTGAAATGTCGCAATTGAATTTGTCAAGCATTGCAAAGCATTCATCAAAGTTGAACACCTTTGAAACATCCCACAACGAAACATCTCCATTAAAATCCCGCAATCCCCAAAACATACTGAATAATGATTGCACATGGGAGGTGTCTATATGGTTGAGGTCTGCGTCATTTCCATATAATTTTATTTCATTTCTTATAATGGAATGAAGTTCAAGTCCTGTATCAGCAATTATTGTTCCGATTAGTTTTTTCGGAACGTAGGTATCTATTATCCGCATTACATCAATTCTTCCTTAATGATTTCAAGTTTGTTTTTGATGGTATATTGGAAGTCGGTAAGTGTCTTAAGTGTTTCCCGAAGGAACTCAATTTGGTTTTCAATGATTGACAGTTGGTAGGTATATGCGGTAAGGTCGGCATTCACGGCATCGTTCTTTTCTGATGCGGACAATTTAAGGTCGCCCTCAATCATATACTCCCTATATCTCATGACACGGAGTTTGTCAATGTTTGAGCGTCTTTTTGCGGACACCTGCTTGTATTGTGTAATCTGGTCAACAATCTGCTGTCTGTATGAAAGACCAAGCACCATTGCTTCGGTGAATCTATCGTTGTAGCGGATGGATGATACAAGTTCGGTGACCTTGTTATCCCAATTGTCACGTTCATCCTTGAACGCCTTTTCAAGTTCTGCGGTTTTTGTAACAACCTTTGAATCGTCTATTTGTTTCATATATTTCCTTTTTATTTAAAATAACAAAAAACACCCGATTTTTAATCAGGTGTTTCGTTCTTTTTTTGAATGTCGCAGAACTCTTCAAACGACATAATTGTATGTGCGGGTTTGGAGGTATATGGTTTCTTCTTTTTCTTCCGTTTCGCCATTCCCGCACCGCATATCAAATCCCCCGAACCGGGGTTGCCATTTTCAGGAAAGGTTATTGCACCCATTCCCGCAGGCGGTACTGTTGGTGTTGTTGTTTCACACATGGTTTATCGTATATTAATAATCATAAGAACTTTCTCTTATTTCCGTCACATATTTTTCCATTTCAAGTTGGAAACAATTCCTTAACCAATCATTTCCATAATGGTCAGAAGAATAAACATCAGGAAAACACATAATCTCTATCGGAAGGCGAGCGTCATATATCGGAAACTTTTTCAATAAATCTCCATCAACCTTTAATATGTTGTTTCTATCTAATCTATAGTAGACACCTATCAAATCCCCATAATCATTTGATCCATAACGTTCATAATCATATGCCCATTCTATATCCCCAAGAAAACCAACAAAATGTTCTGCACCTATACAGGTTTCCATAAAAACATCCGCATACAAATGTTCATCATTAATATCGGAAACTTCAGCATCGTATGCGCTAACAACTTTGTTTTCCACTTCATCTTTCGTCAGTCCAAGAATATACAGGAACTCAATATCGTCAAGCGTCAGCATTTCGTGTTGCATCAGAGTTTTCGTCACAATACTTTTGTCCCGTATTTGTGAGTAATCAATCTTATACTGCTTGATATCATCAAACCCGAACTCTTTTTTTCTGTTAAAAAATTCGTGGTACGCATTATGGATGAAGTTTACGAGTTCAACTTCTCTTTTCGGTGCATACACATCTCCGAAATCCATATTGATGGTGCTTTCGTTAATGTGCGACACATATTCATTTATTTTAAATATTTTCATAATTAAATAAATATATTATACATTATTTATAGTGAATAAAAAAAACTCCCATTTTTTGTTATATTATTTATGTATTGGCACACTTGTTGCTAATATGAATACGAACAAAAAATAACACAGTATGACAAAAGAAGAGAAAAACGAAATGGCAAAAAAGGTATTTGCATTATTTGTTGACAAATACGGGAAATTGTATAACAACTTGGATTCATCCATTGTGATGAATTACATTAGACGGGAAATTGACGAAAGGGACAATATAACATATCCCGATGCGGTTGCAATTGTGAATGGGGCATACAAACGCATCACCCCCAAAGAGATGTCAATTAATGATTTGCTTGCAAATTTGTTCAATTTTTTCGGTCATGATGATGTCCAAAAAGACACGAATGATGACAAAATGGAAGATGCGAACAAAACAAAAAACGACAAACCCGTTTGCAAATGCAATGCTGAAAACAGCAAGGCAAAAAGCAAATATGTATCCGATACAAATGATTTGAAAACGGTGAAATATCTGCTTCCAGGTGTTCAGAAAAACAACATCACCATTGATATTATAGGTGATGAGATTAGAATCAGTCTCAATGACATTGTTGTTGAAACACCTTTTGTAAATCCTGATTTCAAGGATGTTATCCTTGTGGATGAAAACATGGACTTGGATAACATGAAAGCGAAACTTGAACTTGGAGTCCTCACTTTGACAATACCAAAAAAAGTTAAAATAGAAGAAAAACGTACAATTAAAATTTGTTAATCATGAACGAGAAAGAAGCAAAACATGTAATACTGCAGGCAATTGAGATTGCGCAGAAAGCGGGTGCGTACACCATCAAGGATTCCGCATTGATTTTTCAGGCAATGCTTGTACTTGGCATCAATGTGAATGGCAATGCCGAAGAGAATGATGAGAATCCGCAACCCCAAGATAAAAACGAAAAATAGAAGTTTCATTATATTGTATTGTTCGGAAATTAAAGCACCGATATATCAATGATATATCGGTGCTTTTTGCTTATAAATAATACATAACGAAAATGTATTATGTTACTACCGGCAAGAAATAACCAATTCGAGTTCTTTTTCTCAAAGACATTCATCCCGCAGGAAATTGAGGAGAGGTATATGCCTTATCTGACAAGGATACCAGGCGGGATGTTCGGGCGGTGCATTGATTTCGTGAATTATGGGGTACAAGGATTCAACTTGCAGAACACGCAGTTCGATGTTGTTGAGCAGTATGACCGCAAGACACCATACAACAGGATTTACCGCTCGCCGTACAGTCCTGAAAGACTTACGTCAAAAGAGTTCACAGTGACCAATCAGTTGTATGACGGATACGTGAACTATTTTCTGATGCTTGACCTCTTCCATTATTATTACTCATCTGCAAACGATAAGTTCATACCAGGTGTTCCGTTCTTGAGAATAATGGATGGATATGGATACGAGATATTCACCATAGAGTTCAAGAACGTGTTATTCACATCCATTGATGGACTTGATTTCAACTTTTCATCCAATACAATAGATATGAAAACCTTCAACTGCACGTTCAGAGCGCAGGAGGTTGAAATAAAACTTGCAATTTAATCTCACACGGGCAATCGGGCAAGTTTCTCCATGTCAATCGCACCATTGGTAAGTTCCTTCACCTTGTCACAAAATATTGTATCATACACGCATACAACATCGGAATTATTTATACGTTTTTGCGAAAAAAACTCCGATTTTCTTCCATGATATATCCCCGATATATCATAAAAAGTGACATGTGAAAACGTAACTGCCTGATACATAATTAGAAAAAATTTTCAAATTTTTGTTGAGTGTATTAAAAAAGATT
>JAEEGL015240357.1_pt1 | contig 17756 bp, 7 predicted proteins | sample 9134231 | NCBI WGS metagenome assembly JAEEGL01 (sample SAMN16246548, study PRJNA631951) | gut metagenome | biome: gut microbiome; feature: rumen; material: fiber-attached | host: Bos | place: Iran: Karaj | collected 2018-10 | reverse complement strand
TAGAGACCCCACCCCTGCCCCGGCTTCGCCCCACCGTCGCTTCGCTCCCCAATTGCTCCGGCCCCCGTCGCTTCGCTCCCCAATCGCTCCCTCCTCGCGATTGCCTCGCAATTGCCTTGATGGGAGGGGAAAGGCTACGGGTAGGCGACCGCAGGTCGGGCGCTCGACCTCTGGTCGCTTGCTACCAAAGGGACGCAAGAATGCGCCATGCGGAATAATTGATTAAGTGTCAACTGCATTATCGTTGCCTAATTATTTCAATTCGTGAGTGAAATTATTCACATTATTCTAATTCGTTTCCAGTGATTCTTTGTCGTCTGCGACGCTACGCGAATAAGCGAAAATGTCAAGCAAATGTTTCGTGAATATTTTCGTCCCATTTACGGTTTATTTACGTAGCGCCGCAGGCAATACCAGAAAACTCCTTCTAATCGGGGTCGCGGGGACATGGCATCATTGGAAACAAATTGGCACTAATTGTGGAAAATTAAGCCTACTGGTGCAGGTGGAAATTTTCCCTAATTAGTGTCCATTCGTTTCTTTTTACTCCTTCTAATCGGGGTCGCGGGGGTTGGCGGGCGAGGACGACCGCGCTCCCGCAGAGACGCCGAAGTATTTGTAGAGGGCCTCGATGGCGTCGGCGGGCGAGATGGTGCTGTCGCCATTGATGTCGGCGGCGGCCTTGAAGAATCCCTTCTGCGCCACGCCGAAGTAGTGGTAGAGAATCATGATGGCGTCGGCGGGCGAGATGGTGCCGTCGCCGTTCACGTCGCCAAGAGTCCCCCACAAAAGGAAGAGAATCGCCTTGCCTTCGTTATCAATATTCAGCTCAGCTATATCGGTGATATACGTGGGACCATTCCCGCCATCAACACCCCATCCAACGAAGACATGGTCTGGTTCGGGAGGAGCCGGCAGGTCTTCATCGCTGTCTATCTTGAGGTAGGCACGGAAAGCGCCGAGGGTGGAGCCCTCGTCGTTGAACAGGACGTTCTGGAAGTCACTGGTAAAGGTTACGGGACTATAGTTGCCCGTGAAAGTCACGGCCTTGGATGTTTCAGAATGTATGTCTCCAGAGGCTATAGGCTGAGTAGTAGAAATGTGTACTTGCCTGAACAAGGGGCTGGTCATCTCGGTCTCTGTGCCTTCTGATTCTTCCCAACGGACAAGATAGGGAATACCAGCTTCCATTCTGGAGACCGCATTGAAATGCAGAACAACTATATTTCGGCTCTCCGGATTGAGATGATAACTACGCTGTAGCGTCATCACCGTGGCCCCCTCAAGTGGTGACCCCTCTAGCTCGACATCAAAAGGCAGGCACAGCGGATTCCACCGTCCGTCCTTATAGAGCTTATGGCCCAGGAGCATCACATCATATGCATCTCCTGACCCGACGGCTTCGGCTATGGCCTCGCTATTGTCCTGATCGTCGTATAACACGAGCATATCAGGATCAGGGATGGGGTCGCTGCTGACGCCGACTGTAACTATCGGAATAATAATAAAAGAAGGCACATCAAAGCTATTGCCGGTGATGACTTTATCGTTCACGGTGTAGGCATAATAGTATCCTTCTTGGGCTTCGGGAAGCCCGCCGCTCAGGGTGATGGTCGTACCCGGCATGTAGTAATTAAGGATGCCGTTGCTCTTGAGCGGCGAGGGGGTAGCGGTGATGCCAGGGGCTAGATTAACACAGGTGAGATCGGTCGGGCTATCGGCGAATTTCACTTGGACATCACTGGCGGGCATGATGAAGCTGTTGCCATCGATTTCTTGACCGCCCACGCAATATTTATAGTATTGATTGACAGGGGCATCACCGGGCTGCCCACTCAGGGTGATGACAGTGCCCAGCTTGTAGTATTCCTCATAGTTTACAGTGAAGACGGGGTCGGGCTGGATGGTGATTTCTGAATCATAATAATTTAAAATATAGAAGACAGGCACGGCGCCGTCGTTGTCGGTGATGTCGGCGCCGTTGCAGCCGATGCCGGTGGTGGCACGGATGGCGGTGGCAGCGTCACCTACCGTACAAGAACAGAGGTGGTAGTAGTTGGCGGTGAGGATGTTGTTGCCGGCGTAGCCTGCGATGCAGCCCACATGGCTGCTGCCGGTGATACATGCGTCCCTAACGATGACATTGCTGACGGTGCTCCCATCGTTGATGGTTCCAAAGAGACCCAGACAGCTGTCGTTGGGCCTGTTGATGCGTATGCCGCTCACGAAATGGCCGCCGCCGTCGAAATGGCCTTGGAAGGGATAGTACTGCCTGCCGATGGGAGTGTAGTTGTTGTCGGTATTGGCGGTGCTGTATTTGATGTCTTTCATCAGGCGGTAGTACTTGCCTTTGTAGGTGCTCCTAGTGTTGACGTCGTTGACGCGACGGGCCACCAGGTCGAGCTGCTCCGCGTTGTAGATGAGGTAGGCATGGTCGGCATCGTCGCCGGTGTTTTCAACAGCCCAGTCTATCAGGAAGCGGCTGGTGGTGCCGACGGTGGCGTCGCCGCCGCGCAGGGTGAGGGTGAAGCCGCTGGTGGTGCTGCCCACGACGGTGCCTGCCGTGGTGGTGTAGCCTTTCATGTAGCCGTCGTCGTCAGGGGCGTCGAGGTCGTCGAGGCCGCCACTGAGGGTGAAGACGGTGCCCGAGGGGTAGAAATCGTCGTCCTCATCGGCGATTCGGATGGGCTGGGTGTTGGTGGTGGCCGTAACGCCGGTGGGGACGGTGAGGGAGAAGAGGGGAAGGGCGCCGTCGGAGTCGTTGTTGTAAATGCCCTTACCGGTGGCGTTCACCACGCCGGCCACCGTGCAGTGGCGATAGTAGTTTTGCGCTATAACAGCTTGGTTGTTTCCGGCGATGGCTCCGTGGTTGTTGTTTGAAGATTTGGGCACGGTGACCTCGATGGCGATGTTGTCGGTCAGAGAACCATAGGTATTGCCACCCACGACGCCGCCCAAATACCTGCAATTGGAAGCACCGGGGAGGAAACCTATTTGGGCGGAGCTGGTGCAGTGGCTGATGCTGCCAGTATTTTTGTTATCATCTCTGTGGTTAGAGCCTGCAATGCCGCCTAAATAATTATTACTGCCGTAAATGGCGACGGACTTCGTCACGGTACAGTGGGTGACGGTGCCGCCCTTATTATTGCCCACGATGCCGCCCACGCGGTTATTCCCGCTGATGACGGCATCGGTCAGGGTGACGCCCTCCACTCGTGCGCCGTAGCCCAGGATGCCGAAAAGTCCCGTTGAGTTGCTGTTGGAATAGATGCGTATGCCGCTGATGGTGTGGCTGCTGTTGTCGGTGGGGTCGTAGCCGTCGAAGTGTCCGCAGAAAGGTTTGTCGTCGGTCTGATTATATTTGCCTATGGGGGTGAAGTTATCCGTGTCGGCCCCCTCCTCGCCTGCGGCCTTGTGGGGGAAGGTGATGTCGGCGGTCATCTTGAACGTCATGCCCGCGCAGGTGTGCTCCCCTTTGGCCTGCGTGCCGTCGCTGTAGGTGTACTTGTTGTCGCCGTTCTTGTACTGCCCTATTCCGCTGACATAGACGGCGAGGTCGTTGAGGTTCTCCACGCTGTTGATTTCGTAGGCGCCGAGCGCCGCGTTGTACCTGATGCTGCCGATGGTGGCGGGGTCCTGTGCCCATGCCATGGTGGTCATCACTGCAGCGAGCAGCGTCATGGCCGCACGCCGTGCAAACGTTCTCTTGTTGTGGTCTTTAGTCTTCATATCGCAGTATTTTGCTGCAAAATTACAAACTTTTTCCCAATTATGCACTATTTCGGCAAAAAAAATTGGTAGCAATATAGCAGTTGACCCAGCCTGTTTTCTCCGGCGGTAGCCGCATTCTTGCGTCCCTTTGGTAGCAAGCGACCAGAGGTCGAGCGCCCGACCTGCGGTCGCCTACCCGCAAGCCTTTCCCCTCCCCTCAAGGCAATTGCCTTGAGGGGAGGGGAGCGCCATGCGGAAAAGTAAATTCAGGTCAACTGCTATATTGTTGCCAAAAATTTTGGATCAATTACGGCAAATCGTTTCCAGTGATTCTTTGATGTCTGCGACGCTACGCGAATAAGCGAAAATGTCAAGCAAATGTTTCGTGAATATTTACGTCCCATTTACGGTTTATTTACGTAGCGCCGCAGGCAATACCAGAAAACTCCTTCTAATCGGGGTCGCGGGGGTTGGCGGGCGAGGACGACCGCGCTCCCGCTGCGTTGAAGTATTTGTAGAGGGCCTCGATGGCATCGGCGGGCGAGATGGTGGTGTCGCCGTTCAGGTCGGCGGCGCGCCAGATGAAGCCGTTCTGCTTGACGCGGAAGTAGTGGTAGAGAATCATAATGGCGTCGGCGGGAGTGACCTTGCCGTCGCCGTTCACGTCGCCCCTCTGCACATACTGGGGGTAGAGCTTCACAACTTTGAGTGTTTCGGGAACAAGTTTACCTCCAACAAATTTATATACATGGAGCGTTTCGACGGGAAGCTCAGCGATGTCGTTGATGTAATCGTAGCCATCCGGAGTAGAAGTAAAGCCCCTGAAAGCCAATCCCATATCATCCATCTTTTCTTTGAGGCGGTTAATCTTGAAGTACGCGTGGCATGCGCCAAGGGTGGAGCCTTCGTCCATGAAGGGGACGTTGTAGTCGGCGGTGGTGAAGGTCACAGGGGCGTATGTGCCTACGAAGGACACGCTACCAAACTCTGCCTCTCCTGGCTCTTCGCCATAACTTGGGTCACTGCCTACAGTGACGGTGGCTGGTTGTGAAGAAGAGATGTTGACGCCTCTGAACAAGGGATTGACAATCGCCATATCCTCCGGATTCTCTGAAGCCTTTGTGTTTAACCAACGTACAAGATAGGGCTTACCTGCCTGCATTACTCTGTCATTTATGTTTATGATTCTGAGGGCGAGTTCTGAATCTTTAAATACTGGGTTATCGCTATACTCCAGTTCCCAAATCTCAGCCCCATCCAGCGGATTATTAAGGTTGAGGCGGAGGTCGAACGGCAGGCACAGCGGGTTCCACCGCCCGTCCTTATAGAGCGTGTGGCCCAGGAGGAGCACATTATATGCCACTCCTGACCCGACGGCTTCGACTATGGCCTCGCTGTTGTCCTGATTGTCGTATAGCACGAGAAGATCATGGTTAGATGGGATGAATGTCACCTGCTGCCCCTCTGCTGTGGCCTTCACCAGCACACCCTCCATGGGGTCTATGATGCGCGACGTGACTTCTTCGAAATCATCTCCGTTTGCGTTCAGCTTGTACAATTCCCCATCCCAGTCCACGTAGGCCGCGCAAGGGAAGGGGTTCCCCACAAGGTTCCATCCGGCGTATGGTTTTCCTGCCGTATAATCCAGGGGGACGCTCACTGGGTCAGTGGTGGGTCGCACGTGGCCGGTGAATGTCAACTGAACACCATGTGAATTAGCATAACGGTAGCCCTTCCCGTTTTCAAGAATTTCCGGCGTCTGCCAACAGTCTGTTTCTTCATCTTCTTTAAAGTAATACAGATGATAATCCCCATCCGTCAATCCTTGCACTTGCTTGGGTTCGAGGGACACCGTCATAGGGCTGGCTATCAAATAGTAATCTCCATTGGTTTCACCACAGCCATTGATAATTTTCTCCATGCGCACCGTCACGCCGTCGTTGGTCAGCCTGAACTGACCGCCATCCATTACGGTGATGCTGCCATAGTCCTCCACCACTGTGACGTTGCAGACATCAACCACATCGTCTGGAATCACAGTAGCATTGGCGCAGATGACAACATCGCTGCCGGCGACAGGCACTTCGCCGCCCCGCCAATTGTAGGGATCGTTCCATTTACCTGACTGCCAGAAGAGGTTGGGAGTGTCCGGCAGGAGAGGACTGACACCGACCTCAATGTTATCAGAGAGTACGGTAAAGATATTACCTTCAATGACAGAGCCGTTTACAGTGTAGAGGCAGAAAAAACCTTCTTGGGCTTCGGGAAGGCCGCTCAGGGTGATGGTCGTACCCGGCATGTAATAAAAATTGTTGCCGTCGCTCTTGAATGGCGAGGGGGTAGCGGTGATGCCAGAGGCTAGCTCAACAAAGGTGAGATAGATTGGGCTATTGGCGAAAATCACACTGACATTATAGGTAGGCATGGTGAAGGTATTGCCATTGATGACTTGGTTATCCACTCTATAATTATAGTATTCCTCGACAGGGGTATTATAGGGCTGGCCGCTCAGGGTGATGACGGTGCCCGGCTTGTAGAATTCTTGAGTGCCTACAGTGAAGATGGGGTTGGGCTGGATGGTGATTTCTGATCTATCCCTTTTGATAAAGAAGACAGGCACGGCGCCGTCGTTGTCGGTGATGTCGGCACTGTTGCAGCCGATGCCCGTGCCGGTGTTGTAAAAGTCACCTACCGTACAAGAACAGAAGTAGTAGTAGTTGGCGGTGAGGGTGGCATTGCCGGCGTAGCCTGCGATGCAGCCCACATAGCTGCTGCCGGTGATGCTTGCGTCCTTAACGATGACATTGCTGACGGTGCTCCCATCGTTGATGGTTCCAAAGAGACCCAGATAGCTGTCGTTGGGCCTGTTGATGCGTATGCCGCTCACGAAATGGCCGCCGCCGTCGAAATGGCCTTGGAAGGGATAGTACTGCCTGCCGATGGGTGTGTAGTTGTTATCGGTATTGGCGGTGCTGTAGTTGATGTCTTTCATCAGGCGGTAGTACTTGCCTTTGTAGGTGCTCCTAGTGTCGACGTCGTTGACGCGACGGGCCACCAGGTCGAGCTGCTCCGCGTTGTAGATGAGGTAGGCATGGTCGGCATCGTCGCCGGTACTTTCATCAGCCCAGTCTATCACGAAGCGGCTGGTGGTGCCGATGGTGGCGTCGCCGCCGCGCAGGGTGAGGGTGAAGCCGATGGTGGTGCTGCCCACGACGGTGCCCGCCGTGGTGGTGTAGCCTTTCATATAGCCGTCGTCAGGGTCGTCAGGGTCGTCAAGGTCGTCGAGGCCGCCACTGAGGGTGAAGACGGTGCCCGAGGGGTAGAAATCGTCGTCCTCATCGGCGATTCGAATGGGCTGGGTGACGGTGGTGGCCGTAACGCCGGTGGGGACGGTGAGGGAGAAGAGGGGAAGGGCGCCGTCGGAGTCGTTGTTGTAAATGCCCTTACCGATGGCGTTCACCACCCCGGCCACCGTGCAGTGGCGATAGTAGTTTCGTGCTATTTCGCCGGTGTTGCTTTTACTGATGAAGCCGGCGATGGCTCCGTGGTGGTCGCTTGAAGATCCGGGCACAGTGGCCTCGATGGCGATGTTATCGGTCAGGGAGCAAAAGACATTGTACCCCACGATACCGCCCGTATGCCTGCATCTGGTGATACCGGGGATGAAACCTATTTGCACGGAGCTGGTGCAGTGGTTGATGATACCAAGGTTGCCATTGGTATCTTTGGTGTTATAGCCTACAATGCCGCCTATACCTTCGCTGGGTATATCATCGTTTTCTTTGGTAATGACGATGGCGACAGACTTCCTAACGGTACAGTGGGTGACGGTGCCGCCCTTATTATCGCCTGCGATGCCGCCCAAGCGGCTTTCCCCGCTGATGACGGCATCAGCCAGGGTGACACCCTCCACTCGTGCGCCGCTGCCCAGGCTGCCGAATAGTCCTATTTGGCTAGTGAGGATGTCGCTATTGATGCGTATGCCGCTGATGGTGTGGCTGCTGTTGTCGGTGGGGTCGAAGCCGTCGAAATGGCCGCAGAAAGGTTTGATATTCTGATTATAATATAAGCCTATGGGGGTGAAGTTGTTCTCCGTGTCGGCTCCCTCCTCGCCTGCGGCCTTGTGGGGGAAGGTGATGTCGGCGGTCATCTTGAACGTCATGCCCGCGCAGGTGTGCCCGCCTTCGTCGTTCGTCGTGCCGTCGGCCAGCGTGCCGTCGCTGTAGGTGTACTGGTTGTCGCCGTTCTTGTACTGCCCCCTTCCGCTCACATAGACGGAGAGGTCGTTGAGGTTCTCCACGCTGTTGATTTCGTAGGCGCCGAGCGCCGTGTTGTACCTGATGCTGCCGATGGGGGCGGGGTTCTGTGCCCATGCCATGGTGGTCATCACTGCAGCGAGCAGCGTCATGGCCGCACGCCGTGCAAACGTTCTCCTGTTGTGGTCTTTAGTCTTCATATCGCAGTATTTTGCTGCAAAAATACAAATTTATTTCAAATTATCCTCCTATTTCAGCAAAAAAAACGGCAATGATATAGCAGTTGACCTGTATTTTAGTCCTGGGCCAACTGCTATATCCTTAGCAAAAGCATCCCCCGTCTTCGCTGCTGTCTTGATAAACAGGGAAGACGGGGGAACAATGATTTGTCCTGACTAGGGACTACTCGCCTACTACGATGACGCAGCGGTTCTCGTCGTTCTGTGGGAAGGGCTGGACGGTGTCGCCATAGCTGGTGACCTCCATCTGGCTGGCGGGTACGCCCTTGTCGCGCAGTGCCTTGGCCACCTTCTCTGCACGTGCCTTGGCATAGCCGATGTTGACGCGGGGGTTACCCGTGCCCTTGTCGGCATATCCCTTGACGGTGATTTTCTTGGCAGGATACTTCTTGCACCACGCTGCAATCTTGTTGAGCTTGGCATCGGGCTCCGGATCGCTGAGGCGGATGTTGTAGAAGAAGGTCTCCTTCAGCGGCTCGTCCTTGACGACGGGCTTCGGTGGCTCTGGCTTGGGCTGTGGCTTCACCTCGGGCTTTGGCTCGGGCTTTGGCTCTGGCTTCTGCTCTACGATGGGTGTGGCGGGCACCGACTTGGGTGCTTTCTTCTGTCCGAACTTGAAGGTGAGTCCGAGCAGTGCCTGCACCTGGAAGTCGGGGTCGTAGTTGCGCTTGAGGTTGAACTCGTCGTTCTTCATGTTGCCGTCGATCTCCAGCCCCAGTGCGAGGTTGTCGCTGAGGTTGTAGTTGAACTGCATGCCCAGGCGACTGTTGAAGGTGCTGTGCTTGGTTCCGCAGAGATAGGGGTTGGGGTTGGTGGCCAGCGCGTTGTTCTGGATGTTGAACTCGTCGAAGTCCCAGCCGTAGTTCACGCCGAATCCTGCCAGGAGCACCCAGTCGAACTTTCCGCACTGGCGGTTGGGGCTGAGGATGTTGCTCATGTTCATCAGCAGGTCGATGTCGCCGGTGATGGCGTTGAACTTATAGGTGTCGCTGATGGCACTCTTGATCTGCCAGCCCTGAAGGTGGAGGCGGGCACCGACCTTCGAGTTGAAGTAGCGTCCGAAGGAGAGTGCTGCCTGGGGGGTGATGAGGTCGGTGAACTTCTGGTTGGTGAACGTGGCCTGAGCACCGCCCTGCAAGCCGATGAAGTTGTAGGGATAGTTGTCCTCTACGGTCTGTGCCCCAGCAGTGGTGGCCACTCCGAAGAGGAGTGCCACTGCTGCGAGGATATTCTTGTAATGTTTCATAATCGGGGTATTTTTGGGAAGGAGTTAAAGGTAGCTCCTTTTTACTACTCTATGATTTTACTGCTTGGTAATCACAACCTTGTTGTTGCCTGCATAGCTGATGTAGAGCTGGAACTTGTAGGTTCCCGGCTCGAGGTTGAGGTTGGGTCCATCCTGCGTGAGGTCGTTTTCGGTGCCGCCCCAGTTGATGGCCCAGTCGTGGTTGGCGCGGAACTTGAACTCGCCCGACACTGCGTCGGTGGTCACTTCCCAGCATCCATCGTTGACGATGTAGGTCATCTCCAGGTCTTCGCTCCATCCGTTGAATCCTCCGATTAAGCTGATGCTCTCAATCTTCTGTAGGCTGTAGAACATGTTGGCAAAGTCGAGGTTAATCTGGTAGAAGCCAGCACCCGGGTCGGGGCAGTTGGGGCCGCCGCCGTCGGTGAGCGATCCGCTGGTGGCATCGCCGCTGACATACTCGAGGTCGTTGTCCCAGTTGTCGGCGCTGGGCTTGAACTTGAACTCGCCGTCCAGATAGTAGTAGCCCTGGTACTGTCCGTTGCCGTTGCCTGTCAGCAGATGGCTGATGCCCCATCCGCCTTCGTTGCCTATCTCATAGAAGAAGTCGGGGTAGCCGGTGTCTTCCTTGACGGTGCAGTGGGCCGGGCCATCGCCATTGATGAAGAGGCGGATGACGTAGGCTCCGTCGGCCGGCAGCTGCAGGTTGGCGCCGTCATGGACGAGGTCGTCGAGGGTGCCGCCCCAGTTGATGCTCCAGTCGTGGTTGAGACGGAACTTGAACTCGCCGGCGCTGAGCGTCTCGCGGGCCTCCCAGCACTTCATAATCTCATTGTAGGTCATGTCGACGTCGGTGTCCCATGCGCCACGTACGGAGCCGATGATGCTGATTGACGTGACGGGCGTGACCTTATAGGTCATCTCCTTCAGGTCGACCTGCACATAGTAGAAGCCAGGCTCCACGCCGTCGACGTTAGGACCGCCGTCGGCCGTGAGTGTGCCGCCAGTAGCGTCGCCGCTGGCCTTCTCCCAGTCGCCGTCCCAGTTGTCGGCATTGGGCTTGAACTTGAACTCGCCGTTGAGGTAGATGATGGCGCCATACTGTCCGAGGCCGTTGCCGTGGAGAGGATGAGGCTCGCTCCATCCGCTCTCGTTGCCAATCTCATAGATGAACTCGTTGAAGCCGACGGGCGTGGCCTTCCAGGTCTGGTCGAGCATGTCGAAGGTGATGTCGTAGAAGAGGGCATCGGGGTCGGCAGTGATGAGGAAGTTGCCGCCATTGTTGTCGTAGTTGAACCGGCCTTCCTCGGCAGCAGCAGCCAGACAGCCGCTCCAGTCGCCTCCGAGTCCACTCTCGGGAGTCATCTTGAACTCGATGTTGCTGCCGTCCTCAGTGGCGGGTATGCGCAGCTTGAATATCGGGTTCTCGTAGGGGTCACCGCCATCATTGGTGAGCTTGTAGGTGGTGTCGGCATTGTCCCAGCCATTGATGGAGCCTGTGAGGTAGTAGGCAGCCTCGATAACGGGAGCCTGCGGCACAGCCTTGATGATGAAGGGGGCAGAGGTGGCCGTCTTCACCGTGGTGACGTCGTTGCCAATCCACATGCTGACGGTGGCTTCTATATCGCGGGCCACGGGGCGGCGTCCCCACTTGCTGTCAATATAGTTCTGCAGGTCGGCACGGTTCATGGTGCCGTCGGTGTTCAAACTGAAGGTCTGGTCGCCCAACTGTATAGAGTAGTATGGGTAGAAGCCCTCTGCACTAGCCGTGGGAGCGTTGACGGTGCATACCTGCACCAGCTCGTCGGTGATGCTGTTGAGGTCGATGGTGCTCACCGTTGTTATGCTGCCATCGGCAAAGCTGACCTTCGCGGGCTGTGGCACGGTCTGCGGCTGGGCCCAGTCCTTGTAGTCGTCGGTGCAAGCTGCTACCGACGCTACAAGTGCTATCATGAATAATATTTTCTTTGTCATAGTTGTTTCACTTAATTAGTTATTGTTTGATGAAACGGATGTAGCCCGTGATGTCGTTGAAGAAGATGGTGTAGCTGCCGGCCTCGCTGATGACGAGGTTTGCGCCATTGCCCTCACCATAGACATACATGCCCTGACTGTAGTTGACGAAGGAGCCACCCTTGTTGAAGTCCCAGCTGCCGGCTTGCTTCACTTTCACCTCGTCGCCAGCGGCGAAGGTGTGGGTGACGTACCAGTCGTGGTTCTCCCAGCCTGTGGAGCAGGGTGTCATCGGGGTGTCGCCCCAGTCGTTGAACGAGCCGGCGATGGCCATGCCGTCGAAGACAGGTGCAGAGCCGTCGTACTTCTCAATGACTAGTTCGTCCTTAGCGGTGTTCAGCGTGACGGTATAGAGGCCTGCCTCAGGAACCTTGATGTCGCCCGAACCGCCATCGTTCTTCTTATAGCTGCCGAAGGCGTCGCCCAGTCCCCACTGCTCGTCCCACGAGCCAAGGACCTTCTTGAGCTTGAAGCCGTTGCCGCCAAGGTAGCCAATCCACTGAATCTCGCCCTGGCCGGTCTTCTTGTCGTACTCGGCACCGTTGAGGGTCTGCAACGGGATGACGCACTTGCCCATGTCGTCGCCCCAGGAGCCGTCGGCAATGTCGCTACCGATGAGCCACCAGATTTCGGGATCGGCGGGCTTCAGCTCTACGTAGAAGGGGATGGTGTTCAGCGTGACCACGTTGGAGTAGATGACGCCATACTCGTTGAACGAGGCATCGCGCAGGGCTGACTTCACGCGCACCGACACCTGCTGGACGGCGGGTACGGTGGCCTCGGTCCATCCGAGCAGCTGCAGCAGGTTGCGGTTCAGGGTAGCACCGTTGATGGCTACATCACGTCCGCTGCTGTAGGTCTCGTCAAGGGTGAAGAAGTCGGCGCCTGTGTTATCCTCGGCGTTGGCATCGAATGCCTTGTTGAAACTGCCCGTCGGCGAGATCTCCACCCAGTAGGTGGGCACCACGGGTGCATTGAAATTGGTGTATGGCGTAGGCTGTGACCATGTGAGGGGAATGGCGGCCGTGGACTCCAGGAAGATGTTGTCGGAGATGGCCGGCTCGTTGAGCACGAAGGCAGTGGGCTGTGCCAATGTGGGGTTCGAATCGTTGTCGTCCTCACAGGCAGTGAAGGCCAGAAGTCCTAGTGCCAGCATCATGGTTGATTTGAATATTGTCTTCATATTGATTATTGTCTTTAGTCTTAGCATTAACTATTAAACTCTTAACTCCTAGTAGCCTTCGTTCTGCTTGAGGTTGGGATTGGCCGTCATGTCAGAAGAGGGGATAGCGAAGAGGTTGCGATAGGCTGGCAGGCTGGCACCATTCTCTGAGCCGCCTTTCCACTCCCACAGGTAGTTGCCGCTGTTCTGACCGCCGTAGTAGCCGAAGCGGATGAGGTCGGTGCGGCGGAAGCCCTCGAAGTAGAGCTCGCGGCTGCGCTCGTCGAGAATCTGCTGCAGGCTGTAGCTGCCCACGGTGGTGGTGTGGGCGCGCTGGCGCAGGGCGTTGATATAGGTGGCGCCAACCTGAGTGGTGGTACCGCCGTTGAGGCGTGCATCAGCCTCGGCAGCGATGAGGTAGGCCTCGGCCGAGCGCATCAGGAAGAAGTCGGCATCGGGGAAGTTGGTGCTGTGGGGTGAGGCACCGGTGGAATAGGTGTTGCGGAACTTACCCACTGAGAAGCCCGATGCGAAGTCGCTGGGCGTAGAAGCGCTGACGGTGCGGTCGACGCCGTGGAAGAGGGCGCGGTCGTCGCCGGCGGCGGTGGGCATGTCGCTGACACCCACTTCAGGTGCGTCGTCGTTGGGGAAGAACTTCAGGATGAGCTGGTGGCGTGCGCGGTTGCCGGCCCAGAACTTACCGACCATGCCGAAGTCGCCGTTGAGGTCCATGTCGTCCTTCCATGCCGATGACATGAGGAACATCGACGTGCCATAGCTGGTGGTGGTGATGCCGTCGCCCAGCAGGGGGAGGATGGCCTCGACGCTGGAGCCGTTCTCGCCATTGTCGCCCATGAAGAGCATCTGGTAGGACGACCAGCCGTTCTTGCCGCCAGTCCACAGCTTGTGGGGACCGTTGATGACCTTCTCGGCATAGTCCTTGGCCTCCTGCCAATGGGCAGTGCCAGTGTAGACCTCGGCATTGAGGTACATGCGGGCCAGCAGCAGGTTGGCTGCATCCTGGTCGGCGCGGCCATAGCCGGAGACGCTGCTGGTACGGGCAACGGGAGCTTCCATACTGCCGACGCAGGCTTTCAGCTCGCTCTCAATCCAGGCGAACAGGTCGGCTCGCTGAATCTGCTGGGGCGAGGTGGACATCAGCTCGGTGGCGAAAGGCACATTGCCGAAGCAGTCCATCAGATAATAGTAGTATAAGGCGCGAAGGAAGCGCACTTCAGCCTCGCGGGTGGCATCCTGCCCTGCACACACATCAAGATAGTGGTTGCAGTAGGCGATGCTGGCATAGAGACGGTTGTAGAAACCTTCCAGCATGGGATGGCTCGATCCCCACGCGTTGTAGTTGAACTCGGGAATGCCGGGGTCGCCCCATGCACAGATGGCCTCGTCGGTGGTCAGCTCGTTGGCATTCCATATCTGGCGCACAAAGCCTGTGGTACCACCGTCCAAGCGGTCGATGTCGCAATCGCCATCGCCGCCGTAGTTGCCGGCGAGTGCCATCGTGGCATAGCACTTGGTGTAGAGTTCAGGTTCGCTGGGTGTCATCGTCGAGCTGGGGTCGATGGGAGTCACGTCCAGGTCGCCGGTGCACGAACTCAGTCCTGCAGTCAGCGCAATGGCTGCCACAGGAATTATGTTTTTGATATATCGAATCATAATCATTTTCGTTATTACGTTATTTCGTTATTACGTTATTGCGACAATTCGTTATCACGATTGCTTAGAAGTTCAGGGTCAGACCGCACTGGATGGTGAACGGACGGGGATAGATTTCGTTGTCGATACCGCCGAACACTTCAGGATCGAGTCCGTCGTACTTCGTGATGGTGAAGACGTTGGTGGCTGCCAGATAGATGCGACCCGTGAGGCCGTTGTAGTTGCCAGCCTTGAAGAGATCCTCGAACGAGTAGCCCAGGGTGATGTTGTCGCACTTCAGGAACGAAGCATTGCGCACGAAGTAGTCGGTCTTGACATAGTCGTAGGTGGTCCAGCCGTTCTTCACTGCCTGCGGGATGACATTCTGCAGATAGTTGAAGGAGGCATCGTAGCGCATGGCAATGTTGGAGAAGCCAGCACCACGGTCCCAATAGTTGTAGTTGTCGAAGCTGGCACGCAGTCCGAAGCCCAGGTCCCAGTTCTTCACCTGCAGGCGAGTGCTCAGGCCGGCGGTGTAGGGAGCTGCGGGACTCTTGTAGAAATAGCGGTCGGCATCGTTGATGACACCGTCGGCATTGCGGTCTACATAGATACCCTCCAGGGGCTTGCCGTTCTTGTCGTACACCTGCTGGAACACATAGTAGGAGAAAGCGGGATGACCCACGGCGTGTGCCTGTACCTGGTTGCCTGTACCGGCAGAGATGCCACCCGTCATGATGATGTCGCCCTCGCCGGTGAGCTCGGTAATCTCGTTCTTGTTCCAGGTGAAGTTGGCGGTCAGCTCCCACTGCACGGCCTCCGTCTGGATGGGACGCACGGTGAGCGAAGCCTCAATACCCTTGTTCTCCAGCGAGCCGATGTTCGAGCGCACCTGGTTGCGGAAGTTGGAACCGGCCGAGACGGTGGCGTCGTTGATCAGGTCGGTAGTCTTACGGTAGTAGTAGTCCACGCTACCGCTGACGCGATTGCGGAACAGGGCGAAGTCCAGACCGATGTTCGACGTGGTGGTGGTCTCCCACTTCAGGTTCTTGTTGTAGGCATCGGGACGATAGAGCAGACCGCTGTCGTTGACACCCGAGATGGGATAGCGTCCGTCGACGCTGGTGGTGTTCACATTATAGGATGCGAAATAGTTGTAGTTGCCGATGCCGTCCTGCTGGCCAGTCTTACCCCAGCCAAGACGGAGCTTCAGCTCTTCGAGCCAGTTGGCATTCTTCAGGAAGGGCTCTTCGCTGATCTTCCAGCCCAGGGCCACCGAGGGGAATGTTGCCCAGTGGTCGAAGAAACGGCTGGAACCGTCGCGACGCACAGTGGCGGTAATCATATAGCGGTCGAAGGCGATATAGTTGGCACGGCCGAAGAAGCTCACGAGGTAGCTCTCCTGCTTCCACTCGCTGCTGCTCTCCTTGAAAGGCGTGCCGCGCAGTTTGGTCAGCTCGGGGTCATTGGTGCTGGAGCCATAGGTCATGGGGTAGAGGCTCTTGTAGGCCGAGTTGCCCCAGTACTTGTTGTGGCTCCACTCGTAGCCGCCCATGATGTCGAAATGCTGGGTCTTCAGGAAGTCCTTGTAGTACTGTGCATAGGCCGAGAAAGTAAGGTTGTATTTGTTCTCCTTCGAGAAGCCGCTGTTGCCATAGTAGAAGTTCGACGAACCCCAGGGAGCATAGTCGGTGTCCTGCTTACCGTTGGCCCAGTCGCCGCTGGCATTGGCATGGAGGCGCAAGTCCTCGAAGCCGTGAATCTGGTAGTCCACCTCCACATTGCCCATGTAGTCGTAGGAGTTGGCACGGTCGTTGCGCTCGTTGAGCATGGCCACGGGGTTCTTGCCGGGACCTGTGGCGATGATGGCACGGCTGACGGTGTTGTCGTTATAGCCGGAGCCGTCGCCACCCCACTGCCAATAGCCTCGGAAGTCCTTGAAGAGAGGATCGGTGCTGGTGACGGGCTGCGTGGGATCGAAGCGCACGGCCTCGCCGATGGCACCCGTGTTGGCATAGCGGTTGTGGGAGTACATGAACTTGCCGTTGATGTTGAACTTCAGGTGATCGTCGAGCAGCGACGGGTTCAAGGTCAAGCTGGCGGTGGTACGCTGGAAGTTCGAGGTCTTCAGGATACCGTTCTGGTCGGTGTAGCCTGCCGAGAAACGGTAGGGCATGTTCTTCAGGCCACCCTGCACGGTGATGTTGTGGTCGCTGCTGACGGCGGAGTGGAAGATTTCCTCCTGCCAGTCGGTGTTGGCATTGCCCAGCAGACCGGCGGCAGCCGACTCTGCACCGTAGTAGGACTTGATGAACGAGCGATACTCGTTGGCATCGAGCACGTCGAGCTTGTTGCGCTTCACGGAATAGCTGACGTTGCCGTTGTAGCTCACCTTCGGAGCCTGGCCCACACGGCCCTTCTTCGTGGTGATGATGATGACACCGTTAGAACCGCGGCTACCATAAATGGCTGTAGCCGAAGCATCCTTCAGCACGGTGAACGACTCGATGTCGTTAGGATTAACCATAGACAGGGCGTTGGGTGCACCTTTCACACCCTGACGGTCCATGGCCAAGCCGTCGATTACAATGAGAGGATCGTTGGAGGCATTCAGCGACGAGCCGCCACGAATACGAATCGTGGAGCTGCCACCAGGGGTACCGCCGTCGCTGGTCACGTTCACACCGGCAATCTTACCGGAGATCATTTCCTGGGCGCTGGTGATGAGACCGTGGTTCTTCTCGTCGGGCTTGATAGCCGTCACACTGCCGGTGAGGTCGTTCTTCTTGGCCACACCATAACCGATGACCACCACCTCGCCAATGACTGCCTGATCGTCCTGCAGCGTCACCACCACATTGGGAGCGGCAGCCACGGTGGCCGTCTGGTAGCCCACGTAGGTCACACTAAGCGTCTGGCCCTGGCTGGCCTGAATCTGGAAGTTACCGTCGAAGTCGCTCACCACGCCTGTCTGCGTGCCGGTAACACGGATGGTAGCTCCGATGATGGGTTCGCCAGTGGCATCTTTCACATGGCCCTTCACAGTCATCTGCTGTGCAAAGGCCCCTACCGAAAGGAAGAGCCCTAACAAGAGGGTCAACATCCTCAGCGGTAATTGCATGTTTACCTGCTTCATCATTACATTTTTAGTTAGTTAATATTGTTAATTCAGTTGTTGTTTCTGCTTTATTAGGAAAATCCGATGCAAAGTTAGAATATTTTTGCATAGTCCGACAATTATTTTTTATATTTTCACGTTAGTATAATACGCAAACGTTTGCACGTTTATTTGGCTATAATAATATAAGGTATTCGCGCGCGCAAAAAAAGTTTGCACTATCTTTCCTCTATAAAAGTTTTGAGACCACACCCTTCTTTTTTGCTTACACTGCCGTGGGAGCAGTGTTTCTGGTGCCATCATCGTTAAGCATGAGCATAGTTTTTCACTGGGCGTATCTCCTCCCAGTGTTCTCTTA
>JAEEGL014144177.1_pt1 | contig 17756 bp, 16 predicted proteins | sample 9134231 | NCBI WGS metagenome assembly JAEEGL01 (sample SAMN16246548, study PRJNA631951) | gut metagenome | biome: gut microbiome; feature: rumen; material: fiber-attached | host: Bos | place: Iran: Karaj | collected 2018-10 | reverse complement strand
TGGAGCTGCGCCTGGATGCGCACGTTCTGGAGGTTCCGCTCCTTCATGAAGTCCACGATGTCGGACATCCTGATCCTGCCGAACACCGGGCTCAGGAATACCTGACAGGGCGGGGAGAATTTCCGGATGACGCTCTCGGCGCGCTCCAGGTCCTCCCGGGAGCAGACCACGAACTTCAGCACGTCCCATTGGCAGAGCGAGGTGAAGCACTGCTCCTTCATCATTTTCTCCATGCCGGAGCCCGGGCACTTCCAGTCAGCGGTAATCATGAGGTTTGTCCCGAGGCGCTCACGCACGTCTTCAGGGAAAAGAGCCGTGTAGTCGACTGAGCCGCTGGTCTCTATGTTGACCTCGAAGCCCGACTCCGCGAGGCGCACGACAAGGTCGGGAGCCTCCTTCGAGATGAGGGGCTCGCCGCCCGTGAGGGTAATCCTCCGGTTCCCGAGCTCTTTCACCCTGGCGAAAACCTCGTCGGGCGCCATCTCTCTGTAGTCTGTGCCCTCGCAGGCGTAGCGGCTGTCGCACCAGCTGCAGCGGAGGGCACAGCCGTGGAGCCTCACGAAGGTCGCGAGGTACCCCTGGCGCGAGCCCTCGCCCTCGACGCTTACGAAGATCTCGGAGACTCTCATCAGCGCTCAAAGACAGCGGTGTTGCTGTCAGACTCCTGCACCTCGACGCGGTAGCACTCCGCCCTCTCATCCGTCAGGGTGTCGCTTATCCATTTCGCGATGTTCTCCGCGGTCGGGTTGAAGTCCAGGACCTCGTTGAGGTAGCTGTGGTCAAGCTTCCCGGTAACCTTTTTCTTGATCTCGGTGAAGTCGATGACCATGCCGTTGCGGTCAAGCTCCGCTGCCCTTACGTAGACGGTGACGTGCCACTCGTGGCCGTGCAGGCGGCAGCACTTGCTCTCGTAGTCAAGCGTCAGGCGGTGCGCCGCGGAAAAGGCAATTTTCTTGATTACTGTGTACATTTCTGCCCCGGGTAACAGATCTGGTAGGGATTGAGCCCCTTATTCTATCACCTAAGCGGCCGGGATTCCGCATGCCGGGAGGAAAAGAATCACCTGAGGGAGAGCGTAACCTCATCCCCGGCCGCGAGGAGGGCGGATCTGAGCTTCCCCGCGTCAGCGTTCCCGATATGCCCGATGCGGGTATAGGCCCAGGAGTTAGGGCCGTAGAAAATCACGAGCCTGCTCCCCGCGTAGAGGAACACGTCGCCGGGACGCGAGGTGATCTCCTCGTCATCGCATGGAAGTGACTTCCCCAGGTCAACAACCTTCTCGAACCCGCCGTAGTCAGACGCGGGGAATCTCCGCTCCCCTTTCCCGATGAGCGCCCTGAGGGCCCTCACCGAGTCATTGTCCTCGAGGGTGACCCTGAACGCCTCGTTTCCAGCATGTATTTCCATATAAGCACTCTCCGTCCTTTCCGCTGCGTCCAATCCTGCGCCGCCGGTTTCCTCTGCCTGAATGCGCCCGAAGGCTGCAAGAAGGCAGACGGCCGCGAGGCAGAGCCACGTTCTGATTCCCTTTGCCATTCATCCTCCCGTGCCTCAGGAATTCCCCCGCTCCAGCCTCAGATCGTGCGCGAGCGTGTCAAGGCAGTCGATGGCGTCCTGATACTCATGGAGGCGCTCGACAAGATGCCTTCGGTGCGAGGAGAGCTTCGGCAGCATGGCGGCTGCCGTTCCGCTCTCAATGCAGTCCAGGCACTCGCTCACGAGATCAGGAGGGCATTTGGCGTCAGTGAGATCCCGGGAGACGCGCTCCCTTTCAATGGCCTGAGTCATGATACTGTCCTCTAGGTGCAGAAAGGCCCCCGCGGCTCCTGCCGCAGAGGCCCTGCAGTTTCTGTTCTGTCAGTGCGTGCCGGCGGATCCTGTTACTTCAGGTTGGTCTTATAGAACGATACGAGGTCCTTGAACGGGATCTTGTCCATCTGATCATAGAGGTCAGTGTGGGTTGCGTCAGGAACGACGATCTCGCGCTTGTTATTCCCCGGGATCTTCGCGATGACGTCATCGGTGAAGTACTTGGAGTGAGCCTTCGAGCCGGTGATCATGAGGACAGGGACACTGATTTTGTCAAGATTGTCCATCAGCCTGAAGTCGAAGAAGCCGTACGGGGTGGTGCCGTCCCAGGCGAAGCGGGAGTTGATGGCGCGCGGGTGGTTCGCGCGGCCGACATAGTAGTTGAAGAACTCCTTCGTTACCGAGTCTGCGTCAGCAGGCAGGGTGTCGGGGAAGAGCTTCGATGCGACGGGAACCGTGCCATCGGCAAGAACAGGGAGCTCATGGTAGCCCGGGATCTGCTTCCCGCTCTTTGCCTCCTGGTCACGGACCTTCGCGAGATGCTTAAGTACAGCCGCGCGCTGCCCGGGGGTGTAGTAGGAGCCCTTGTAGTGCATGCTTATGCTCTCGCTCATGTCGTACATCGCGGAGGTGGCGACTGCCTTTATGCGGGTGTCGCTCGTCGCGGCGGTAAGGGCCATGCCCGAGAGTCCGCAGATGCCCATCGCGCCGACGCTCTCGGGGGAGACGAACTTCAGGTTGGACACGAAGTCAACTGCCGCATGGTAGTCCTCGGTGAAAAGCTCCGGGGAGCCCACGTTGCGGCGCGCGCCGCTGCTCTCGCCGGTGGTCGACGGATCAAAGGCGACGGTCACGAAGCCGTTCTTCGCGAGCTCCTGCGCGTAGAGCCCTGACGACTGCTCCTTTACGGCGCCGAAGGGGCCGGTGATGACCACTGCGGCATACTGCTTCTTCGCGTCAAAGTCCTTAGGGAGGTACAGATGGCCGACGACATCGAAGCCGAAATGGTTCTGGAAGGAGACCTTCTTCACATCGATGGACTTGTCGATACTGAAGACGCGGGTGTCGTCAGTGAGCTCGGTGACTGATGAGTTCACCATCTGCGACTCTGCCGCGAGATCCTTCGCGGAAACGGCTGCTGATGCGGCTCCTATGCCCATTGCGCCTGCGATGAGAGGCGCTGAGAGGATGAACTTTCTGCTGATTTTCATAATACGACTCCATTCCTGCCCTTGGGCAGATTCTGTTTTTGCTTACTGTTTTCCCAATCTCTGAACACAGGATAGCCAACGGACTCCGTCAAAACAAAGACTTATACAGCATATCGTGTTATGCTCTGCATGCATATCAGAACTGCATTAGGGGAGGCTGAAAATGATGCACCTTGAGCTGAGGCTCCTCAGGTATTTCACGGCAATTGCGAACGAGGGCAGCTTCACGCGCGCTGCCGCGAGGCTCCATATCTCGCAGCCCGCGCTCTCGAGGCAGATCCATGATCTCGAGGAGGCCTGCGGCACGAGGCTTCTCATCAGGGAGCCACACAGCATGCGCCTCACCGAGGACGGGCTGCTCCTCCGCCGCCGCGCCGAGGAAATTCTCGCCCTCGCCGACCGTGCCGAGCAGGAGCTCCTCCGGAGCAGCGACGAGGTGAGCGGCAGCATCGCGATAGCAGCCGGAGAGTCGGTGTACTTCAGGAACGTGCTTGAAATCGTGAGCGATCTCCGCCGCATCCACCCGGGCATCAGCACGCAGGTAGTCACGGCTGACGGGGAGATGTGCCTTTATCTCCTCGAGCGCGGGCTCGCCGACTTCGCCTTCGCCTACGGCGATCCGGATCCCTCACGCTACGAGGTCCTGCCGCTCCCGTTCCGCGACGAGTGGGGAGCGTTCATCCGCAAGGACGATCCGCTCGCGAAGAAGGACTCGGTCACCCCGGAGGACCTCACCGGGCGTGACCTGGTGCTCTCGAGGCAGGCAGTGTCTGACGGCACTCACGGCGATGACGTAAGGCGCTGGCTGGGGAGGCCGGAGAAGGAGCTGAGGATTGCCGGGACCTACACCATGGCCTACAACGGCGCCCTCATGGCATCCTGCGGCACCGGCGTGATGCTCACATTCCTCCATCTCGTGAACGCGGAGGATCTGGGGCTCACCGTCCGCCCGCTCTCGCCTCCCCTGTACGCAGAGCCGCGCATCGTCTGGAAAAAGCACCAAACCTTCTCCAGGGCATCAGGGCTTTTTCTTGAGCGGCTCAGGGAAAAGTTCGGCTGAGGCAGCAGAAGGGGCAGACTCCGACGGCCGTCACTGCTCTGATGCGAGACATGAGTTCCCTAAGCCGCCGGCAGATTAAATTGCACTTCATTAGTGCGTTAACGCACTTCAAAAGGGCACATATTCATCACGGCACGGAACGCCGGCGCTCTCACAAAGCGCCCGGAGCAAACAGTGAATGCTTATCCCTGCGTGCGCTCCCTGCTTTGCTGACGGCAGATGCCGGCTTTCCGGGAAATTCAAAGAAGTTGAAAGCCTATATGAAAAGTAGGTTATAATGCAATGGCGTGATATTTGCTTTTCACTGCATTGTTTTTGTCTGCCGGATCACAGTTTGATTCCGCCCTGCCCTGAGGGGGAGCGCAAGCAGATTAAGAGTATTTTTCGGAGGATTGTATGGCTTGTTTTATAGCTGCTCTCGCAGAAAGCGCAGTTGCATACGGCGTCAAGAAGGCCTGTGAGCATCACGGCACCGAGCGCTCGCTCGTCTGGGCTAAGCGCATCGGGACTCTTATCACCATGCTGCTCGGCGGCTCGTTCCTTCTCATGATCGAGCATGTCTGGCACGGCGAGATTACCTGGTTCCCTCCGTTCCTCACGGCAATGAACAATCCTGAGGACACCGCGGAGATGATCCATGAGATCCTGACTGTCGGCGTCTCCATGGACGTCGCGCTCACTGTTTCCTGGGCTGCCTGGATTGCCCTGACTGCCCATAAGCTTGTTTCCCCGAAGGAGGCCTGATTATGTGCCTGCTCATTACTATTGCGTTCACCGCCCTCTTCTTCGTGCTGATGAAGCTTGATCACGAGAACAAACACTCCGTCCGCCCGGTATTCATCACCTTCCTCTCCGCCTCCATCATGTGGGTCGTTGACGGGGTGTGGCGCGTCATCGGCGGTGAGCCGTTCTGGGACTTCGGCGAGGGCGAGGCCGCTCTCGGCTTCACCGTAGCAGGCTTCGGCATTCTCCTGTGGCTCGCAATCATCGGATACAATAAATACCTTGCAAAGAAGGCGCTGCCCCAGGCTTAAGACCAGGGCTCCGGCAGCAGTTGCCGGAAAGCCTGACACCAAGCACCGGGAAGGCCCTGCCTCTCCGGTGCTTTCATTTTGCGCTGACTGCGGTGCGGCATTATGCGGAATATTCCCCGCTCCCATCTCTTTAGGCTAAAATAGCATCAAATCTGTCAGAAAAAAGGTGACACATAAATGAAGTTCAGCAAAATGATTATTGCGGCAGCCGTCGGAGCCGCCTGCGCTTTCTCGGGATCCGCCATCGCAGAGGGAACTGCAGACGCAGAGTCCTACATCAGCTCCCTCTCCCTGAGCCAGCTCAAGACCGGAGCGCTGAAGCGCCAGGCTGACGTCGAGAGGAGAGTGCTCGAGCTTGATCTCGACAAGGCTGGCGACGCGCAGATCAACGCCCTTGCCCGCGAGTATCTGACCGCCCAGTCCTGCCTCGCGCGCGCCTACATGGCACAGGGCGAGGATCCCTCCTTCATGGTCAAGAGCCGCACCCTCACCTCGAAGACCTTCAGCGATGAGGCGAAGATGAAGCAGCTCCACCGCTTCCTCGCTCACACCGAGGGACAGGCAGTCCTTAAGGGAGCTGACGGCAGCTGCCGCTAAGAGGTAATTTCCCCTAAAAAATAGAGGCGCCGCGGAAGGAGTTCCGCAGCGCCTTTTTCGTTTCCGGCGAAAGACAGGAGCTATTCGGCATCCTCCGCGAGGCTGCCGTTCGCCTCGAGCCACACTCTTCTGTCATCAGCCCTCTTGCCGTTGAGGAGCATGTCCATCATGCTCTCGGTGTCCTGGTGATCAGGATCGAACATCAGCCTCACGAGGTGGCGGGTGTTGGGCTCAAGCGTCGTCTCCTTGAGCTGCGGCGGATCCATCTCGCCGAGTCCCTTGAAGCGGATGACCTTGATGTCAGAGTCCGAGAGCCTCCGGTTCTTCCTCTTCGCCTCGCTGATGACCGCGTCGCGCTCCTTCTCGTCAATGACGTAGTGGACCTCCTTTTTAATGTCGACGCGGAAGAGCGGCGGCATGCAGACGAAGACGTGCCCGTCCTCGACGAGCTTCGGGAAATGCCTCACGAAGAGCGCGCAGAGCAGGGTCGCGATATGGAGCCCGTCCGAATCAGCATCGGCGAGGATGCAGACCTTGCCGTAGCGGAGCTCGGAGAGGTCGGCGCTCTGCGGATCCGCCCCGAGCGCGACCGAGATGTCGCGGATCTCGTTGTTGGCCATGATTTTGTCATTGTCCGCGTCCCAGGTGTTGAGGATCTTGCCGCGCAGGGGCAGTATTGCCTGGTACTCCGGATCGCGCGCCTGGCAGGCGGAGCCTCCTGCCGAGTCTCCCTCGACGATGAAGAGCTCGCGGCGCGAGACGTCGTCGCCGTAGCAGTCGGTGAGCTTCCCCGGGAGCACCGGTCCCTGGCCCTGCTTCTTCCTGACTACGGTCCTTGCCGAGCGGATGCGCTTCTCCGCCGCGGTGATGAAGAAGTCGATGAGCTCCGAGGCCTCGTCAGTCCCCGAGTTGAGCCAGAGGCTGAAGGAGTCCTTAACGAGGGTCTCGACGGCGGCCGAGGCCTCCCTGTTCGAGAGCTTCTCCTTGGTCTGCCCGGCAAACTGCGGCTCCGGGATCTTGCAGGAGAGCACATAGGCGGAGTGCGCCGAGATGTCATCGGGGATGAGCTTCACGCCGCGGGGAAGGAGGTTCCGGAGGTCGCAGTACTCCCTGACCGCGTCAAGGATGCCCTGCCTGAAGCCGTTCACATGGGTGCCGCCGAGCACGGTCGGGATAAGGTTGACGTAGGACTCCGAGACCTCGGCCTCGCCCTCCGTTATCCAGCAGATGGACCAGTCGGCGATGATGCCGTCAAGCTCGCCCTTGCCGGAGAAGGGCTGCGCGGGAATGATCGAGACATCCTTAAGGGACTCGCGGAGGTACTCATCGAGTCCCTCACGGAAGCACCACTCGTCCTTCTCGCCGGTATTTTTATCCTCGAAGGTGATGGCGAGGTTCGGGCAGAGCACTGCCTTGGCCTTGAGGAGGTGGCGGAGGCTCGAGGTGAGGAACTTCGGGGTGTCAAAGTACCTGGGATCCGGCCAGAACCTGACGCGGGTCCCGGTGTTCTTCTGACCGCAGGTGCCGGTCTCATGGAGGGGCTCGGTCACGTCACCGCCTGAAAAGCAGATCCGGTAGACCTTCCCGCCGCGCCTAACCTCTGCCTCAAGCTTCTCGGAGAGCGCGTTCACGACCGAGATGCCGACGCCGTGGAGTCCGCCGGAGAACTTGTAGTTCTTGCCGGAAAACTTGCCTCCCGCGTGGAGGCGGCAGAAGATGAGCTCGATGCCGGGCACATGCTCTGTCGGGTGCATGTCAACCGGCATGCCGCGGCCGTCATCGGTAACCTCAAGCGATCCGTCCTCATAGAGGACAACGCTGATTTTTGAGGCAAACCCGGAGATCGCCTCGTCAACGCTGTTGTCTATGACCTCCTGCGCGAGATGGTTCGGCCTTGTGGTCTCGGTGTACATGCCGGGACGCCTCTTGACGGGCTCAAGGCCCTTAAGGACTTCTATCGATTCAGCTGAGTAGTCTTCCATTTTTCACCAGTCTTTTTTCGTAATTCCGTATATCTCCGGGCTCTCCCCTTTCATGCGGCGGAGGATATTTTGCATTCGCGCGGGCGATAAATCAACCGGAGCAGCTCGGTGCGGGCAGATTGTGTCATGTAACAGGACATTTTCCGGAGACGCTGCGGGACGCCCCGGCATCAGTGAGCACTGAGCCCGCCAGGAGCGGAGGTTAGGCGCCGGGTGAGGGCGAATCCCCCAGAAAAGCCCGCATCCGGGGCATCTTTTGCACGGTTCTCTCCTCTGAAGAGAGCAGGTGGCTCCGGGATCAGGCCGCGAGGGAGCGTGATTTCCCCTCAAGGAAGGCGAATGCCCGCTCCGTGAGGTGGCTGAACTCCGGCAGGCGGTGGGAGCCGCCGGGGACGATGATTTTCTCGGATTTGCAGAAAAAAGACTCCGACATGGTGTAGTCAAGGACCTCGTCGCCGGTCCCGAGGATGAGGAGGAACAGCTCCGGGCGCGGGGCCTCCTCGCTGCTGCCGGCAAGCGAGGAGAGGAACGCGGCATGATCCTTCCCGATCACGAACTCGTTTCCGGTGTAGGGGTTCTTATGACGGCCGAGGAAGTTAACGAGGAGGGGCGCCGGGTTCACCACCGGGTTGATGAGCACTGCGGGCACCGAGAGGCGCTCCGCGGAGACCCTTGCCCAGAAGCCGCCGAGGCTGCTCCCTATAAGCCCCGTGAGGTCATCGCCGATGCCGTCGAGCAGATCCGTCACGAAACGGTATGCCCTTACCGGATCATCCGGGATGTCAGGGGCGAGGAAGCGGCAGTCAGGGTGCGACTCCCCGAGGAACTTCCGGAAATCCTCCGCCTTCTTCGATTTTCCTGCGGACATGAAGCCGTGGAGATAGACAAAGGTGCTCATCAGTAGCCGCCCGAGAACCAGTTGGGGCTGAAGCTCTCCGCTGGGAGGCGGAAGAGATCCGAGGTAAACGTACCGTCAGGCGCGAAGTCGATGAAGCGCCAGCCCGGCCCCATGCGGTCGAGCTGGAAGTCATTGTGGCCGTATGCGAACTGGATACTCGTGGAGGGAGTCGCTATATAGCTTATCCCGCCGAGCTCGCGCTCGAGGTTCTGGTGGATATGGCCGCAGAGCACCAGCTTCACCTGCCCGTGGTGGTAGATGATTGACTTGAACTGATCGGAGTTCTTCAGATCGTGCTGGTCAAGCCAGGCGCTCTCGGTGTGGAAAACGTTGTGGTGCAGGCAGACTGCCGAGAAGAGCCCGTCAGAGCGGTCAAGCCTCTCCCTGAGGAAGGCGAGCTGATCCGGGGCGAGGTAGCCGCATGGCGCGCTGTAGACCTGGCTGTTGAGCATCAGGAACTGCCAGCGGCCGCACCTGATCTCCCGCGCGGTGCTGATGCCGAGCCCGGGCATGATGCGGTACATCAGCGGCCCGTCGTCATGGTTGCCGGGAAGCCAGTAAACTGGCTTCCCGAGGCGCCTGATGATGCGGGCGAAGCGCTCGTAGGAGCCGGTGGAGTAGTCCTGCGAGAGATCGCCCGTGCATAGGACGAAGTCAAAGCTCCTCCCCGAGGAGAGCACCGCGTCGATCACGGCATTGAGTGACTCCGCGGTGTCAATGCCGAGGAGCGTGCCGTCCTCTGCCGCGAAGAGATGGGTGTCCGTAATATGCAGGACGCTGACGGACTCGCCGTCTCTCTTCTCTACCTGCTCGAAATCACTCATCGCTCCCCATCCGGCTTACTGCCGCTTCTTCTATGAAAAACAGCCGGCCCGAAGAGGGCCGGCCTCATTTTCAATAATAACCCATCGGCAGAGCAAACTCAGAGGAATTGCTCGCAAAAAAAGTAAAGAATTGAAAAAAACGTGCCATTTGATCACATTTTGAGCAAATAACAGTATTTTTACAAACAAGTATTGTCTAAAGGCGGTTCTGCGGCCGGCAGCTGTTTTCTGACCATTTCTGTACCGGCCTCAGGATCAGGCAAATGCCCCGGTGCGCCCGAGCCTCAAAGCAAGGCTCTGCAGCGCCGCAACAGTCGTGAAGTTGTTGATGCCGCCCTTCACGAGGAGCGAGAGAGCGTCATCGAGTTTCAGTACGACTGCCCGCATGTCCTCATTCTCTTCCGGAAGGCCGTGCGCGCCGCCCGCGTGCGAGAGGTCAGCCTCGGAAAGAAAGATTGAAACCGTCTCGCTGGTGCCGCCGGGGCTCGTGAGGAACTTTCCGATGAGCACGGTGTGCTCACGGTCAATGGTTACTCCCGCCTCCTCAGCGGTCTCCCTTATCGCGGTCTCCATGGGGTCCTCGCCTTCAGGCGTGATGCCCGCGACCACCTCAAGGCTCCAGGGCTCAAGCCCCGCGGCATATGCCCCGATCCGGAACTGCTCGACAAGGAGCACCAGATCGTTATTCCGGTCATATACGAGGACGCCCGCAGCAGTGCCACGCTCCATGAGCTCGCGGCGGAAGGGCTTCATCCAGCCGCCCCGGTAGCTTCTCGTGGTGAGCTCGTAGTCATTCACACGGAAAAAGCCGCGGTATTTCTCCTTAACATCAAGCACTTTGACGTCACCGCGGTGAAAGTCAATCAGACTGTCTGACACGAAAGCCTCCTAATAATTCTCTTAAGGCCGCATGATACGGCATCAGGGCTTATCCGGAAAGAGGCAGAACACCGATATGCCCCTTTAAACGGCACAGAAGTTCCGGTGGAATTACCGCAAAAGTTCCGATTAAAATACCGCAAAAATACCGATTAAAATACCGCAAAAGTTCCGATTAAAATACCGCAAAAATACCGATTGAAATACCGCAAAAGTTCCGGTTAAAATAGTACAAAAGTACCGATTTTTTGTTTATTGAGTTTTGGATCAATATCTTTGCCATAAAATAATATTTGGGAATATGGAATACTATAAAAGAACAGCTGACAGGATGCTCAGGGATTATCTTGATGCCTTTGGTGCAGTATTGATTGAAGGTCCGAAATGGTGTGGGAAAACCACGACAGCGAGTCAGGCTGCCCGCAGCATCATTCAAATGCAGGACACTGACAAGCGTGACCAATACCTTGCGACTGCCGCAGCTAAACCATCACTCCTTCTGAAAGGAGAAACACCCAGACTGATAGATGAGTGGCAGGATGTCCCTGTATTATGGGATGCCATACGTACGCAGGTTGACAACCGTCAGATGCCAGGCCAGTTTATCCTTACGGGATCCAATACTGTCGACAAATCAAAGATCAGGCATTCAGGTACAGGCCGCATAGCAGCGATGAGCATGCTTCCCATGAGTCTCTGGGAGTCTCATGAGTCAACAGGAGAGATATCCGTGCATGACCTGTTTGACAATCCTAAGATTGATATTGACGGCAAAACTTCAAAAATGGAAGTTGAAGATCTGATCTTTGCTGCCTGCCGAGGGGGCTGGCCTGCATCGCTCTTTGCCAGCACGCCAATGGCACAGCTGCTGATTGCCAGGAACTATGTGCGCACAGTGTGCCGGGATGACATTTCCCGTATTGACGGGAAAAACCGTGATGAGATACTGGCCAGCAGAATTCTGCGCTCTTATGCCCGGAACGTATCCACCCTTGCCAAAAACAATACCATCCTTGGTGACGTAACAGCCTCAGGAGAAGTGAGCTGCTCTCCTGACACATTTGATGACTACATCAGCGCGCTGCGCCGCCTGTTCGTCATTCAGGACATTGATGCGTGGTGCCCGGCCATACGGAGCAAGACTGCAATCAGGAGTTCCATCAAGCGTGGTTTCTGTGATCCGTCCATTGCTGTGGCTTTGCTTGGCCTGTCTCCTGAGTCACTGGAGGTTCAGCTGAAGACTTTCGGATTCATCTTTGAACAGATGTGCATCCGTGACCTTAAAGCATATACTGCTGACGCAAACAGCCATGTATCCTACTACCATGACCGTTACGGCCTGGAGGCAGATATCGTCCTGCATCTCGAGGACGGAAGGTATGCGCTCATCGAATGCAAGCTCGGGAGCCGCGAGATTGAAGAGGGTGCCAGCCATCTGCTTGAGTTAAGGGAACTTATACGACAGCACAATACAGAGGAAAAGCAGATGCCGATCCGAGAGCCGGACCTTCTGATTGTGCTGACCGGAGGACAGATGGCATATACACGACCAGACGGTGTGAAAATCATTCCGCTGGCATGCCTCAGAGACTGATGGCAGGATCGTGCGCTATCAGAATTTCTGACAGAGCGAGCCTTTATTGTGTACCGAAGCAGTAATAAAACAGGGAGATCTTTATTGGGTATGATAGTCCGCTCTTCGAGCCAGCTGACAATGGCACTATGACAAGGCTCCGACATGGTTCCGGGATCCACTGCCGACATAACCATGCCATTAGCATCCAAATGTGGTTAAATAGCGTGATTCATGACAATTGCCTGGAATTCACAGGATCGGAGATGAAACATGGCAAAGATCGCCGCAGTGCTCGGGCTCGGGGCAGTAGGATCAACCATAGCAGCAAAGCTTATCGAAAGCGGATGGGAAGTCCGCTCGGCTGACACCAGGGAAAAACCTGAGAGGGAGTTTGACTTCATCGACGGGAGCTCCAGGAGGCATTACGCCATTCCGGCTCTCGCTGATCCGAAAAAGGCCGATATCCTCATCATAACCCTCAAGGCCTTCGCCACCGGAAAGGCGGTGAGGCCGCTCCGGAACCGCTTCCGCCCCTCAATGCCCGTCATGCTCCTCGAGAACGGCATGGGGCAGGACGCTGCTGTTATGGACGTTTTCCGCGTCAATCCCTTCTACCTCGGAGTAACCGCCCTCGGCGCCGTGAAGGACGGCACCACTGTCACCCTGAACGCTGACGGGAAGGCGGTCTACGGCCCGAGGTCAGTGAACGCCTGCGGCATCGGTAGGATAAAGGATCTCCCTGAGAGCGTCTTCAGCTTCGAGGAGAACCCGGTGCCGGCAGTACTCCGGAAGCTCGCGGCCAACACCGTCATCAATCCGCTTACCGCAGTCCTCGATGAGAAGAACGGCGTAATCCTTGAGAAGGCAGATCTTGTGAGGCGCCTCACTGATGAAATCTCCCGCGTGCTCGCGCCTTTGGGTCTCCGCGAGACGCCGGACTCACTCTATGAGGCGGTCATGGGCATCGCGGAGAAGACACGGGAGAACTCCTCCTCCATGCGCGAGGACGTGAGGCACGGAAGGCCCACGGAGAATGACTATATCCTCGGGTTTGTGATTAAGACCGCTGAGCGCTTCGGCATGGACGTCCCGGAGCTTAAGAGGCTCGAGGCGGAATTCCTCAGAAAGGCCGGAAATGCGGCGTAACAGCGATTTTTCTCCCGCTCATGCGGTATGATAGGGAAAATTCAGGGAAAATACTGATTTTATAAAGGAGACAATCATGAAAACTGCACTTGTCATGGCAGCTCCGGGATGCGAGGAGACCGAGACTCTCGGAACCGTGGACGTACTGAGGCGCGGCGGCGTCAGCGTAACCGTAGCGTCGATGATGCCGGGGCACAGCCTCGACGTCGCCGGCGCGCACGGCATCACCTTTAAGGCTGACGCGCACTTCGATGATGTGAAAGGAAAGGCCTTTGACGCAGTCGTCTGCCCGGGCGGAATGGGCGGAGCGTCAACCATGCGTGACTCTCAGGAATTCGTCTCATACCTCAGGAAGCAGAAGGCCGATGGCCGCTGGATTGCCGCCATCTGCGCGTCTCCCGCGCTCGTCCTCACCACGAACCGCATTGCTCCTGATGCGAAGATGACCGGCTACCCCGGCTGCGGAGATCTTGATCACCCCGTTGACGCTGACGCGTACACCGACAGCGCCGAGAAGGTCATCACCGGGCGCGGCCCCGGGCTCACCTTCAGGTTCGCGCTGCAGATTGTGAGCGCGCTCCAGGGCGAGGCAAAGGCAAAAGAGGTGGCCGACGGACTGCTCCTCAGCTTCTAAGGACAGATTATCAGCCGCGCGCTGGGCTTTCCGGGCAAAAAAGTTTGACAGAAGGCAGTTTTTCGTGCCTTGCGCATTAGAAAAATTGTCTCTGTCATTTATAATAGCCCATGACCGAAAGTTTTAGTCGCGGACGGCGTATCCCAGACGCGCGGAAAGGAAAGAAAAATGGGTTTATTTGACAAAATAATTAAAGGAATCAGCACCAGAGTCTCAGATCCGGATCCCCTTCACAAGGTAACCGAGGCTGATCACCAGAGTGCAGTCATCAAGGAGCGTCCCGATCTCTGTGAGGATATCAAGGCTCTTCCGCAGAAGCAGAATGTCCGCCGCGACGGAGCACGTGATATCGCCTTCAACGGCTGGCAGATCTGCAACGTCGAGGAGCGTGACCCCAAGCACAAGGACAAGACCCACATCGGCGAGGACCGCCGCCTCGGGTACCTCAAGCTCTTCAAGACCAAGAACGACAAGTTCGTCTGCCAGAGGATGTGGCTCGTCGATGACGAGGAGAAGCACTACAAGGCAACGACCGTCGATGACATCATCGGCATCAAGGACTTCTTCGGCAACGACTCCCTCGCCCTTGCCATGATGATGATGCTCGACCGCATCTCGAAGAACTGGTAATTGCCTGCCTGAAGCCTTTGAACAGAACTGCTGAAAGGACTGCTCTGAGGCTTTGGAAAAGAGAAATGGATGGTTCCGTCAAAAAGAGCCATCCATTTTGTTTTTCTGCACGAGGGAAACTCCAGAGGGAGCAGCCGGCAATGGATAACGGGCGGGAACGCCCCCGCCCTGCGATGGAGCTCCGGCCTATTTGCACTGCGCGAAGTCGATGTGCGGCAGGCTTCTCACGATTCTGAGCGTCTCAAGGCTCACCGTGATGACCCGGAGGATAAGGTCGAGGCAGTAGCGCGGCTCGCCCTTCTCCTCTGCGAACTTATTGAAGTCATTGACGATCCCCGAGTCCTTGTCAACCGACACTCCGATGCGCTCCACAAGCCAGTCGAGGGCAGACTTGCGGTTAACCACATACTCCTGCGCCTCCAGGGGGATGTTCCTGATGACAATGCTGCCGTTGTAGACGATCACAGTCTTGTCCTTTCCGGCGTTGCCGGTCTTCCCCGGAATTTTCCCATACTTCAGCTGCTCGACGCGGTAGTTACGGGAGTCCTCGCCATCGACTGTCACTCCGTCATAAGGCTCAACGCTCTCGTAATTCACGTGGAGATCCGCGAGCTTCCTCCCTGCCTCGGTGAAGGTCCGGAACATCCCAAGGTCAGGCACCAGCGGTATCCTCGGAAGGTCCTTCATGAGGTTGTTCGCGAAGGCCTTCCGGTAGTCCTCTGAGTGCAGCAGGCCGTAGATGTAGTAGAAGATATCCTCCTTCGAGATTTCATCGGTCTGGTACTGAGTTCTGAACCTAGTGAGCGCTGTGTCGGTTATGGCATAGTGCCGGCCTTCCTTTCCGGAAGAGCCGGACTCAGAGAACAGATCCTGAGACTTCTGAACGGAATCTCTGTCGTAGAGGTAGAGAGGGAAGCACTGGCTGGTTGCGACAAAATGAAGATCCGGTATTGAATCTGTCATCAGGACCGAAAACTCCTGATCACCAATCGAACTCAGACAGATGAGCAGGTTATCCTCTTTGCCAGTGGGGAAAATTGAGGGCATCTGATAACTGCCCTCATTCCACATTCGGTTGTAGTACAAAATTTGTTTTACAAAAGGCCTGTACGCAGAAACAGAGCAGCTCTCTTCACTAAATGGTCCTGATATTTTCCTGGCAGCAAATTGTGTCAGCAATGTTCCGGACCACTTGATTTTTGTGGAATCCTTGCTAAAAGGTTGAGGATTGTCCCATTGAACAAGTTTCAGCTGCCGGTTGTACTCATCTATCTGAGCTGACATCTTCTCTTGAATTGTCAGTCTTGAAGAGTTATACGCCCAAGTGTCTCGTCCCGTCTGTAAGCCTCTAGAATAGTTTTCAAAAATTGCAGGCTCGTCAGTTTTCTTGCCGTCTATCCTGAAAAAGCGGTAAAAGTCCTCGTTCTCCTGATTGAGCCAGGAGTGCCTGTCATTTGGCTTCAGACCCTGCATCTGGGCGTGAATAACCGAGATATCCTTGTTGAGGCCGTCAAGCTTCTCTTCGGCAGTCAGGTAATCAGCCACCTCATGGAAATAGATCTTCCCGTGCGCCTCTGAGTCAGGGTTCTTCACGAGTGTGACTATCGCGACAGGCGCGCGGCTGCCAAGCCCGAATACGTTTCCTCCCTGCCTGTGCCTTTCCTCACCTGACGTCCTGCAGTTTCCTCTCAGGTGATAGATGTAGATGGAGCTGAACTCCTCCTCCATGCACTTTCTCATGCCGTCAGACGAGGCGGAGTCTATCCAGCCGGCGTTCGTGACGAAGCCGATTACTCCCCGGTCACCTATTCTGTCGGATGCCCAGCGGTATGCCCGGATATATGAATCGTACAGGGAGTTCTTGTTGCCCTTGTTGGCAGAACCAGCTATGTAAGTATCCTTTACCCTTTCATCAAGCTCCGGATAGCTGTCGTTCTGGTTGTCGTCATTCTGGCTCTTCTGCCCGACCGAGTAAGGCGGGTTGCCGATAATGACGCGGACCGGAAGCTCGTTCTCCGAGTCGATTCTCCTCTGGTTGTCTATTAGGTCTGTCGTGAATATGTCAGCGTCACTCTTCTTCCTGCCGGCAAAGGTATCAGTCCAGACCGCGATCCTGTTCGGCTGATAGCCTTTCAGGGACTCCTCCGGGCAGAGCGCGTAGAACTCCGACTCGATGTTGATGGCAGCGATGTAGTAGGCGAGCGGCATGATCTCGTGGGCGTGAAGCTCATGCCAGTACTTGTACGGGAGCCTGTCTTTGGGGATAAGCTTCATGAGACGCGTGATGAACGTTCCTGTTCCCGTGAACGGATCAAGAATATGGACATTGTCATCCGCGAGGCTCTCGCCGAACTCCTTCTGGAGAATGTCACACACTGAGTGGTCGATAAAGTCAACGATGGGGATCGGAGTGTAGACAATGCCGAACTTCTCCTGCTGCTTCGGGAAGGCGAGCTTGAAGAAGCTGTTAAAGAGTTCGACAACGATTTTCTGACGATCATCAAGCGTCTTTATGCTGCTACAGCGCCTCTTAACATCCGAATAGAAGTCATTCAGCCGATCCGTAGCAAGAATGTACCCTGTTGAGTCAAGAGCTTCCAGCATGGCGGTCATGGCAGACGAGATGGGGTTCTTCTCGGCAAACGGATAGTCGCTGAAGAGCGCCGATATGACTGGCCTGATCACAATATGCTGCGAGAGCATGTCGATGACGACGTCATCCTCAACATTGTCGTTGAGTGCCCTTGCGATCTCAGCCTTGAACCTCTGGAATTTTTTGATTGACTCAGTGTTCGCGGGGTTGGAAGGATCAAGCGCCTTCCTGATGTTATCTGCCTGCGCCTGGCAAATTTCGCCGACCTCGCCAGCCCAGTCCGCCCACTCGCGGCGGTTGCCGACATGCCTGACGAGCTTCGCCCTGATGCTCTCCTCAAGGATCTCATCATGGTCAAACTGCAGCTCTCCCTGACCGTCCGGAGTTTTGGGACGCTTCTGAGGACGCTTGCGGGTGCCGCCTTTTCCGCTTTTCTTTCCAATTGGACCGTCCTGCACGGCGATGATCTCGATTTTATCGGAGACCTTCTGGAGGGTTCCGTCAACCAGGACGCTGTTGGGGTCAATCGACTTAAGCGCGTTGAGTACCTGCCAGACAGTCCGGAACTCCTCGTTCCTCTCGAGGGCATCCTCCGGCGACTTGTCGTCTGCAATTACGAGCGGGATGATGACATAGCCTCTCTTCTTTCCCGGAGCCTTCCTCATTACCCTGCCAACGGTCTGGACGATATCGACCTGTGACTTCCTCGGTGAGAGGAATATGACGGCATCAAGAGAGGGGACGTCCACGCCCTCGGAGAGGCATCTCACGTTGAAGAGGATGCGGCAGGACTCCTCCCCGGGATCTGCCCTCAGCCAGTCGAGGCGGCTCTGCTTCTCGACGGCGTTCATGCCTCCGTCGATATCCTTTGTCTCGCACCTGA
>JAEEGL012710966.1_pt1 | contig 17756 bp, 12 predicted proteins | sample 9134231 | NCBI WGS metagenome assembly JAEEGL01 (sample SAMN16246548, study PRJNA631951) | gut metagenome | biome: gut microbiome; feature: rumen; material: fiber-attached | host: Bos | place: Iran: Karaj | collected 2018-10 | reverse complement strand
TCGTCAATCGTGCCGTATTGAAGTAACAGATTGTGCATGCGCTGAAAAACAAATTCGGCTTTGTCGGCATCTAACAGGTTGAAATCCAAATCAGTTGAAAAACGTGTCAAACCATGGAACAGCATAAGTGATGTGCCTCCTTTGAATGCAAGCAAGGGACTCAGATCCTTGTCGCGAAATACGGCAAGAAGCACTTGTGTCATGAAATAGCGGTGTTTATTTATATCCATAACGTTTTATGTTAAGATTTTTTTTACTCTTTGAGCAAGTGTTGGTGAATTATATGTCGGAACAATTTGATTGACAAGTTTTTTGTTGAGTGGACGCAAATTGTCAAAATAGCACTGACCGGCACTTAAATAGAGCATATCCAGAAAAGCCCGTTCCGGCGTGGCAATTGCGACATTGTCACGTTGTTCAATCCCGAGCATGTTTGTCCAAATCATTGGATTTATTTGGCGAAAAACATAGAGGCGATTATCAACTTCAATAGTGCGATTCTGATAACTCACACACGTAATATCCGACGAGAACTGGAATGTAACTCCGGCACGTGAAAGTACGTACTCCAAAGATATATATGCTGGTTTGAGAAGCGCGCACGCCATTTCCTGCTCATTGTAGTTTTTCTTGGTATAAATTCCTTTACGAGGATTGACAATGGAACCTTTTTTCGCATAGTAATTAAGCGAACGTCGTAAAGATTCGCGACTCACATTGTCATTAAGCATCGCCAATCCTTGCATTGTAAATACAGTCCTCGGACTTGATAATATAACATTCATTACCTCCATTCGCAAGCTAAAAACTACATTTTTTTGTACTTTCAGCTTGCAAATATATTCCAAATTCTATTAAATTCAAATTTTAATCCCTAAAACCCTTTTTACCTATCGAAATGCAATTAAACTTCCCCCAACATCAAGTTATTGGCTGTGGTTGCTTAATCTATTAAGCAATTTGCATTTCTAATTGATAATGAATGTTTCACCACCGAGGGCATTGAAATAAAAAGCAAATGATAAATTAATGTAAAGGCAATCCAACAGGTTGCTTTTTTTTTCATGCTTTATTTGCGACACAAAAAGTGCAATTACTCGTCATGAAGATTTTAATCTTTTTTTTGCCAAAAATATTGCATCAAAGAATTCATATTTTAAGGCATAAATATGACGATAAAAAAATGGCAGCCCGATTGGGTTGCCATTTTTCTTATTCAGCAGGTTTGAATTCATCTTTTCCCACACCGCAAAGGGGACAAACCCAATCCGCAGGAAGGTCTTCGAATGCTGTTCCAGGCGCAATGCCATTATCTGGGTCACCAACTTCAGGGTCGTATTCGTACCCACATGTTTCACAAACGTATTTTTTCATTTCTCTAAAAATTTAATTATACAATATGTTATTTCAGTCGCAATATACCGTTTTCTTTTCACAAATCCATTTTCTTATCAATATTATTGTAAATAACATTCAGAAAAAATCTAAAAACTTTGGTTTTTTGCATACCTTTGCGGTCTAAAATTAAAAATTATAAAGAATATTGACTTATGAGTCTAATTAACAGCATAATACGTAAAATTTTCGGTGGTACTAAATCGGAAAAAGATATAAAAGAAATTCTGCCGTTGGTTGCAAAAATCAACGAAATTGAAGCAAAATTGAATGCAGGAACAACCGACGAGCTTCGTGAGGCAACAAAAAAACTGCAACAGAAAATTGCCGATGCCATAAAACCGCAAAACGATAAAATAGCGGAATTGCAGGCAAAATTGGAAGATGAAGACATTACTTCGGTTGAAGAACGCGAAGCGTTGTATGATACTATCGACGAGTTAAAAAAAGAGACTGACGAGGTTATTGCAAAAACGCTCGATGAAATTCTTCCCGATGCGTTTGCCATTGTAAAAAATACGGCTCGCCGCTTTGCCACAAACAAATCTGTGGAAGCAACCGCCACCGACTACGACCGTGATTTGGCAGCTATTTGCCCGAACATTACAATCGAAGGCGACAAAGCCATTTGGAGCAACACGTGGATTGCCGGCGGGAACCCTGTCACGTGGGATATGATTCACTACGACGTGCAGCTTATTGGTGGTACGATTCTGCATCAAGGGAAAATCGCGGAAATGGCTACTGGTGAAGGTAAAACGCTTGTGGCTACTTTGCCTGTGTTCCTCAACGCACTTGCTGGCCGTGGCGTACACGTGGTTACCGTCAACGATTATTTGGCAAAACGTGACTCGGAATGGATGGGACCTATTTACCAATTCCACGGCTTGAAAGTTGACTGCATCGACAAACACGAGCCAAACTCCGAAGCCCGCCGCCGTGCATACCAAGCCGACATCACCTACGGAACCAACAACGAATTTGGTTTCGATTATCTTCGCGACAATATGGCAATCCGCCCCGACGAACTTGTGCAGCGCGAACACAACTACGCAATTGTCGATGAAGTCGATTCTGTGTTGATTGACGATGCACGTACCCCGTTGATTATTTCCGGACCTGTTGCAAAGAAAAGCAACGGTGATGAACTGTTCGAAGAATACCGTCCCCGTGTGGAACGGTTGTATAACGCACAAAAGGCGTTATTTAACAAAACTTTTGCAGAAGCGAAATCGTTGATCGGCTCGTCCGACAAAAAAGAAGCCGAAGAAGGCGCAAAATTATTGTACCGCGCATACAAAGCGTTGCCAAAAACAAATTCGTTGATTAAATTCCTGAGCGAACAAGGTATGAAAACCTTGCTCAACAAGACGGAAAACATCTATATGGCTGAAAATAACAAATATATGCCTATCATTACCGATGAGCTGTATTTCGTTATTGACGAAAAGAACAACATTATAGAATTGACGGAAAAAGGTATCGACTTCCTTTCGTCGGACTTGGAAGACAAGAATTTCTTCGTGTTGCCCGATATTGGCGACAAAATTGCCGACATCGAAAAATCTGACAAAACCCCAGAAGAAAAACTTGTTGCCAAAGATGAATTGGTACAAGATTATGCAATAAAATCGGAACGTGTCCACACGATTAACCAATTGCTGAAAGCATACGCATTGTTCTTCATCGACCAGGAATATGTGGTGATGGACAATCAAGTTAAAATCGTTGACGAACAAACTGGCCGTATTATGGAAGGCCGCCGTTACTCCGACGGTTTGCACCAAGCCATTGAGGCAAAGGAACGGGTGAAAGTGGAAGCGGCTACGCAAACACACGCCACAATCACATTGCAGAACTATTTCCGTATGTATAAGAAACTTGCGGGTATGACAGGTACCGCCGTTACCGAAGCGAAGGAATTCTGGGACATTTACAAAATGGAAGTCGTAGTGGCTCCGACAAATAAGCCTGTTATCCGTAAGGATTACGATGATTTAATTTATAAAACACGACGCGAAAAATACAATGCGGTAATCGACCACATTGAAGAATTGATTAAAGAGGGGCGCCCTGTATTGGTTGGTACGACTTCGGTGGAAATCTCCGAATTATTGTCGAGAATGCTTTCGCGCCGAAAATTGCCCCACACGGTTTTGAATGCGAAATTGCACCAAAAAGAAGCCGAGATAGTTGCGATGGCTGGCCAACCGGGACACATTACCATTGCGACCAACATGGCCGGTCGTGGTACGGATATTAAACTGACCGACGATGTGAAAGCCGCTGGCGGTTTGGCTATCATTGGTACGGAACGTCACGATTCCCGCCGTGTTGACCGTCAGTTGCGAGGCCGTTCAGGTCGTCAAGGTGACCCCGGAAGTTCGCAGTTCTTCGTCTCGTTGGAAGATGATTTGATGCGTAAATTCGGCTCGGAACGCATCGCCGGAATTATGGACAGAATGGGACTGGAAGAAGGCGAAGTTATCCAACATTCCATGATTTCAAAGTCAATTGAACGCGCACAACAAAAAGTTGAGGAAAATTTCTTCGGCATCCGTAAACGGTTGTTGGAATACGACGATGTGATGAACTCACAACGTGAGGTTGTTTACACCAAACGCCGCCACGCCCTATTCGGAGACCGAATCGGCATTGATTTCGCCAATATGATGTATGACGTGTGCCTCAGCGTAGTTTCGAACGCACACGGAAACATTGATTTTGAGGAATTTAAGTTTGAATTGCTGAGAGTTCTTTCGCTCGAATGTCCAATCAGCGAACAGGATTATTTGCACATGTCGCAGGAAGAAATTGTGGACAAAATCTACAATGCGCTCCTTGAAATTTACAACAACCGCGTGCAAGCTATTGCAATGCAGGCTAACCCTGTGATACAGAAGGTGTTTACCGAACAAGGCGCAAACTTCAAAAACATAGTCGTTCCAATTTCCGATGGACGAAGAGTATTCAACGTTGTCACCAGTTTGGAGAAAGCTGCGAAAACAGAAGGACGCGAACTGGTTCGTTCATTCTTGAAAACAATTATTTTGATAAGCATCGACGAGGCTTGGAAAGAGCATTTGCGCGAATTGGACGACTTGAAACAATCGGTGCAGAATGCTTCGTACGAACACAAAGATCCTCTTTTGATTTACAAATTTGAATCGTTCGATTTGTTCCAGGCTATGTTGGAAAAAGTCAACAAAGAAGTGGTTTCGTGCGTGTTGAAAGCACACATTCCTGTCCGTGCCGAAGCGCAGGAAGCACAGGAACGCCGCCGTTCGTCGATGAGCAACATGCAGACACGCAAAGACGACGTTTCGCAGGCGAATCCGAACAATATGCAGGACACACGAGAAAAACAAAAACAAATGCCTGTGCATAACGAACTGAAAATAGGACGAAACGACCCTTGTCCTTGCGGAAGCGGTAAAAAATACAAAAACTGCCACGGTCGCAGCGGTGCCGAAAGTTTGGAATAATGAACATACGCGAAGTTCCCGAAACAAGCCATTGCATTGAAATTGGCATGATTACCCGTCCTCACGGAAAGGACGGCGAAGTGCTTGTTTCTGCAAAAAACATTGACTATGAGGATTTTCGGGAACTGAAATATGTGTTTTTCCGTCTGCAGGAACGAATGGTTCCGTTTTTCATAGACTCGGTTACAATAAAGAGCAATTCTCTGTTCGTGAAATTCGAAGACATTTCCACAATGGAAAAAGCTGAACAATACTGCTCTACCCGACTCTACATAGAAAATGACGGAGATTCCGAAAATGAAGAATCCGACGATGACCTTATTGGTTTCACCGTGATTGACAACGCCACTCATCAGGAAATTGGAAAAATACACGAAATCATTGCGTATTCAATGAATGTGGTGCTCGATGTGACCCGCGCCGACGGGACTTCAGTCCTTCTCCCCTATGCTGAAGACTTGCTGGTTGACCTCAACGAAGAACACCAAACCATAACCCTACGTATTCCCGAAGGATTGCTGGAATAGCATTAGCAATGTTCTACCCGTTGTGCATTATTATTAATAACAAAAATTAACCACAAATTATTCCACCATTTCTGTTACTTTCTGTATTCAGCGACAAAAAGTAATCTGTTCGGGCGGATTTTTTGTTCGGCTGGATTTGTAATCCGACCGCAACGAATATCAGCATTTTCAGTGCGGCAAAAAAGTCGATTCTTCAAGTTTAGAACCCGATTAACGGCTTGTGACTCGGATTATAAAAACATAACTTTTTAGGAATTGATTCCCGAAAAGTTATAACTTTTTTGGAATTGATTCCGAAAAAGTCACATACTTGTCGAAATCACATAAAACATTTTTCGAGAACTACACCACCTCTAATTTTATTGTTGTTAATCCCGACAATGTGGATGATTTCCTTCTGTGATTTTTCTGTTCGGTCGGATTTGTAATCCGACCGACCGCGACGAATATCAGCATTTTCTGTCTTTCTGTTTTTATCATTATAAATCATTTTTAGACTGGGAGAGCGATCCGTGACGGTAATCGCTCTCTTTTTGTTTTTTTGTAAGATGGTTCTTTACAAGTTGTAAGTTTATTTCTTGTTGTTAATATTTATTTATCCATTTATCTGTGTAGCGTGTGTTTTTTCATAAATTTGGAAACTTAAAAACTGAATAATTACATATTTTATGGATATTGTAGGATTTATATGGAATATAGCCGACGATTGTTTGCGTGATGTGTTCCAACGTGGTCAATATCGTGACGTTATTCTTCCTATGGTTGTGCTTCGTCGTTTCGACGCTTTACTCGAAGAAACTAAAGAAGATGTAGAGGAAGAATTGGGATTGCAAAAGAAAACATTTGGCGAAAGTGAAATAGATGAGGGTGCTTTTACAGAAATAACAGGATACTCTTTTTTCAACACAAGCAAATGGACTTTGAATAGATTAAAATCAACGGCAACCAACGATAATAATCTGTTGTTCGACAATTTTGTTGAATATCTAAACGGTTATAGTGCGAATGTAAAAGAGGTATTGAATAAATTTGAGTTTCAATCAAAGGCAAAACGCCTTGCCGACAACGACAGACTTTTGTCGGTGATTGAAAAAATAACCGACCGTAACATTAACTTGACCAACAAACCTGCAACCGATAAAGATGGTTTGCCTCTTCCACCTGTTTCAAACATAGAAATGGGACGCATATTTGAAGAGTTGCTTCGTAGGTTTAACGAAGAAAACAACGAAGAAGCAGGAGAACACTTCACACCTCGTGACGCTATTCATTTGTTGGCTCGTTTGGTTTTTGAACCTGTGTTGGGCAATTTACCTAAAATCATTTCGATATACGACCCAGCAGAAGGTTCGGGTGGTATGCTTACCGAAGCATACAATTTTTTGGAAAATCATAAAGTTTCCACAAATGCCATTCAGCTGTTTGGTACAGAAATAAACCCCGAAACATACGCAATTTGCAAGAGCGATTTGATTATAAAAGGTGTTCCCGATGGTGGTATGCACAATGGTAACACAATTAGCGAAGACTATTTTGCAGGTCAGTCGTTTGGCTATATAATTACAAATCCCCCTTACGGCAAATCGTGGAAAACCGAAAAAGAAAAAATCTATCACGACAAAGAACTTCTTGATAAACGTTTTGCATTGAAACTGAAAAACTTTGCAGGCGAGGAAGAAATTGTAGATAGTACACCACGTTCTTCCGATGGTCAATTGCTTTTCATTCTTGAAGAGGTTGACAAGATGAAATCGCTCGACAAACAACCACAAGGTTCTCGTGTCGCTTCTATCCACAACGGTTCTTCTCTATTTACAGGTGACGCAGGACAGGGAGAAAGCAATATTCGACGCTATTTGATTGAAAACGACTTGGTTGATGCAATTATCCAATTGCCAAACAACATTTTCTACAATACAGGTATCGCCACGTATGTATGGCTTCTTACGAATAAGAAAAATGGCAAACGTAAAGGGAAAGTTCAATTGATAGATGCTTCAAAAGCATATACAAAATTAGTAGATGTTGGGGGAAAAAATCAAGGCAATCGTAACTGCACCATAACGGAAAAACATACGGACAAGATTGTGAAAACATATCTTGATTTCAAAGATTCAGACAATGGCGAGATTCGCTCAAAAATCTTTAATGGAGATGATTTCCGTTATTATGACGTGGTAATAGAGCGACCGCTTCGGTTACGTAGTCAGTTTACTCAATTAAAATGTGATGAATTACTTTACGAGAGCGGAAAACTCAACGATATTTACAAATGGCTGTACGAAACATACAAAGAACGTGTTTTTGACGGATTGGCTGACGAGGTTGCAAACATTAAGGCGTATTTTGAAGAACAGGAACTCAAAGTTACCGATAAACAACGTACCGCACTGCTCAATGCTGACAAATGGAAAGAACGCCGTGCGTTGAAAGATTTGGCTATTGCAATAATGAAACAAGTTGGAAACGAAGAATCTATGGATTACAACGTGTTTTTTGAAAAAGTCAAGAAAGTTGCCGTATCAATAGACAGGAAAATCTCTCCTGCTCAACTTAAAAAGATTACTCTTGCTATGAGCGAAACCGACCCCAATGCTGAACCTGTAATTAAGAAACAGGTGGAAGGGAAGCCGAAAGACATTACAGATTTGGTTGAAACCTATGGAGTGAACGAAAAACACATTGCCGACTATGGATTTGAGAAAATAGACAAATCGTATTTGACATACGAACCCGATAAAGATTTGCGAGACCACGAAAAAATACCTGTAAACGAAGATATTTACGAGTATTTCAAACGTGAAGTTCGCCCTTATGTTGCCGACGCTTGGATTTCGTTACCCGACACCAAGATTGGTTGCGAGATTTCTTTCAACAAGTATTTCTACGAACCTGTGCCGTTACGTTCGCTTGATGAGAACGAAGCCGATATTCTTGCTCTTGAAAAGGAAAGCAAAGGGTTTATTGAACAACTTTTTACAGCAGAATAACTATGGCAGGGTACGATTCTTACAAAGATAGTGGCGTGAAATGGATTGGACAGATTCCAAGCCATTGGAATATTATTAGGTCTAAATTCCTATGGCAGGAAGTAAATTCTGTTTCAAAAAGTGGCACGGAAGAATTATTATCGGTATCTCAATATGATGGTGTGATACCATCGAAAGAAGAATCAAGAAGCGAATCATTAAAAGGTTATAAAATAGTTTCAGAAAACTCTCTTGTTATCAATATAATGCTTGCGTGGTTAGGTGGTCTTGGCGTTTCCAAATACAATGGTATTGTAAGTCCAGCGTATTGTGTCTATGAACTTAAAAAAGAAGCAAATCCACGTTTTTTGCATTATTTATATAAAACGCCAATGTATTTGGCAGAATTTGCAAGACATTCAACAGGGGTTGTTCCATCTCGTTGGAGAATGTACACTGACGATTTTGGTCGTGTTTTATCGTTACTTCCCCCTCTCGACGAACAGACTGCTATTGCCGAATATCTCGACAAGGAAACTGCCAAAATAGATACGGCAATTGCTCAACAGCAAAAAATGATAGATTTGCTTAAAGAGCGCAAGCAAATTATTATCAACTCCGCTGTTACTCGCGGCCTCGACAAAAACCTCAAAATGAAAGACAGTGGCGTGGAGTGGATTGGGGAGGTGCCGGAACATTGGGAGGTTGTAAAGTTAAAATATGCAGTAAATCTTGTTACGACAAAATCTACTTTACCAAATAAAATTGGGTTGGAAAATATTGAAAGCGGAACAGGAGTTTTAATAGAAACATTATCTGAATTCGAGGGGAATGGTATAGAGTTTATTGAGGGCGACATACTATATGGGAAATTAAGACCATATCTAAAGAAGGTATATGTGGCAAAAAATCAAGGCAATGCTGTCGGAGATTTTTTTGTATTGAGACCTAAAACTAATACACTTTCTGTTTATTTACAATATCTTCTTTTGTCTCAACAAATGACGGACACTATAAATAGTTCAACTTATGGAACAAAAATGCCAAGGGTTTCATATGATTATATGGGTGGACTTTTTATACCTTATCCTTCAACAAAAGAACAAAAGGTTATTATTTTAGGTGTCAAAAAAATGATAAAGCCAATAGATAATGCAATTGTATATTATAAAAAACAAATCACTCTTCTTCAAGAACGTAAACAGATATTGATAAACGAAGTAGTAACAGGAAAAATTAAAATACTATGATAATAAAAAGTGTAACGATAAAGAATGTTAGGGGGTTCCAAGATCGTAAGGTTGATCTTGACATGATTCCTAACAAACCAAGCATGTTGGTCGCACCTAATGGAACGGGAAAATCATCATTTGCGATAGCATTTAAATCATTAAAACCAAGATCTTTACAAGTTGATAAAGACGAAATATTCAGCAACAATGATACATTCATACCTGAACTAATTGTTGAAACAGACAATTCAATATTAGTTGCAAATCCTACAAAGAATGAATTGTCAAATGAATTTGCAGTTTATGTGATAAATAATCAGAATAAAGCGAAGACTATTACGAATAACATTGCAGGAACACGTGTGGCAACAGCCAGAATGCATGTCGCTCCAATTGTACTAATTAAAAATATTCCCCAAAATATAGTCTTACATAATACATTCATTGCGGATAATAACCTTCAAGCTTTGGTTAGGGGGGCAATTCCTTCAATAGATGGCCTGTTGAAAAACAATCATTTTCTTGAGAAAATTGATACTTCAATAATTAAACCTTTAATTAGGCCATTACAACAAATAAATGATTTTATAGAACGACTTAGAGAATATACGGGAAAAAAGGTTGACATTTGGGAAAAAATTGAAGATGATGATATCCCTTTGCTGTCAGGTATTAGCATGGTAAGTAATCTTGTGGATTATTGTCGAGAATATTCACAAGGAGATTCGGAAGCAGTTGTTTATTTAAAAGTAATACAGTTGATCAAGCTCTATTTAAAAGACAAAAACTCATTTGAAAACAGTATCAAATATGCAAAATATGTTCTTGAAAGAGATTCATATAAACTTCTTTTTTCAAGTCTGAAAGATACATGGAAGAATGTGCGACCAAATGAGGTCGGGAGGAATTTAGTAATAGAGATCCCTAATACCAATAAATTATCTAACGGAGAACGAGATATTATTGTCTTCTTAGCAATGCTTCAGCAGGCGAGAAACACTTTGATAAAACAAAACAATATACTTATAATAGATGAAGTCTTTGACTATTTGGATGATGCAAATTTGATAGCAGCTCAATACTATATCACAGATTTTATAGATGAAATAAAATCTAAAGGATGTAATATTTTCCCAATCATACTCAGCCATTTAAACCCTAATTATTTCAAGTCGTATGCATTCAAAGACTTGAAAGTATATTATTTAAATCCGCACAAACCTATGTATTCAGTCAAGATGGAAAAATTGCTGAATAGAAGGTGTACATTAATGCAAGAAGACAAGAAAAATGGGACACAAAATGATTTGATTTCTAAATACATGCTCCATTTCCATGATGATTATTCGCAAGATATGACAAAAACACTTGATGGGAAAGCTGAATTGATGTCATGGAAAGATATTAATGTCTTTAAGCTATACTGTAAAAAAGAAACTATGAAATATCTGCAAGAAGAAGATTTCGATTCTGTTGCAGTTTGTGTATGGTTAAGAGAGTGTATAGAGAAATATATCTATGGTAGATTGTCTGATGCTGACAAACCACTTTTATTTGATAAACATGGAACGAATAATAAAATTGAATTCGCTGAAGAAAAAAACATTGATTGCCCTGATGTTTTTAGCCTGCTGGGGCTAGTATATAATGACAATTTACATACTGATAAAAAATCAAAAATTGATTCTCGCGAGACTTTGTATTCAAGATTAGAAAACAATACGATTCGAGAGATGATTAGAAAAGTAGTTACAATGCTTGTATAATTAATTATGATTACATATAAAAACAACGAACAGGCCTTCGAGGCATTGATAGAAAAAGCCCTTGTGGGCAGTTGCCGTGAAGAACGTGGCAATGCCAATGTTGACGGGCAAACGCCAACGGCTAACCAATTCTATTGGGGCTTGCCAAGCGATATGAATAAAAAGCAGGCGATTGACACACGCAGGTTGTGGAGTTTCTTGCAAAGTTCGCAAAGCGAGGAATTGGCAAAATACAAAGGAGCCGATGTACAAAATGTTGTGCAGAATCGTATTTCAAAAGAGATAGAAACGGTTGGTCTTATCGAGGTACTTCGTAAGGGAATCAAAGTTGAAAACATTCATCTTTCGTTGTTCTATCCCTGTCCGTCACGCAACGATAGCGAGATTTCGCACCAAAAATACGCCAAGAATCAGTTTTCCGTTACTCGTCAGCAAACCTTTTCTCAAATCAACGCAGGTTGGGAAATTGATATGGTTGTTTACGTGAATGGTTTGCCTATCTTCACGATAGAACTTAAAAAGCAGTCGAAAGGTCAAACGGCACGTGTTGACGGTCAAGAACAATACAAAAGTGCAGAACGTAATCCTAAAGATACATTGTTGAGTTTTGGTCGTTGTTTGGCACACTTTACTTTCGATGAAGAAGAAGTATATTTTACCACTCGTTTGGATGGTAAAGACACCTATTTTATGCCTTTTAATAAAGGACTTCCTAACGGACAAGGAGCAGGAAATCCTATAAATCCATTTGGATTCAAAACAAGTTATATGTGGGAATACATATTGACAAAAACAACCATCTCAAACATTATACAGAACTATGTGCTTTTCGATTATGGCGAAGCCAAAACAGGAAAGAAAGTTCCGCATATATTGAAAAACGCAAAGGCGTTGGTTTTTCCACGCTACCACCAACTCGATGTTGTTGAAAAACTTGCTGACGAAGTAAGTACCGTAGGTGTAGGAAAAACCTACTTAATCCAACATTCGGCGGGTTCGGGCAAATCAAACTCTATTACGTGGTTAGCGTTCAAACTAATCAAGGAATGCCCTGTTTCAATGACAGCCAATAGAGCCAAAGCGATTGACGAGCCGTTGTACAATTCGGTTATCATTGTAACCGACCGAAGAATTCTTGACAGACAAATAAAAGGTAATATCTTGGCGTTTAGCGAATCAAGCAAGATATATGAACACGCAGATAACGCAAAACAACTAAAAAATGCCATTGAAAGCGGTAAGCGTATTATTATTACAACTATTCAAAAGTTCCCATATATCAGCCAAGAAATAGGAAACGTAAATGACCATAATTTTGCTATTATCATCGACGAAGCACATTCTTCGCAATCGGGAAGTGCGGCTGACGAAATGAACACAACCGTTCAGCGTGATGAGGACAGCAAGGGAGAGGATACGGATTCAATTCTGATGAAAATAGCCAAGAGCCGAAAAATGTCCACCAATACTTCTTATTTCGCATTTACGGCAACGCCTAAAAAAGAAACACTTGAACGCTTTGGTAATAAAGATGAAGAAGGTAAATTCCACCCATATCATCTGTATTCAATGAAGCAAGCCATCGAAGAAGAATTTATTCTTGATGTGTTGGCTAATTACACTACGTACAAAAGTTACTACGAACTTGTAAAGGCGATTGAAGCAAATCCCGAATACGCAAAACAGAAAGCACAACGACTGCTAAAAACAGCAGTGGAACGCAATCCAAAAACGATACGTGCAAAGGCAGAAATAATGCTTACTCATTTCGACACAAACGTGTTCCGTCCACATTTGCTCAAAGGGAAAGCAAAGGCAATGGTTTTAACACAGGATATAGAATGTGCCATTAGATATTATTATGCCTTATGCGAAGTCAAAAAGGAAAAGAAATTGCCCTACGGCATATTGATAGCATTTTCGGGAGAACATAACTATAACGGTGAGTTATTGACAGAAGTTAAGATAAACGGTTTTCCTGAATTAAGTCTTCCCGAAGAGTTTGATAAAGATGAAAATAGGATTTTGGTTGTTGCAAACAAATACCTTACAGGTTTCGACCAAAAGAAACTTTCGGCAATGTATATTGACAAGAAACTCGAAGATGTTTTAGCTGTTCAGTCGCTTTCACGTCTAAACCGTTCGGCAAAGGAACTTGGCAAGCGAGCCGAAGACTTGTTTGTTCTTGATTTCTTCAATACAAAAGAAGATATGAAAGAATCGTTTGACCCTTTCTATACAAGTACGCTTCTTGACCACGCAACAGATGTCAATGTTCTACACGATTTAAGAACCACACTACTGAACCTTGAAGTTTTTTCAGAAGAGGAAATTGAAGAATTTATTGATAAATACGTGAAAAATGGTGGTTGGGAAACTATCATTCAGACTGTAGCCCATCGTTTTAATTTTGAGATAGAATGGGAAGAAAATGGGAAAGCCGATTTCAAAATCAAATGTAAGCAATTTGTGAAGATTTATTCTCGAATGGCTGCTATTATCAATTACGAGAATTTGGAATGGGAAAAACTCTTTTGGTTCTTAAAAGAATTGATTCCATATTTGGTTGTTACAGGTACTGACGATACCGACATACAAGAATTGTTGAAAAAGGTTGACCTTACTACATACGGTTTACGTCGTACAGCGTTGAAAGAACGTATTATATTGGACGCAGGCGAAACGGTGCTTGACCCTAATGAAACAAAAATGGCAGGTGCAGGTGGCGAACCCGAAAGAGATAATTTGGAAGAAATTATAAAAGAGTTCAACGAGCGTTGGTTTTCGGGTTGGGCAACAACTCCCGAAGACCAAAAAACAAAACTGATAAAAATTGCCGAAGCCGTCGTTAAGGACAAATCATACAACGATTTAGTTGTTGGAAATCCCGATAACGAAGCCGTAGAAAGAGCGATGAAAGATATTATAGACAAAATAATTCGTCAGCAACGAAAAGCCGATATGAGTTTGTATAAAGAATATCAACAAAACGAAGGATTTAAGGATAATTTTAGAATACTGGTCAATAGAATGATTAGCGAAAACCTTTATGCAGGTAGATAGTGATGGAGATAAGTGAATTTGTAAAATATATTGTTGAAGGATTTATTGCTATTGGAGGTTGGATATTTGGAGGTATTCAATTCTCCAAAAAAAGGAAATACGAAAAGCAAGATAAGAAACTTGATGTCTATCTTCATTATATGAAATTGCATGATGACTTAAATCTAAAGTATAGAACTGATAAAATGTCTTTTGATATTTTGCGCACTGCTTTCCAACGTGTAGTTATAGCTGATGAAAAAGATATACTTTTTGCGACATTAGAATTTAATCAAAAACTTGTAGAAGCAGGTAAAGAGGCTATTCAACCAATACAAATTTTGAATTGTGAATTAAGTCAAGTGGAATTAGTTGCATCAAGAAATCTTCGGGATAAAATAAAAGAGTTAAGAGAGTTGACAAATTTATTTGCAAATGAATATGCTCAACAATTATCAAAATTAAAGGTTCAAAAAGCAGAATCATTTAAGGCTCTTGATGAATTTGCAAGAGATGAAAGATGGAATATGATTTCTGTTTTAGATGAAATAATCGTAAATTTGATGAGAAAAGAAATAGGAATGAAATAACAAAATTAAATAAATACAGTTATCTGTTCGGTCGGATTTGCAATCCGAGCGAACAAGGGAAGTTGGAGGAGTTGTTGGGAGAAGTTGAAATACTATGAACAAAAAATTAGAAATATCTATAGAACCAGAACTTGAGAAGTTTAAAAAACATCTTTCTCAAAATCAACGTGTGATACTGTCAGCACGTTTCGGTGATGGTAAAACGTATTTTCTCGAGAAATTCAAAGCCAAATACAAAAAAGATTATTTCTTTCTAACCATATATCCTGTAAACTATTCTGTTGCAACGAATGAAGATATATTTGAATACATAAAACGTGATATTCTTGTTCAGTTATCACAAAAAGATTACGACTTTGATAAAGTAGATTGGAAAGCCTTCTTTAAATCAATTGTAACGCTTGAAAATGCATACGATGTTCTTGAATTATTGGCAGGAACCTGTCCTGTTTTATCTATAGCAAAAGGTTTGCTAAAGACAGCAAAACAATATACAGAAAATGCAAAAACTGTAGATAAATATCTTGCTTCATTCAAAAACACAAAAGGTTGTATTTACGAGAATGATGTTTACACCCAAACCATACAAAAACTGTTAGAATGTATTAAAAAGGGGAAAGAGTCGGTTTTGATAATTGAAGATTTGGACAGACTTGACCCTGCACATTTATTTCGTTTACTCAATGTCTTGGGCGCTCATATAGACCAAGAAAATTCTACAAACAAATTCAACTTTTCGCGTATAATTTCGGTTATGGATTATACTGCAACAGAACATATATTTCATCACTTTTATGGTGAAAAGGCAAATTACGAAGGATATATGCGAAAGTTTCATACTGATTTACCCTATAGATTTTCAATAAAAGGACAAGCTCAGTATCAATTATATTCAGACATAAGAAACGAATTACTGCCATACAATTGTATTTCTGCCGTTACAATAGGAAACAAGACGTTATCGGATAAAATTTCGAAATTATCTGTACGTGATGTTAAACGCATTTACGAAATGGAGGTTCTGTCGGAGTTTAATGTTGAAAGTATTCCTGTGCTTCGTGAAGATGTAAGATTATCGACAAAACTTCCAATATTCAAATTATATGTGTATTTCCATAAAATTGGTTGTAACGCAAATGAATTTTATAAAATAATACAGGATTTGTTTAAATCAGATGAGTTTGAAGCTGTTAGATTATTATTACCATTTTGTGTGATTAATTCTGCCAGTACTAATATTGTAATTAAAAAACCTGGTTTTCCATCATTAGAAGCTAATTTCACCAAAGAAGGAAATGTAATTGTTGATTGTTATACGAAAAACACTCTTACGACGTCAGGCAATTATATAAACACGTATGATATGTCTAATGTATGGCGAGCATTTCAAGGATAGTACGAAAGCAAACGAAGGGGAATAGTAACAGAAAGGGAAAAGTTATTTGCACGAAAAATGTTCGGTCGGATTACAAATCCTTATATTCACGGCGGCTGGATTGCAAATCCAGCAGAACAGCAAGATTCATTGCATAGCATATTGTAATTTTGAGGAGATGTAGTATATTTGTAGAAAAATCTACAAACATGGAATACACTATTTCTATTCAAAAAGACGCAAAGAGTGGTTGGTATTGCGGACAATGTATGCAATTGCCTGCTGCAATTTCCCAGGGTGAGACACTGAACGAACTTATGGAAAACATGAAAGATGCAATTTCTCTTGTACTTGAATATAACAAGGAACAGTTAAAGAAAAACAATAAAGGAGAAAAAACATTTTACCGAAAGCTCGCAATGGCATGAAACGCACCGAACTGATAAAACACCTTACAAAACATAAATGCGTATTGGCTCGTGAAGGTTCTCGCCATAGTTTGTTTAAAAATGAAGCAGGAGAAATATCAGCAGTCCCTCGTCATCCAGAAATAAACGACATTACCGCAAAGCAAATTTGTAAGCAACTTAACATACCTGTTATAGGTAATAATTAATCTTTGTCTCACTAAACGAAAACATTTGTCAGCACGACACTCCGACTGAGCCGAGAGGCGTGAAAAAAATCAACGGAGTGAACGTTTAAAAGGCGTTGGTGCCTTGGTACGCTAATGGTGGCATAACGACAGTGTGGCACTACAACGCCTTTAGTGAACGACGTTGATTTTTAGCCGAGCGGGTCCGTCTTGAACTTTTTGGTTACTTTTTCTTTCAAGAGAAAAAGTAACAGAAAGAAAAGCAGAAAAAAAGAAAAATTTGCTTTTTCCGTAAAATCAACTTTCGCAAAATCGTTTTTGCCCAATTATTGAATAATTTCCCAATGACCTTTTGTGTCACTGCCAACACGTTTAATAAATTTATCCCGTAAAAGTGCAATGTGATTTTTTACAGTTCTTTGTGAAATACCAAGCATTTTGCTTAATTCATCAATGGTAGCAAAAGGATTAGACGAAATTGCGAGATACGTTTTTTGGGCAATCTCTGGGCAATCTCTGGGCACAACAGTGTGGCACTTCAACGCCTTTAGTGAACGACATTGATTTTTAGCCGAGCGGGTCCGTCTTGAACTTTTTGGTTACTTTTTCTTTCAAGAGAAAAAGTAACAGAAAGAAAAGCAGAAAAAAAGGAAAATTTGCTTTTTCCGTAAATGTTTGTACATTAGCACTGAAAAAATTCTGTTATGGAAACAAATACTCGCTATTTAGAAATATTGCAGGCAAACAAATCATATCTGCAACAGCAGTTTGCAGTTGATT
>JAEEGL010930443.1_pt1 | contig 17756 bp, 9 predicted proteins | sample 9134231 | NCBI WGS metagenome assembly JAEEGL01 (sample SAMN16246548, study PRJNA631951) | gut metagenome | biome: gut microbiome; feature: rumen; material: fiber-attached | host: Bos | place: Iran: Karaj | collected 2018-10 | reverse complement strand
TCAAGGTGGAGCGCACCGTGATTTCGCCGCGCTATATGGTCGATGAGGAAGAGGCTGCCAAGTTTGTCGGCGTCAAGGTGGGTGACACCTTCGTCTTCAACCCCCACAAGGCCAACAATGGCAACATCGCCGAGATGGCAGGTCTGCTCAACGTGGACCGCAGTCAGGCCGACGTCAAGAGCGACTTCCGCGTGACTATCGAGGAGATCAAGGTGAACCAGGAGGCCGAGATGAACGAGGAGTTCTTCAAGGGTGTCCTTGGTACCGAGACCGAGGTCAAGGACGAGGCTGCATTCCGTGAGGCTGTCCGCGAGATGATTCAGCGTGCCAACGTTCCCGAGAGCAACTACCGCTTTACCGTCGACGCTCAGCGCATCCTCACCGAAAAGGCTGGTGAACTGCCCTTGCCCGAAGAGTTCCTCAAGCGCTTCCTCAAGGTGCGCCGCGAGCAGGACGAGAAGGAGAACACCGAGGTGAGCGACGAGGAGGCTCAGCGCATGTTCAAGCAGCTGCGTTGGCAACTCGTCAAGGATCACTTGGCTCAGGAGCTGGGTATCAAGATCGAGAAAGAGGACATTGACACCGCAGCCTTCATCTTCGCCCAGGAGCAGCTGTCACAGTATGGCATCTACAATGCCCCCGAGGATCTCGTTCGTCAGCAGGCCGAGCGCTTCATGCAGGACGACCGTGCACGCGAGGCTATCCAGGAGCATGCCATCGACAACAAGTTCTTTGCTGCTGTCAAGGAGGCCGTTAAGGTCAACGAGAAGAGCATCAGCGTTGAGGACTTCCGCAAGCTCTACGAGAACGACGCGAAGTAACAGCTTCAACAATCCTTAAATCAAAAGGGGTGGGGTCGGCCAGCGTGCCGGCCCTGCCCTTTTTGGGTGAGGTAGGTGACAAGTTGTCGGTTGGCGCGGTTTTTGTGAAGAATCGATAAAAATGTTGCTCAAGATGTCGTTGGATTGAGAAAAAAATTGTATCTTTGCCTAACAACGAGAAAAGAGAATACATTCATACATTAAATTATAAGAAAATGGAAAACGATTTCAGAAAATTTGCAGTACATCATCTCGGTATGAACGGCCTGGCTCTGGACCAGTTCGCTGCCGGTGTATCCAACAACTACATTTCACCGACCATCATGGAGGAGCGCAAGCTCAACGTGACCCAGCTTGACGTGTTCTCCCGCCTGATGATGGACCGCATTATCTTTTTGGGCACCCAGGTCGATGACTATACCGCCAATGTCATCCAGGCCCAGCTGCTCTATCTGGATAGCAGTGATCCAGGCAAGGACATTTCTTTGTACATCAACTCGCCCGGTGGATCGGTATATGCCGGCTTGGGTATCTATGACACGATGCAGTACATCAAGAGCGACGTGTCCACCATCTGCACCGGCATGGCCGCCTCGATGGCTGCCGTACTCCTTGTCGCTGGACAGAAGGACAAGCGCTTTGCCTTGAAGCATAGCCGCGTGATGATTCATCAGCCGATGGGTGGCATCAGCGGCCAGGCATCAGATATTGAAATTACTTCTCGTGAGATTCTCAAGCTCAAGCAGGAACTTTATACCATCATCAGCGACCACTCCGGTCAGCCCTATGACAAAGTGTATGCCGACAGTGACCGTGACTACTGGATGACCGCTGCCGAGGCCAAGGAATATGGTATGATCGACAAGGTGCTTATGCGCGAGGATCCCGCTGCTAAGGCTGAGTAGTCAGCTGAGAATCAACCCGATTAAGCTTACACATGGCTAAGAAGAAAGATCGTGACATGTTATATTGCAGTTTCTGTGGCCGTAGTGACCGTGAAGTTGAGCTATTGCTCCCCGGCATGAACGGCTGCATCTGCAATGAGTGTGCCGAGCGCGCTGTAGAACTCTCCAACGAGTATCTCAATAAAATACGCACATCGAGTCTGACCAACCTCGACATGGACTCCCTGCCCAAGCCCGAAGAAATCAAGGCCTATCTCGACCAGTATGTCATCGGACAAGAAACCGCCAAGCGTTACCTGTCGGTAGCGGTCTATAACCACTATAAACGCCTGAACCAGAGCCGCAATGATGATATTGACATTGAGAAGAGCAATATCATCATTGTCGGACCTACAGGTACGGGCAAGACGTTGCTCGCCAAGACGATAGCCAAGATGCTGAAAGTGCCCTTTGCCATTGTCGATGCCACGGTGCTGACCGAGGCTGGATATGTGGGAGAGGACATTGAGAGCTTGCTGACGAGGCTGCTGGCGGCCTGTGACTACAATGTCGCTGAGGCCGAGCGCGGTATTGTGTTCATCGACGAGATTGACAAGATTGCCCGCAAGGGTGATAACCCCAGCATCACACGTGACGTGAGCGGCGAGGGTGTACAGCAAGGATTGTTGAAGTTGCTCGAGGGGTCGGTAGTCAACGTGCCGCCTCAGGGAGGGCGCAAGCATCCCGAGCAGAAGATGATTGCTGTCGATACCAAGAACATTCTGTTCATCTGTGGCGGAGCATTTGAGGGCATTGAACGCAAGATTGCACAGCGATTGAATACTCATGTCGTGGGTTTCGGTGCCGAGAACCATGTGAGCAAGGCTGACCGCGATAAACTGCTTCATTTTGTAGCGCCTCAGGACCTGCGCAGCTATGGCTTGATTCCTGAGATTATCGGCCGCCTGCCCATCCTCACCAATCTGGAACCGCTGGACCGCGATGCGCTGTTGCGCATCCTCACCGAGCCTAAGAATGCCATCGTGCGTCAATACAAGAAACTGCTTGAGATGGATGGCGTGGAACTTGTCATCGAGGATGACGTGTTGGGATTCGTCGTGGACAAGGCCATCGAGTACAAGCTGGGTGCGCGAGGACTGCGTAGCCTGTTCGAGACCATTATGATCGATGTGATGTATCAGGCACCATCGCTCAAGAAGAAACGTTACGTCCTCACTCGCGAGTTTGCCGAGCATCAGCTCTCCAAGTCCAATTATGAGTTGCTGGCACATTAAGCAATAAGCATTTAAGTGTTAGTGTTTATTGTTGGAGTACTTCGGTTCTTTGACACCGTTAGGTCAATAGAGAAAAAATTATTTTTCAAAATAATTGTGCAGTTCACAAAATCATAGTATATTTGTGAAATCATTGAAACCCTAAACCTGATTAATATGGCGAAGAACAGTAAGTTGACAAAGGCACTGAAGGAATACTTCGGCTTTGAGACGTTTAAGGGCAACCAGGAAGCTATCATCGAGAACCTGCTGGCCGAGCGTGATACGTTCGTCCTCATGCCCACAGGTGGCGGCAAGTCCTTGTGTTACCAGTTGCCGGCACGTCTCATGGACGGCATAGCCATTGTCATATCACCGCTCATCGCGCTGATGAAAAACCAGGTCGATGCCATGCGCAGTTACAGCGAGGAGGACGGCATCGCCCATTTCATGAATTCCTCACTCACCAAGCAAGCCATCGAGGAGGTCAAGCGAGACGTGCGCAGTGGTCGCACCAAGCTCCTGTATGTAGCTCCCGAGTCCTTGACCAAGGAGGAGAATGTCGCATTCTTGAAGGATGTGCCCATTTCTTTCTATGCCGTGGATGAGGCTCACTGTATCTCGGAGTGGGGTCACGACTTCCGCCCCCGGTATCGCCACATCCGTCCGATTATCAATCGCATCGGTGAGCGTCCCATCATCGCCCTCACGGCGACCGCGACGCCCAAGGTGCAACATGATATCCAGAAGAACCTGGGCATGACTAACGCTGCCGTCTTCAAGTCCTCTTTCAACCGTCCTAACTTGTACTACGAGGTGCGTCCCAAGACCAAGGATGTGGATCGTGAGATTATCAAGTTCATCAAGGCTAATGAGGGCAAGTCGGGCATTATCTATTGCCTGAGTCGCAAGAAGGTAGAGGAACTTGCCGAGGTGCTTTGCCTCAACGACATCAAGGCCTTGCCCTACCATGCCGGTATGGAGAGCGCCGTGCGCAGTGCCAATCAAGATGCCTTCCTGAGCGAGGATGTTGATGTCATTGTGGCGACTATAGCCTTCGGTATGGGTATTGACAAGCCTGACGTGAGGTTTGTCATCCACTATGACATTCCCAAGAGCCTGGAAGGTTACTACCAGGAGACCGGTCGTGCAGGCCGTGATGGAGGAGAGGGCAAGTGTATCACCTTCTATTCCCGCAAGGACCTCGACAAGCTCGAGAAATTCATGCAAGGCAAGCCCATCTCTGAGCAGGAAATCGGCAAGCAACTGTTGCTCGAGACACGCGACTATGCCGAGTCATCGGTATGTCGCCGTCGCTCATTGCTGCATTACTTTGGAGAAACCTACGACAAGGATAACTGTGGCAACTGTGACAACTGCCTCAAGCCCAAGAAGCGCGTTGAAGCAAGTGAGGAAATGCGTGCTGCCATCGACACGATATTGGCGCTGCGTGAACGTTTCAAGCCCGAATACATCGCCCATGTAATGATGGGTGACGCTACGCCCGAGATTCAGGGATATAAGCACAATGAGTTGGAGGTGTTCGGCTGTGCCGAGAAACGCGACGAGAAGTTCCTCTTGGCAGTGATTCGTCAAGGCGTGTTCGCCGATTACCTTGCCAAGGACATTGAGAATTATGGTGTCATCAAGGTGACGCCCGAGGGCAAGGCGTTCCTCAACAGCCGCCAGAGGTTCTGGATTGTCGAGGACAACGAATATACCGAGATGCTTGACGAGGAGCTCCATGTGGGCGGTAGTGGTGCCGTCGATAGCCAGCTCTTCAGCATCCTCAAGGACCTGAGGCGCAAGATTGCCAAGCAGCACGGGTTGCCCACTTATGTCATCTTCCAGGAGCCATCCCTCGACGCGATGGCGACGACCTATCCGATCACCCTGGACGAGTTGCAGAACATTCCTGGTGTCGGCCCTGGCAAGGCTAAGCGTTATGGACAGGAATTTATTGACCTGATTAAGAAATATGTTGACGAGAACGAGATCGAGCGCCCCGAGGATATGCGCGTGAGAACTGTCGCCAACAAGAGCAAGAATAAGATTGAGCTCATCACGGCCATTGACCGTAAGGTGCCACTTGATGCGCTTGCCGAGAGCAAAGACCTTGAGTTTGACGAGTTGCTCGATGAATTGGAGGCCATTGTCTATAGCGGCACCAAGATCAATGTGTCCTACTATATCGACGAAGCGATTGATAACGATATCGAGGAGGATATCTTTGAGTACTTCAAGGAAAGCGATACCGACGATATCGAGACCGCCATGCAGGAACTGGGCGACGATTACACCGAGGAGGAAATCCGACTCGTGCGCATCAAGTTCCTCAGCGAGATGGGTAATTAGTCTTTTTTCTTGAGACAATAGGGCAATCTGCCCAGTGTACCAGATGAGGTGCGCTGGGCAGATTGTTTTTTGAAAAAAAACAGGATGGTATATAATTTTTCGCGTGCGCGTGCGTTATTAAGTTATAAGTAGAATGAAAAAACGTAAAATATAGACATCAAACCAACAAAGATGAAAGCAAAACTCTTGATTTCTTCACTGCTGTTGGGTACTGCGATCCTCGCTATTGCAAAGGGGGATCCTGTTCTCATGACCATCAACGGCAAAGACATCAAACTCTCGGAGTTTGAGTATCTCTATCACAAAAACAACCAACAACAGGTCGAGAAAGAGACCCTCGAACAGTATGTGGACCGCTTCGTGCTCTACAAGCAGAAGGTCGCTGATGCCGAAGCTGCCGGCATTGACACTACCGAGGTTTTCCGTAAGGAATTTGAAGGATACCAGAAGGATCTCGCTGCTCCTTACATGGTTGAGGATACTACCTACCAGTGGCAGATGGTGTCGGAGGCCTACGAGCGCTATAAACAAGAAGTTGACATCGACCATTTCATGTTGCCGCTGGGCACGACTGCCGAGGCTACTCAGGTTAATATCGACCGCATGGACAGCATCCGCAACTGCGTCTTGGCAGGTGAGAAATGGGAGGACTTGGCTATGATGTTCTCTAGTGATCCCTCCAAGCAGCGCAATCATGGTCACTATGGTTTCATCAGTTCGGGCATGTTCCCTTATTCCTTTGAGAACGAGGTGTATAATACTCCTGTAGGGCAGGTTTCTAAGCCTTTCAAGACTCAATTTGGCATTCACATGATCCGCGTCAACAATGTCCGCAATCGTGATGATGTCCATGCCAAGCACATCCTCAAGCTTTTCCCGCAGAATGCTACCGAAGAGCAGAAGGCAGTGTGCAAGGCTCAGATTGACTCTATCTATCTCCTGCTCAAGAACGGAGCCAATTTTGAAGAGCTGGCCAAGAGCGAATCCCAGGACGGCAGCGCCCGCAATGGCGGTGAACTTGGATGGTTCGGTCGTGGACGCATGGTAAAACCCTTTGAGGATGTGGCTTTCGCACTCAATGATGGTGAGATCAGTGAGCCTTTCGCCTCTCAGTTCGGTTACCACATCGTCAAGAAAGTGGCCCATGGTATCGCTCCGCTAAGTGACCTCCGCCCGAACATCGAGAATGCCATCAATCGCGATGAGCGCGCTATTCTGATCAAGGAACGCCGCCTGAGCGACCTTAAGAACAAGTATGGCTATCGCCAGAATCCTGACTTGGAGTCATTCTTGACCACCAAGCTCATGGAAAACGGTAACAAGTATGACTCGCTCTTCGTTGCCCAGAATATCAAGAACTCCAAGATGCCGTTGTTCACTTATGGCGGCAAGCAGCAGGCTATCATGTCGCAACTGATGCCACAACTCAACCCCAAGGCTCGTTTCGCCAGCGCTGACGAGGCTAAGTCCTTCATCCTCTCCAATGTTGATGCCCTGGCAGACAAGTTGCTTGGCGATTATCACGCCCGTGAACTGGTCAAGAGCAATCCCGAATATCGCAACCTGCTCAACGAGTACCGTGACGGTATGATGCTGTTCGAGATCAGCAACCGTCGCGTCTGGAAGGCTGCCAGCAAGGACACCGTTGGTCTTGAGAACTATTTTGCAGAGCACCGTGCCGACTACACCTGGGACGAGCCTCACTTCAAGGGCATTATCCTGAGTGCCAAGAACGACAGCGTCCTCAATCTGGTCAAGGCCGAGATGATGAAGATGGCAAATGACACTTTGACCGATGGCCTCCATCGCATGTTCGGAAATGAAATCCGCATGGAGCGCATGGTGGTAAAGAAGGGTGAGAATGCATTGGCCGACTACCTCGCTTTCCACGAGGGTGATAAGCCTGAACGCAAGGGTTATGAGGCGTTCATGATTCTCGAGGGTGCCGTCATCAACCAGCCTCAGGAGATGGCCGATGTGCGCGGAGCCGTCACAAGCGACTACCAGGATGTACTGGAGCAGCGCTGGAAAGAGGAACTGGCCCGCAAATATCCTGCGAAGATCAATGCCAAGGTCCTCAAGCAAGTGAAGTAGTATTATTATCGGATTTATATAGGAATCCCGCATGTTCATTATTGTGCACGCGGGATTCTTTGATAGGTAAATTTAACAACCTGTAAAACTAAGGATAATATGATGAAAAGAGTTTCAATACTAAGTTTATCTTGTCTCCTGGCGACGGTTCTCTCTTGGGCTCAGATGCCTGCAGCGCTGCAGGTCCAGGAACTGGAGTTAAGTAACGGTATGAAGGTATGGCTCAATGTGGACCACAGCCAGCCCAAGGTATTCGGTGCTGTGGTCGTTAACGCCGGATCGGTGGATTGCCCTGACACTGGTATTGCCCACTACTTTGAACATATCATGTTCAAGGGCACTGATGAACTGGGCACCGTTGATTATGCTGCCGAGCGTGTCTATCTGGATTCCATTTCGATGAAATATGACGAGCTGTCTCGCACGACCGACGCTAAGGCGCGCAAGGCCATCCAGCACGACATCAATGAGTTGAATATCAAGGCGTCGCAGTATGCCATCCCCAATGAGTTCAACCGCTTGATCACACAGTATGGCGGTTCGGAACTGAATGCGGGTACATCCTACGATTTTACCTATTATCACAATACCTTCTCCCCGCAGTTCGTCGAGCAGTGGTGTGAACTGAACAGTCATCGCCTCATCCATCCCGTTTTCCGCCTGTTCCAGGGCGAGTTGGAGACGGTCTATGAGGAGAAGAACATGTATACCGACAATCCGGCAGCCATGATGCTGGAGCAGATTTCCGGCAAGTTTCTGGCTGGCACCCCCTATGCCTATCCAATCATCGGCAGCACCGAGAACCTGAAGAATCCTCGTCAGTCCGACATGGAGGCTTTTTATAAGAAATACTATGTGGCATCCAATATGGGTCTGGTGCTCTCGGGTGACATCAATCCCGAGACGCTGATGCCCGTGCTGGAACGCACTTTCGGTCGGTTGGAGCATGGCGTAAAGCCCGTGCGCGAAAAGATTGTAGCGCCCGCCATTGTCGGCCAGCCCGTAGAGAAGTTCCTTTTCCCGATGCCCCTGATTGGCATGAGTGTGATGGTGTTCCGTGGTCCCACCGACTATGATGCCGATGCCCCTGCCATGAGGGTGGCACTGTCGCTGCTCAGCAACGACAACAAGACCGGCCTGCTCGACGAACTGACCAACAAGAACCGTGTCTATCTGTCAATGGTTCAAAATATGGGCATGAACCAGACGTCGGGACTGGCTGTGATGGTAGTTCCCAAGCTGTTATGCAAGGTCAAAACGGCCGAGAACCTGTGTCTCGAACAGATCGAGAAACTCAAGAACGGCGAGTTTACTGACGAGCAGTTGCAGGCTGTCAAGAAAATGATTGCGAGGGAGAACGAGAAAGAACTGGAAACCATCAACAAGCGCAGCGAACTGATGGTGGCTACCATGTCGGCTGGTGTGGCATGGGAAGATTACATGAAGCAGACCTCGAGCATTGCTGGCATCACGCGCGATGACGTCACCCGTGTGGCACGCAAGTATTTTACCGACAATTTCTACCGATTCCATAAAAAGAACGGCCGTGTCCCTGTTGAGCAGATCGCAAAGCCTGAATATACCCCGGTCAAGCCACAGCACTCTGGCGACAAGTCGGCATTTGCCCGACATCTGGAGCAGCTGCCCGTGAAGAATGTGGCGCCCCGATTGCTTGACTTTGATCACGATGCTGTCAAGGTGAAGATGAATGGAGGCAACATGCTCTATACCGGTCCCAATCCGCTGAATGACTATTTCTCCCTCGTCATCAATTTCCACAAGGGAACCATTCATGACCGATTGCTTGAAGCGGCGGCAGGGTATGTGTCGGAACTGGGAACAGATTCACTGGAAGTCAAGGACTTCGGCATGGCTATGCAGCAGTTGGGAGCAAAGATGGATATCTTGTCCGACGAACAGATGACCACAATTGTGCTCACGGGAGAGGACGAGAATATGGAGGCGTCGCTGCAGCTGTTGGGACACTTCCTGGATCGTATGAAGGCCGATGAGGAGAAAATGGAATCAATCAAAGATGCTGCTGGACCGGATGAGAAATCCTTCTGGGATGATAACACCGAGGTGTTTGCCGCACTCGCTTTCAAGGTCGCTCGTGGTGAGCATTCATCTTACCTCACTCGCCTGACGGCTAAGGAACTGAAAAAAGTCAAGGCGGCAGACCTGATCACATCATTCAAGGGCTTGTATGATTACCGTTGTGACGTCTCTTATAGCGGAAAACTCACCGCCGAGAAGGTGGCTGACATGTTGTGTGCCAACTTGCCTCAACTGAGAGGGACACAAGATAATCCTTATCAGGAAAACCTCCTTGAGACCCCGCAGTCACGCACGGTTTATGTGTTTGATTTGCCCAAGTCGCGCCAGACCATTATCGGCACTTATCGTCCCTTGACCGGGGTGGTGAGTGACCGTGACAAGGCTTGCTTGAAGATGTGGGGTGAATACTTCGGAGGTGGCATGTCGTCGGTATTGTTCCAGGAGGTGCGTGAGTTCCGCTCAATGGCCTATGCTTCGCAGGGAGTGGACATGACCCCGTCGCTGGCACGTTCAACCGCCCCATGTGCTTATCTCTCGTTGATCGCCACCCAGGGCGACAAGTCCATGCAGGCCGTGTCTCTGCTGGACTCGCTCATCAATGATATGCCTATCAACGTCGAGAACTTGAAGGTGGCGCGACAGAGCCTGCTCAACGACGTCAACAACAGCTATCCGGCCTTCAGGCAAAAACCTCTGATGATTTCTCTGTCAGAGCGTTTGGGCCATACTGCCGATAGCCAAACGGGCCTGGTCGAGCAGCTGCCCTCGCTGACACAAGCCGACATCGAGGCCTTCTATCGCCAGCACATCAAGGGTCAACCCTGCCAACTGATGATTGTCGGTGACCTCAAGAAGCTTGACATGAAGGAGCTTGCTCGTTACGGCACCATCGTCAAGGTCAAGAAAGACGACATCTACCGTACCAAGCCGGTCACCAAAAAATAAAGGCGACGAACAGGCTGAAGAGCCAATACAGAGAAACTATAAATCTAGCTGTGCCAGCATTTTGACTCGGTAGCATTACCGCACGCTAGGGCGGTTAATGTATCAACATCAAAATGCTGGCACAGCCACTTTGTTTTCTTTAGTATTTATTGTCGTTGGTTTTAACAAAGATTTTGTCAATTCATTTTGTCCAGCGCGTGACTTTCAGTAATTTTGCAAGTTGAAACTAATAAAAACGACTATACAAGTGAAATTGAGATTTTTATCAGCGTTGCTGCTTGCCATGACCGCTATGGTTATGATGGCGCAAAATAATGTAGCAGAGGAAGTTGCGTGGGTTATCGGTGACGAGCCCATTTTCAAGAGTGACATTGAGGAACAGTACCAGCAGGCGCTCTATGAGCGCATTGCCATCGACGGTAATCCCTATTGTGTGATTCCCGAACAGATGGCTCTGGACAAACTGTTCCTGGACCAGGCTCGTATCGACACCGTCGAGGTGCAGCAGTCTGCCATCTCGTCCGAGGTGGAAAGCCGCATCAACTTCTTTATCGCCAACCTGGGCAGCAAGGAGAAGGTGGAGGAGTACTTCCGTATGCCTTTGCCCAGATTGCGCGAAAAACTCAATGAAGTCTATAGTGACCAGTACTGCATCCAGCAGGTGCAGAACGAATTGACCAAAAATGTCAAGGCCACACCTGCCGACGTGCGTAAGTTCTATAACAATATTTCCAAGGACTCGCTGCCCTACATCCCCATGCAGGTCGAGACCCAGATTATCACCATCAATCCTGTCATTCCACAGCAGGAGATTGATGAGGTGAAGGCACGTCTGCGTGACTATGCCCAGCAGGTCAATACTGGTGAGCGCGAGTTCTCGACCCTGGCTATCCTCTATAGTCAGGACCAGGCTACGGCAGTCTATGGCGGTGAAACGGGCTTCCAGAGCCGCTCGGTGCTCTTGCCCGAGTATGCCACAGCCGCCTTCAACCTCAATGATAACAAGCGCGTGTCCAACATCGTCGAGACCGATGACGGATTCCACATCATCCAGCTTATTGAGAAGCGTGGTGACCGCATCAACACGCGTCACATCTTGTTGCGACCCAAGGTGAGCGACAAGGACTTGACCGATGCCCTGACGCGTCTGGACTCGGTGCGCAGTGATATCCTTGCAGGTAAGAGAACCTTTGACGAGATGGCGATGTACATCTCCCAGGATAAGGATTCTCGCAACAACAATGGTAACATGCTCAACGAGAAGAATCACAGCAGCCGTTTCGAGATGGCCGACCTTCCCGCCGAGGTGGGCAAGAAGGTCAGCATGATGCAACCTGGCGAAATCAGTGAGCCCTTCGTCATGATCAACCCCAAGACCCGTCGTGAGCAGGTAGCTATTGTGAAGCTTGTCAAGCGCATCGACGGTCACAAGGCCGACCTTGCCGAGGACTATATGATCATCAAGGATATCTGCGAAGCCAGCGAGAAGGAGAAAATCATCCATGACTGGGTGGTCCAGAAGCAGAAAAGCGTATATGTCTATATTGAAGAGGGCTGGCGCGACTGCGATTTCAAGTATGACTGGCTCAAGAAGGGGAAATAATAGACTCTAGGTTTTAGCTTCAGATTCTAGGCGATGCTCGTTTTACGCAACAAGCGACACCATTCCGTCGGTTCACGCTGGCGCCATGTCTTCGTGGCGTGTAGCATGATGCTGATGTTGATGTCGCCCATGGTGTGGGCGCAGAATCCTGTCCGTGCTCGCAAGCCAATCTCGACGCAGCACATCAAGAAACATCCTGCCCCCACCAACCCTCAGAACCCTCAGGCAGCCCGCAAGGGTGCCAAAGGTCCCAAGGTGACCCGTATCACGCCTCAGATTCCCAAAGCCAACCGTAACCAGACCCATAAGGTGTTCCTCGAGAATGCCGATATCCTGAAGGCTAATGAGGCCATCAGCCGTGACTATCAGGTGTTGAAGGGCAATGTGCGTTTTCGCCGTGGCGACATGTATATGTTCTGTGACAGCGCCTATTTCTATGCCGAGACAAGTTCGCTTGACGCCTTCGGTCACGTGCGTATGACCCAGGGCGACACGTTGTGGGTTTATAGCGATGTCTTGCACTATTATGGCGATCAGGGCGTTGCCGAGTTGCGTAACAACGTCCGCCTCGAGAACCGCAGCACCACGCTGCTGACCGATGCGCTGGACTACGAGATCAATTCCAATGTGGGCTACTATTTTGACGGCGGTACCATTGTCGATAACCGCAACAATACCGAGCTCAGGTCTCAGTATGGTCGCTATGAGTTGGATACCAAGCAGGCGGAGTTCTCACGGGATGTCCACCTGATCAATGACCGCTACGAGATGTTTACCGAGTTGCTGGACTATAATACCCAGAGTCACATCGCCCATATCACGAGCGAGACGCTCATCCTGAGCGACAGCAATTCCATCAACACCACCAACGGATGGTACAACACCAGTGCCGATGACGCCACATTGTATGAACGTGCCCTGATTACTGCCAAGGATGGCAAGACGTTGCTGGGTGACACGGTCTATTACAACCGCAGCCGCAACTATGGTGAGGCACGCGGCAATGTGGTGATTACCGATCCTGGCAACAAGGTCATCCTCGACGGTAACTATGGCTATCATGACGACAATGCCCATTACAGCTATGTGACAGGCCGTGCTCGTGCCCGTGAGTTCTCCCAGAAGGACACGATCTACCTGCATGCCGACACCCTGTGCACGCTCATCAATTATGTAGTCAACGATTCGACGGGTGGCGATTCGGTGCGTGTGTTGCGTGCCTTCAATCAGGTGCGTTTCTATCGTAGCGACGTGCAGGGAATCTGTGACTCCTTGCAGCTGAGCGAGGCCGATACAATCATCAATATGTACAACCATGCTGTGGTGTGGAACTTGGAGCGACAGATATTCGGTGACGAGATCAATGTCCACCTCAACGACAGTGCCGCCGACTGGGCGACTTTGCCCACAGGTGGCTTTATGGCTGAGCACCTGGGTGAAATCTATTACGACCAGTTGAGCGGTAAGAAGATGAAGGCGTGGTTTGAGGATAAGGAGCTGCGCCGGCTGGACGTTGACGGCAATGTCCAGGTTATCATGTTCCCTCAAGAGGATGACTCGACCTACAATAAGATGGTCAATGCCGAGTCCAGTTACCTGCGTCTGAACCTCAAGGCCAAGCAGGAGGTGGATCGTATCACGATGTGGCCCGAGGTCTCGGGCAAGGTGACACCACTTTACCTGGCTCGCAAGTCTGACCTGTACTTGCCTCAGTTCCAATGGTATGATGCGTTGCGTCCCAAGACGCCCGATGATATTTATGACGTGAGCGAGGAACTCAAGCAAGTCATGCGCTCCATTCAGGGCGGCACACGTCGCCGCTCGGGTAGCAATGCCTCCCAGCCCACGACAACCGTCGATGGCAGTGCGTCTGCTATCTCAACCCTTGAAAACAGTGTACAACCATGAGCGATGTAATCAAACTCTTGCCCGACTCTGTCGCCAATCAAATTGCTGCCGGTGAGGTCATTCAGCGTCCTGCCAGCGTCATCAAGGAGCTGGTGGAGAATGCCATTGACGCTCAGGCCACCCATGTCCAGATCATCCTCAAGGATGCAGGTCGCACCTTGATCCAGATCATCGATGATGGGGTGGGAATGAGCGATACCGATGCCCGCTTGGCGTTTGAACGTCACAGCACGAGCAAGATACGTACTGCCGATGATCTGTTTACCCTCCACACGATGGGTTTCCGCGGTGAGGCGTTGGCATCTATTGCCGCGATCTCGCAGGTTGAACTACGCACGCGCCGTCGTGATGCCCAATTGGGTACTCATCTGGTTATCAACGCCTCGCAGTGTGAGAGTCAGGAGCCGGACATGTGCCCCGTGGGCAGTAACTTCATGATCAAGAACATCTTCTTCAATGTTCCGGCACGTCGCAAGTTCCTCAAGTCCAATCAGGTGGAATTGAGCAATATTGTCAAGGAGTTTGAGAAATTGGCGCTGGTCAACAATGATGTGGAATTCACGTTGATGCATAATGGCAACGTGATGTACAAGTTGATGAAGGGAAGTTTCCGCCAGCGCATCAATGCCCTTATGGGCAATAGCATCGACCAGCAACTGTTGCCCGTCAATGTCGACACATCGCTCGTCAAGGTTCAGGGCTATGTCGGCAAGCCCGAGAATGCGCGTAAGCGCAATGCCCTGCAATTCATGTTCGTCAACGAGCGCTACATGCGTCACCCCTATTTCCACAAGGCAGTGATGTCAGCCTACGAGCAGCTCATCCCTGAGGGAGAGCAACCCAACTATTTTCTGCGATTCACTGTCGATCCCCAATCGATCGACGTCAATATCCATCCCACCAAGACCGAGATCAAGTTTGAGGATGAGATGCCGATCTGGCAGATTCTTGCCGCAGGAGTCAAGGAAGCGTTGGGTCGCTTCAGCGAGGTGCCTTCCATTGATTTTGACAACGACGATGCGCCTTCCATCCCTGCCTATAACGGCCATGTTGAGGTGCATCATCCCGAGATTGAGGTGGATCCCTCCTATAATCCTTTCAAGACGCAATCCCATGGTGGGTCGGCTCAGCCGCGCCATCATGCTTCCGATCACCAGCCCATGAGCAATTGGGACGAGTTGTTTGCCAACTTTGAGCGCAAGAAACGTGAGGGCCTGGAACAGGATGACACTGAGCTTCAGCCTGCCGATAGTGTTGGCAGTCAGGAGCCAGACCCCGTGTTGCCATTGGGCGACTTGCAGTCAGTTTACATGCAACTCAAGGGACGTTATATCCTCTCGCCTTCCAAATCGGGCTTGATGGTCATTGACCAGCATCGAGCCCACGTGCGCATCCTCTTTGATCGCTACATCAGTCGCATTCACACGGGTAACATGTCATCCCAGACCATTCTCTTCCCCGAGGTGCTCCACTTGAGCGCTGCCCAGAGTGTGGCACTGCAGGAGTTGCTGCCCGAGATGGAGAAGATGGGCTTTGTCCTGTCACCGCTCAGCGGCAATGACTGGGCTGTCAATGCTGTCCCCGCTGGACTTGACGGCGTGGATCCGTCATCGATGATTCAGCACATTATCGATACGGTCGATAATGGCGGGATGCCTGTCAAGAAACGTATTCTTGAACATCTGGCACTCACCGTGGCGCGGTCGGCTGCCATCCCTGTCGGGCGTGTGCTCATGCAGGAAGAAATGGACATTCTGGTAGCAGACTTGTTGCGCCTGTCTGAGCCCAACTATACTCCTGACGGCAAAACCATCATCACCGTCATCCCCATGGACCAGATCAATAAAATGTTTTAACCATGTTTGACTTCAATAGAATAACGCAAGAAACCGACCTATATAATCTGCACACCCACACGCAGTACTGCGACGGCCATGCTCCGATGGAGGAGTTTGTTATCGAGGCGATTGACACTGGTTTTTCTCATCTGGGTTTTACCCCTCATTCTCCCGTCTCGGTAGAGAGCCCTGTCAATATGAGCCGTGATCAGGTACAGGAATACTTCGACGAGGTGCAGCGTCTGCGGGAAATCTATGGTGACCGCATTCATCTGTACACCTCCTTGGAGATTGACTACGTGAGTGTGGGCGATGGCCCTGCCAGCGAGTACTTTCTGAATCTTCCGCTCGACTACCGCATCGGTTCGGTACATTTCATCCCTGCCATTGACAATCCCAGCGAGATGGTGGACATCGACGGCAAGTATCCGAGTTTTAAGGCTCGTATGGCCAAGCACTTTGCCGGAGACATTGAGTATGTGGTTAAGACGTTCTTTTCCCAGATGATGTCGATGGTCGAGGAGGGTGGTTTTGACATTGTAGGTCACATGGACAAGATCGGTTTCAATGCCAGCCAGTTCCGTGATGGCATTGATGAGGAACCATGGTATGACAAACTGGTCATCGACCTGTTTGAGAACATTATGGACCATCACTTGACCATTGAGGTCAATACCAAGGCATGGCTGCAGCGCAACCGCTTCTACCCGAACATGAAATATTTCGGAATGCTCAAGCGCTTCAATGCCCCTATTGTGGTCAATAGTGATGCCCACTATCCCACGCTGCTGAACAGCGGCCGTCTTGAGGCCATCAAGCTCCTCAACGTGCTATAAACCAAAAGAATAAAGTACTAACCACTATGAAACTCAATTCCAAGATAATAGGGCTGGTGATGCTGTTTGCCGCCATGCTGCCCAGTGTCGTTAAGGCACAGGATTTTACCAATAAGGACACGTTGCGCTATGTGGATGGAATGCATTACCGGCTGATCAACTGGGCGTTTGACCGCACATTGAAGTCGCGCATTCCCCTGGAGTTCTACGGCAATGTGCGCCCCACGTTGTGGGACCGTGCCTCGTGTACCAGCGGCAAGGCCATACGCTTTGCCACCAACTCGACCGCCATCGCCGTGCGCTATAACCTGCTGACCAACATGCACATGATGCACATGGCCGACACGGGCATCAAGGGCACCGACCTCTACATCTGGGACAAGGATACCGAGAGCTGGCAGTTTGTGAACTGCAACCGTCCCGTGCGCATCGACAACGACATCCGTCCGCGACAGGATTCCATCCAGAGCAAGGTGTATGTGGACCGCCTTGACGGCAAGATGCATGAGTACATGATTTATCTGCCGCTCTATGACGGTGTGCGCTGGATTGAGATCGGCGTGGACAGCAGTGCCGTCATCATGCAGCCCATGATGGACTCCCCGAAGCAGGGCAAGAAATTCATCTTCTACGGTACCAGCATCCTGCAGGGCGGATGTGCCTGCCGTCCGGGCATGGTGGCCACGAGTATCATCCAGCGTGACCTGGATGTGGAGTGCGTGAATCTGGGTTTTAGCGGCGAGGGCAAGATGGACTCCTGCATGGCACAGGCCATGGCATCGATCCCCGACGTGGCAGCCTATATCCTCGACCCGATACCCAACTGCACCAAGGACATGTGCGACACAGTGACCTATGGATTTGTCAACATCCTGCGCACCCTGCGTCCCGAGGTGCCCATCTTTATGGTCGAGGGCCAGATGTACAGCTATGCCAAGTACAGTGGCTTCTACAGCGAGTACCTGCCTGCCAAGAACAACGAGTACCACAAGAATTACCTTAAACTCAGGGCTGATAATCCCAAGAACCTGTATTACATCACCTGCAAGGACCTCTTTGGACCCAACAATGAGGGCACGGTCGATGGTATCCACCTGACAGACATCGGCTTCTGGTGGTATGCCCAAAAACTGGAGCCCT
>JAEEGL010923583.1_pt1 | contig 17756 bp, 16 predicted proteins | sample 9134231 | NCBI WGS metagenome assembly JAEEGL01 (sample SAMN16246548, study PRJNA631951) | gut metagenome | biome: gut microbiome; feature: rumen; material: fiber-attached | host: Bos | place: Iran: Karaj | collected 2018-10 | reverse complement strand
TCCGGCCCTTTTCTTATGATCTTTTATACACATGTGCGCTAAACTTGCGAATTAACCCCATATAATTGGTTACAAATGATATTTATCGGATAAGCGCCACATTGTATATTGATATAGGATCATACATTTATACGTTGACGTATGTATGCACAGTATTCTTTTTTATGAGAGGAGGCACATCATGCCAAAAGACAAGAACATCATCGATGAGATGCCCTCATCAAAGTTTGATGTCAAGAAGCTCGGCCGGTCATTCGGATTCGTAATCTTAGGCATAATAGTTGCGACCATGCTCTTCAGATGCTTTTACAGCGTTGATGAGCAGAGCAACGCCGTGGTAACACAGTTCGGAAGAGTAGTGAGAGTCGATACTGCCGGATTTTATTTTAAGGCTCCCTGGCAGAGCCTTAACATGGTCGATATGACCACGCACGGAACGAGCATCGGTTACATCATAGACAATGACTCACAGAAAGGTGCATATGCGATCGATCCTGCCAATGCGATCATGATCACATCAGACTTTAACCTGCTCGACATTGATTTTTACATCGAATACAGGGTATCGGATCCCATAGCTTACACCTACAACGCAGAAGATCCTGAGGGTGTGATGAGAAACATAGCGCTTGCCAATATCCGTACAGTCGTATCAAACTACACGGTTGATGAGGCGATGACCACAGGCAAGGGACAGATCCAGGCAGATATCAAGGAAGCGATCCTTAAATCGCTTGATGTGCACAATATCGGACTGACTGTGTTAAACATCACGATCCAGGATTCAAATCCGCCCACAGATACGATCACCGCAGCTTTCAAAGCTGTTGAGACTGCCAAGCAGGGCGCCGATACAGCGATGAACCAGGCATATCAGTATCAGAACCAGCAGATCCCCACGGCTGAAGCCAATGCCGATGCGATCATCCAGAAGGCAAATGCTTACAAGGAATCACGTATCGCCGAAGCGGAAGGCCAGGTTGCGAGATTCAACGATATGTATGAGGAATACAAGAAGTTCCCCACCATCACCAAGAAGCGTATGTTCTTTGAGAAGATGGAAGAGATCATGCCGGGACTTAAAGTCATAATCACCGACGGCTCAACCCAGACCATGATGCCTCTTGAGAGCTTCGTGACAGAAGATGAATCCGCGGGTGAGGAAGATACTGCCACACTCTATTCAGCAAATAACGGACAGGAGGAATAAGAGATGAAGAAATTAGGAAAAGTTTCGATCATTATAATTCTGGCCGTTGCAGCGCTCATTCTGTTTATGTCATCGACATATTCAGTTGCCACAAACCAGGCGGCCATCATAGTAAGGCTCGGTAAGATACAGAGAGTCGTTACGGACACCGGACTTCATCTGCGCACACCTTTTATGGAAGATGCGATCAAGGTATATACAGGAGATTATCTTTATGATATCCCCACATCCGATGTCATCACTTCCGATAAAAAGTCCATGATCGCAGATGACTATGTTATCTGGTCGGTAACGGATCCCACCAAGTATTATCAGACACTCGGCGCAGTCAAGGGAAGAGCAGAAGAACGTATCGAGGCTGCAGTATACAATGCGACCAAGAATACGATATCGGCTATGACCCAGGAAGCCATCATCGCGGCAAGAGGCAACGAACTCACACGTATGATCACGACTGAGGCCAATTCCGATATATCACAGTACGGTCTTGTGATCGAACTTGCAGAGATCAAGGCTCTTGACTTACCCGATGATAACAAGGAAGCCGTATTTGAGCGTATGATCTCCGAAAGAAACAATATCGCTGCAGGATATACAGCTCAGGGACAGGCTGACGCGCAGAAGATAAGAAACGACACGGACAGACAGGTATCCATCATAACCGCAAATGCAGAAAAGGAAGCTGCCAAGCTCGAAGCTGAGGGCGAAGCAGAATACATGAGGATACTTTCAGACGCATACAAGGATGAAGAAAAGGCAGATTTCTACAGTTTCATAAGAAGTCTGGATGCACTTGATTCATTCAAAGGCGGTAACAAGACACTGATCCTTGACAAGGATTCAGAGTTCGCCAAGATCCTTTACGGTCAGGAATAAGCGTAAATACGGGCTTTTTCACCGGTTTGGCAAATTTTTTCGGAAAAATACAATTAACCTATTGACATAGTAGGTAATAAGGTATATATTCATAACATCACAAAAAGAAAGTGAGGAGTGAGTTATGAAAAAGAATTATCTGAAAAAAGTTGCTACGACCATTCTGACAGCAGGCGTTTTGGTTTCTGCACTCGCAGGCTGCGGCAACACCTCCGAACCCGGAAGTGCCGATGCCCAGGCCACGGCAGATGCTTCATCAGATGCAGTATACAGAACGCTGGACGAGATCAAGGCTGACGGCAAGATCAACATCGGCGTGTTCTCAGACAAGAACCCTTTCGGTTATGTGGATGAGAACGGTGCATATCAGGGATATGATGTGTACTTCGCCGAGAGGATCGGCCAGGACCTCGGAGTTGAGATCAATTACGTATCAACAGAGGCAGCAAGCCGTGTAGAGTACTTAGAGACCGGCAAGGTTGATATAGTACTTGCAAACTTCACGGTAACACCCGAGAGAGCAGAGAAAGTTGATTTCGCACTTCCTTATATGAATGTGGCTCTCGGAGTTGTATCACATGAAGACAATGTAATTGAAAGCCTCGATCAGATCGGTCCCGACGACCAGGTCATCGTAATATCCGGAACGACAGCTGAGACATATCTTGAGAAGAACAACCCGGAGATCAAGCTCCAGAAGTTTGATACATATGCAACAGCCAAGACTTCATTTGAAAACGGTACCGGCGTAGCCTGGGCCAATGACAATACCGAAGTCATCGCATATTCACTTGAGAATGAAGGTTATGTAGTAGGCATACCTTCTCTCGGAAGCCAGGATACCATCGCACCCGCGGTAAGCAAAGGCAACACCACGCTTCTTGACTGGTTAAACGATGAGATCAAGGCGCTCGGCAACGAGAACTTCTTCCATGCCGATTATGAAGCAACACTTCTTGATACTTACGGAAAAGATTATGAAGATACCCTCGTGGTAGAAGGCGGAGTTGTTGCAGGCTCATCTGCCGATGCAACAGAGACCACAGGCGCCGCAGGCGACCTTGACATCCCTGACGGAAACGGCGAGACCATCAAGATCGCAGCATCTCCCGTACCTCACGCAGAGATCCTTGAGAAAGCTGCAGAGATCTTAAAGGGTTACGGATATGAGCTTGATGTCGTTGAGTTTGAGGATTATGTACAGCCCAACCTCGTAGTAGAATCAGGCGAGTTTGATGCAAACTACTTCCAGCATGTACCTTATCTTGACAGCTTCAATGAAGAGCAGGGTACACATCTGGTAGATGCAGGCGACATCCACTATGAGCCTTTCGGAATCTATCCCGGTACCAAGAAGAGCCTGGATGAGATAGCAGACGGTGATTCGATCGCCATCCCCAACGATACGACCAATGAGGCCAGAGCGCTTCTCCTGCTTCAGGATAACGGTCTTCTGACACTCAAGGACGGCGTCGGACTTACAGCTACCGTAAATGACATCACAGACAACCCTCATAACATCGAGTTCGTAGAGCTTGAAGCCGCTCAGGTGGCAAGAGTCGTAAACGAAGTGGCTTATGTGGTATTAAACGGTAACTACGCACTTGAGGCAGGCTTCTCGGTAGGACAGGATTCCATCGCATACGAAGCAAGCGATTCCGTTGCAGCCAAGACCTACGTTAACATCATCGCTGTAGCAGACGGAAATGAGAACGAGCCCAAGATCCAGGCGCTTGTCAAAGTCTTAAGATCTGATGATATCAAGAAATTCATTGAAGATAGCTATGACGGTGCTGTAGTATTCTTTGAAAAGTGATACAATAGACTAAATATAAATAGCAAGGGAGGACCGGCGGGCCCTCCCTTTTAGTCGGAGATGAGATATGAGCGAAATAAGCATCAGACACCTGACCAAGAAATTTGAAGTAAAAGGCCATACTGTCACAGCCTTAAACGATGTGACGCTTTCCGTGGAAAAAGGACAGATCTACGGAATAATCGGTATGTCGGGCGCAGGAAAAAGTACGCTGGTTAGAAGCGTAAACTATCTTGAAAAGCCCACCGAGGGAAGCGTCTATATCGAGGACGTGGACCTGGCTTCATTAAGCGAGAATGAGCTGCGGCTTAAGAGAAGCGAGATCGGCATGATCTTCCAGAGCTTCAACCTGCTCGAGCAGAAGAACGTGATCGACAATGTGTGCTTCCCGTTAGAGCTTAAAGGCATCAAGAGGAAAGCCGCCAGGGATAAGGCGCGCGGCCTCCTTGAGACTGTAGGTCTTTCCGAAAAAGAAAAAGCATATCCCTCGCAGTTATCGGGCGGACAGAAGCAGAGAGTGGCGATAGCACGTGCGCTCGCCACGGAGCCCAAGATCCTTTTGTGCGACGAGGCTACAAGCGCGCTTGATCCGCAGACTACGGATTCGATACTTTCTCTTTTGAAAGAGATCAATCAGAAGATGGGCATCACGATGCTGATCATCACCCACCAGATGTCCGTGGTCACGAGCATATGCGACCATGTTGCGATCATCGACAACGGCGTGCTGGTAGAAGAGGGCGAAGTCACCCAGATCTTTGAATCACCATCATCCGATGCCGCCAAGGAACTCATATCAGGTACTCCGGTCAGATATTCACCGGTATCCGAGCTTAATGCAGAACGTAAGATCAGGATCGTCTTTTCCGAGAATTCGTCATACGAGCCCGTGATCGCCAATCTGATCCTTAAGTTCAATGTGCCTGTGAACATCTTAAAGGCCGACACGCGTGACGTCGGCGGCACCGCAAGAGGCGAGATGATCTTGGGGCTGCCCGAAGATCCTGACCTGCAGGAGGGCATCATAGATTATCTTAAGGAAAGAGGATTAAGTGTTACGGAGGTGAGCGACCATGTTTGATCAAAAAGTAATCGAAATGATACTTGAAGGTATCAGGGATACGCTCTATATGACGCTCGTATCCACATTCCTCGGATATGTTGTCGGCATGCCTCTCGGGATCGTGCTTCACGTGACGGGCGCTGAGGGACTTAAGCCCAACAAAGTCGTATACAAGGTCATCGATGTAGTCTGCAACATCATCAGGAGTATTCCTTTCCTGATCCTGTTAATACTGCTCATACCTTTTACGCGCGCGATAGTGGGACAGAGCTACGGATCGACCGCGACCATAGTTCCGCTTGTCATCTGCGCGGCTCCTTATATCGCGAGAGTTGTTGAGTCTTCATTAAATGAAGTCGATGCAGGCGTTGTGGAAGCTGCAAGGGCGATGGGCGCATCCAACGCACAGATCGTGTTCAAGGTTCTGCTCGTTGAAGCAAGGACTTCGCTTGTTACGGGCGCAACGATAACCACGGGACTGCTGCTCGGATATTCCGCAATGTCCGGAACCGTAGGCGGCGGCGGACTCGGAGATATAGCAGTCAGATACGGATATTACAGATGGCAGACTGATATAATGATAGTCACCGTCGTTTTGCTGATAGTCATCTTCCAGATCATCCAGAATCTGGGAACGAGACTTGCGCTTAGACTGGATCATCGGAAGAAGTGATCCACATCGGCAGGAGCATCGGATTACTTGATAAGACATTAATTCGGAGATATCTATGGATACAGGTGTAATAAGCGAATATATGCCTCTGTATGTCCAGGCTTTCTTCTTAACCGTGAAGATAGGCTGGATAGGGATATCTCTGTCTTTTCTGATCGGTATCATCGGAGCCTTTATCATGTATTTCAAGGTTCCGGTCCTTAACGTGATCATCAAGGTGTATGTGGAGCTGTTCAGGAATACGCCGCTTCTTGTGCAGTTATTCTTTATCTATTTCGGACTGCCGAAGCTGGGACTTACGATATCAGCGGAAGTGTGCGGCGCTGTAGGCCTGGGACTTCTTGGCGGAAGCTATATGACCGAAGCTATCAGAAGCGGACTTGAAGCCGTGCCTGAGAGCCAGAAAGAAAGCGCGCTGGCATTAGGACTCAGCAAAGGGCAGCTGTTTATGCATATCACCCTGCCGCAGGCTGTGTCTGTGAGCGTTCCTGCGATCCTTGCAAACATTATCTTTTTACTGAAAGAAACAAGTGTGTTCTCGGCCATAAGCCTGATGGATCTGATGTTTACGGCCAAGGACCTGATAGGGCTTTATTACGATACGACGGAATGTCTGGTGCTTCTCGTGATCTTTTACGTGATCATGCTGCTGCCCGTGTCGCTGCTTGGCCGGGTGGTTGAAAGAAAAGCCAGATTTGCGATTTACGGAGACTGAAGATGCAGGCACTTGGATTTGACGTACTGCTAAAAGGAAATAACATGCTCAGGCTCCTGCAGGGACTGGGAGTCGCGCTTAAGATCAGCCTGATTTCGGTGGTGATCAGTATAGTGCTGGGTATCATATTCGGTATGATCGTTTCGCTCAAGAAACCTGCGATCAACGCGGTATTTAACGTGTATCTCGAGATCGTCAGGATCATGCCGCAGATGGTGCTTTTATTCATCGTGTATTTCGGAACGACCAAGAGCCTGGGACTTAACTTAAGCGCCGAGGCTGCTTCGATCATCGTCTTTTCCTTCTGGGGAGCAGCCGAGATGACGGATCTGGTGCGAAGCGCGATCATAAGCATCCCCGTGATACAGTATGAGAGCAGCGCGGCGCTGGGCATGAGCAAGCTTCAGACACATCTGTACATCATCATCCCGCAGACCATAAGGCGGCTAATTCCGCTCTCAATCAACCTGATCACTAGGATGATCAAGACTACGAGTTTAGTTATGATGATCGGTATCGTGGAAGTTTTGAAAGTCGGACAGCAGATAATCGAGGCCAACAGAAAGGCTTCGCCCAATGCGGCTTTCGGAATCTTTGCGACCGTGTTCCTTTTGTATTTCATAGCCTGCTGGCCGATCAGCAGACTGTCCAAATATCTGGAGACTAAGTGGGTGAATTAAGCAGCCCGGGATTGATATCTAAGAGAAGATGTACGTGAGATATAACGGCGTGCGGAATTAACGCGGAAGATAGAATGAAGTAAGAGCGTAGGGAAAGATATGGAAGAAATATTAAGAGTTGAACATCTGCATAAGAAGTACGACGACCTGGGTGTCCTTGAGGACGTGAATTTGAGCGTGCACAAGGGCGAGGTTATCGCGATCATCGGTCCGTCCGGCTGCGGCAAGAGTACGTTTTTAAGATGCTTAAACGGCCTTGAGAATATACAGGACGGAAGAGTCTATCTGCATGATGAGCTCATCAATCCCTGTGATGATGACAAAAAACAAAGATCAAGCCGCGAGAAGATCGGAATGGTGTTCCAGAGTTATGATCTTTTCCCGCATAAGACGATACTTCAGAACGTGACGCTTGCGCCGATCAAGGTCCAGAAGAGGGACAAGGCCGAGGTTAACAAAGAGGCCATGGAACTTCTTGAAAGAGTAGGGCTTGAATCTAAAAAAGATAACTATCCGAGACAGTTATCCGGCGGACAAAAGCAGCGAGTTGCGATCGTCAGGGCGCTCATCATGCACCCGGAGATCCTGCTTCTTGATGAGATAACCGCGGCGCTTGATACAGAGATGGTCAGGGAAGTTCTCGAGGTTGTCCTTGCGCTTGCAAAAGAGGGCAGGACGATGATCATAGTGACTCATGAACTGCAGTTTGCAAGAGCTGTTGCGGACAGAGTGATCTTCATGGACGGTGGAAACATAGTCGAGGAAGGAAGCCCCGACGAATTCTTCGACAACCCTAAAACAGACCGTTCGAAGAAGTTCTTAGATAGCGAGAGATTCGTGTAGAAACGCAGTAAATCTATCGAAACCGCGTAAGAATCACGCAGTGATTCTTACTGAAATAATGTCTCGCATTTAAGCCGGTTTCCCGAAATATAGACGTTTATAGCGAGACATTTTTTCAAATGTACCAATTAATGGAACCTTCCGGTTCAGCCTCAAGCAGATCCGACAGCTTTCTTGAATAGAAGAAGTCGTGCGTCATCTTGTCGAATTCGGTCCACATGGCGATGGTCTTGCAGACATCCCTCTTGGGGCAGTAGTAATCTTTATCGGCAAGGCATGCAACGGGAGAGAGCGTTCCCTCCATAAGCTCGATTATCTCGCCGACCGTATATTCATCAGGCGTACGGGTGAGTTTGTAACCGCCGCCTTTGCCGCTTGCACCGTTTAAAAGACCGCCTGTGACCATGTCTTTTACTATGATTTCCAGATACTTCTTGGAAATATCCTGTCTGGCTGCTATGTCTTTAAGCGGAATATAACTTCCGTCATCGTGTTCAGCGATATCTAACATCACGCGAAGTGCGTATCTTCCTCTGGTTGAAATCATCTTTATGCCTCACTTTAAGATTCAAGTTACTGAGTTGTCTTTTAACAGGGGTATCTTTCTATTCACCTATTATACCGCAAGGTAAATGGGTAAATCAATACCCATCATATTCTTTTTTTCCAAAACACAGAATAATCACAACTTGAACAAAGTTTGTACAAGAGTTGCCCGTATCATCATCCTATACAACGGACATTGCATACATGCTGCACCGAATAAAGACGAATGCGGATATACAATGAAAACCGGAATAAAAAGGAGAACGGAATGACATCCAAACAGGAAAAGAGCGGATACAGGACCGGGCTTGCAGGACAGGAACCGCACTACAGGCACGAACTCAAATTCGAGATCACGTACGCCGAATACCTCGCGATGAGAAGACGTCTTAAGCCCATCATGACGGCAGATCCCCATACGGACGCAGACGGCCGATACCGTATCAGGAGCATCTACTTTGACAATGCTGATGACAAGGCGCTTCGGGAGAAGATCAACGGGATCCGGACACGCGAGAAATTCAGGATACGCTATTACAACGACGATCTGTCTTTTATAACGCTGGAAAAGAAGATGAAGATCGACAACCTGTGTCTTAAGTTTGACGCACCTATAACTGAAGAAGAATGCAGGCGGATCCTAAGCGGCGATATAGAGTTCATGAAAGATCATAAGGAAGAGGTGGTGAAAGAACTCTACGCCAAGATGAGATATCAGTACCTAAAGCCCCGCGTTATGGTCTCTTACGTCAGAGAACCGTACATATACGGGCCGGGAAATGTCAGAGTTACGTTTGACTCAGAGATACGCACCACGATGTTCGGCTCGGCATTCCTGAACGGGCCGCCCGCAGACATAAGCGCGACGGATACCCCGCAGGATATGATACTTGAAGTTAAGTACGATGCTTTTTTGCCTGAGATCATACAGGATCTCATACAGGTTAGAAATATAAGACAGCAGGCATTTTCAAAATACGGCGCATGCCGGAGATTTGGTTAATAGGAGGAAAAGACCAATGACATTCAGCGATATTTTTAAATCAAGTTTCTTAGAGAGCGTAACGGAGTTTTCCGCGATCGATGTACTCATCGGCATGCTCTTTGCCCTCGTTATAGGGCTGTTCATTTTTGTGATCTATAAAAAGACATTCAGCGGCATCATGTATTCGACCGGATTTGCTATGTCGCTCGTAGGACTTGCGCTTGTAACAACGCTCGTCATCATGGCGGTAACTTCCAACGTAGTTCTTTCACTCGGTATGGTCGGCGCCCTTTCCATCGTGAGATTCAGATCCGCGATCAAGGAGCCTATGGAGATCGTGTTCTTATTCTGGTCTCTGGCCGTGGGCATCGTGATCGGCGCAGGCATGATCCCGCTTGCAGTTATCGGCTCAGTGATCATCGGTGTGATACTTGTTCTTTTTTCCAACAGAAAGTTCAAGGATACCCCTTACATACTGATCGTGAACTGCGCAGACGAAAATGCTGAAAGCGGCGCACTCGGTGTGATCAAAGAATCAGTGGATAAGTACATCATCAAATCCAAGACCGTAAATTCAGCAGGAATCGAACTGACTGCTGAGATCAGGGTTAAAGACGCTGCTACGCAGTTTGTGAACAAGCTGAGCGCTCTTACCGGAGTGTCAGGCGCAACTCTCGTAACTTACAACGGGGAATATATGGCTTAAAGTGCGGCGGCTTAAAGAGGGACCGGATAATGATAACCCATAAATATATAACTAAGATCATAATCGCGATCATGGCCGTGGCGGTGATCCTTGTGCTCGGCGCTGTGGCATACTCCGGAAAGCTAAGCGACATGCTCGGCGGGGCTACAGTGTCGATGGAGTACGAAGATGAGCTTTTTGATACGTCAGAGATCATCGATATAAATATCGTGATGGATGAGGACGACTGGAATACGATGCTTGATAATGCCATCTCGGAAGAATACTATGCCGCCGACGTGGTCGTAAACGGTGAGACCTTCAGCAACGTGGCGATACGTCCGAAGGGTAATACGAGTCTTTCATCGATCGCAATGGATCCCGATACGGACAGGTTCAGTTTGAAGCTTGAGTTTGATCATTTTACGGACGGACAGACCTGTTTCGGCCTTGATAAACTGATCCTCAACAACAACTATGCCGATGCCACCAACATGAAAGAGGCGCTCATCTACGATATGTATCAGTACATCGGCGCGGAGGCTTCTCTGTACAACTACGCCAAGGTTTCCGTGAATGGAGAGTACCGGGGCGTGTATCTGGCGCTTGAAGGCGTTGAGCAGAGCTTCATGTTAAGGAACTTCGGAACGCAGGACGGAGAGCTGTATAAGCCCGACAGCATGGAGATGGGCGGTGATAAGTCGTCCGGATCTTCATCGGGTTCATCAGGCGGTTTCGGTCCCGGCGGATTCTCGATGGGCAAAGGCGGCGCAAACCTTAATTATTCGGATGATGATCTTGACAGCTATTCGACCATCTGGGACGGTTCGATCACGGATACTGCGGATGCCGACCACACCAGAGTAGTCAAGGCGCTTAAGGCTATCAGCGAAGGCGAGGACATTGAAAAATACCTCGATGTCGATAATATCCTGAAGTACATGGCCGTGCATGCTTTTGCGGTCAACATGGATTCGCTGTCAGGATCGATGGCGCACAACTATTATCTGTATGAATATGACGGGCAGCTTAATCTTTTCCCATGGGATTACAATCTGTCGTTCGGCGGAATGTCGATGGGCGGAGCAGACGGAACGAGTGTGGTTAATGATGCGATCGATACGCCGTTTGACGGGACTGATTTCTTTGATGTGCTGCTTGAGGATGAGGAGTATCTGGAGATATATCATGAGTACTTAAGGCAGCTGTGTGAAGAGTATGTGCAGGGCGGCAGGCTTGACGAAGTGTATGAGAGGATCAGGGCGCAGATAGATGAACTGGTTGAGACTGACCCGACGGCGTTCTATGATGCAGACGAGTATCATACGGCGGTTGAGCTGCTGTACGAGACGGTGAAGCTTCGCGCAGAGAGTGTCTTAGGGCAGCTGGACGGAACGATTCCTTCGACCGATGAGGGACAGAAGACGGATTCGTCAGCGCTCATAGATGCATCGCACATAGATATCACGGCGATGGGCCAGATGGATATGGGTGGCGGAGGCGGCCCCGGAGATTCGCGGGATGAGAGCGAAGAAGGAGCTGACGGCGAAACCGGAGAGACAGCAGAAGGACCACGCGGTGGATTCAGTGGAGGACCGGGCGGTGATTCTGAGGAAGGAGCAGCGGAAGAAGGCGGCAAAGAAGGCGGCGGATTCGGTGGAAAACCTCAAGGTGGATTTGGAGGAAAACCTCAGGGTGGATTCGGTGGATTTGGAGAAATGCCCGATATGAGCAGCTTCGGTGGCGGAGAAATGCCGGATATGAGTAATTTCGATCCGGGTAACATGCCCGATATGAGCAGCTTCGGCGGCGGAGAAATGCCTGACATGGGGAACTTCAATCCCGGAGATATGGGATCATTTGATATGAGTAATATGCCGGATATGGGTAACTTCACTCCCGGTAATATGCCGGACGGAGCAGGCGGAGATTTCCCCGGAGGAAGCAGCGTCAGGATCGATGCCAAGACCGTCATCATATATGCCGTATGTCTGGCCGGAATGGTTGCCGCTATAGTCGTAGTAAGACTTATCAAACGCCGAAGATGGCAGTGAATTTTATAACATAATATTACATGCAATTTCTCGTTGCTTTTCATCGTTGAATACTTTTTTTGCGCAACGAACCGGTGCACAAATCCCCCATATTTTATCGTATAGTTATGATATAGATATGGGGGATTTTGCATGCTGAAGTAAACATTTGGAAGTGTATAGTTTTGGAACGAATTGATACTAAGAATTTACTTGTTTTTAGATTTCCGGTTTGGTATATTAAAGTCAACAGGCGATGCTTGTTACGGGCTGGTCGATAGACCTTGGTCCAACCGAAAGGGCGGGGAGTCTCTCCGCCGTTTTTTTTGATTACACATAAATGAGTGGATTGAGTATTTTTGTAGATGAAAGTGGTGATTTTGGTGAATACGCAAAGCATTCACCATACTATGCCGTTACCATGGTTTTTCATGATCAGGGCGTTGATCTTTCACAGCAGATAGAAATTCTGAATAGAAATCTAAATAATCTCGGGTATGAAAATGTGGCTATTCATACGGAACCGCTGCTTCAAAGAAGATATGATGAGAATAAACTGACGAGGTCGGATTTATTGTTGTTTCACTCACGCAACGATTTAAGAAAAGACTTCTTGAAACGAATTAAGAATAAAGAGTTTGAATCACAGCATTGATTTGTATTTGGCAGTGATACGTTTCATCCTCTCATCAGCCACATGCCAGACTTTCTGCCTCGGCCAGGGGAGGCCGGCTATATAATCACGATCGTGTTCATCAAGACCGCTTAAGGCTTCATCGTAAGCCGGGCGGTCTTTTTGTTTTAACAGACCGAAATCACATTCCACATATCCTTCTTCGCGCTCGCCCGCCGGTTCTGTCACCATGCGGAAAGATGAGCGCCCATATGCATCGGTCTCTTTGATGAAATCCTTTTTTACAATTGGGGTAGTACCGGGGGGCTGCAAGAGTATCACGCCGGTATCAACGAAGTGTTTCCAGACTATATCGCCTATCACGGACTCCGAGAGAGGATAGTCGAGCTTGTCATGGATCTCTTTTGCGGTGTATCCGAGATCTGCAAGGTGCCTGATCGCATCTCCGCCCGCAAAATCCTGTATGAAATGCGACAGCGCATTGTTGAAAGTATCTTCACTCATAGTCTGATTGTATCATATAAAAAACAATTTTCCCGAAATGAATTATCATATGACGACGGAGAGATCCTCGTAGAAGAAGATGGATCTGCAGCTGAGGATGATCTTACAATACCTCTTTCGGATGATCCTGATGAAGAGGGTGATGGCTTACCTTTAGACATACCCGGGATCGCAGTCTCCTTATTTATTGACGATGTCCTTTATATAGACGGCGCCCGACGGGGGTGTTGTTTTTACACCGCAAACCCTTGAAAAACACACCAAAATCCCATATAATTAAGTTAACCTGGAATGTGCGATAATTCCTGTATTTTTGAACCTACAATACTTTAAACGGGATTCCAAAACACAGTCACGGATGTCAGGCCTACGTCGCTATAGCGAAAAGCAGTGGAAGACTGATAGGCTGTTGAGGTTGCCCACCTGGCTGATAGCTAGGAGTCAAAGAACAGGAACCGGCATCCCGGGGTTTTTTGTGTTTTATGAAGAAGAGCAGAAAACTATACCTGTTTTTTACCAACTTTTCTGTTGCGTTCAACAGAAAGAACATATCGGATTTTGCGGCCAGCGCGGCATTTTTCCTGTTCCTGAGCCTGATACCGATCATGGTGCTCGTGATATCGGTCCTGCCGTATACTTTTTTGACGGAAGAGATGCTCATGGGCATGGTACTTCGTGCGGTTCCCGCAGTCACCGACAGCTTCGTCGAGTCGATCATAAATGAGATCTACGCAGGTTCATACGGCGTAGTCACCGTATCGATCGTGATCACACTCTGGTCGGCGGGCAAGGCGATGCAGTCCATGATCAGGGGATTAAACGGGATCAATGACATAGAAGAGAACCGAAGCTACTTCGTGCTCCGTGCCCTGGCCTGCCTATATACGATAGCTCTGCTCATAGCGATGTTCGTCATGATGGGTATGCTCATGTTCGGCCGCATCATAGTGAATTTTGTTTTAAGACACCTTCCCCAGCTTGAGGAATTCAGAGGACGTATACTGCTGTTTAGGTATCCGGTGTCGATCACACTTCTGATCATCCTTTTTACCTTGATATACTGTCTGGTGCCCAGCAAAAAACAAAGATTCTCGAAACAGCTTCCCGGAGCTGTGTTTGCGGGCCTCGTCTGGTCTGCCGCATCATGGGTATTTTCGGCATATTTAAACATATATAACGGCTTCTCGACATACGGGAGCATGGCAACGATCATAATCATCATGTTCTATATGTACATGATGATGTATATTATATTAATGGGCGCTTATATAAACCAATGGCTTGGGCGCTCGGAAAATCATGAATCCGCATAAACGGATCAGATGCGAGAGGAGTACAAATGAAAGAAAGGATCGAACAGCTCGGACAGCAGTTTAGGAATTCACTGCTCGGTGTGACCGATACTGAAAGCTTGGAGGAACTCCGCCTGCAGTTCATGAGTAAAAAAGGATACATCACCGAACTCATGAAAGAACTCGGCAAGGTTCCGAACGAACAGAAAAAAGACGTCGGCCAGATGATCAATACTTTTAAGCAGGAGATCACTGATCAGTTTGACCGCAAAAAAGAAGAACTCATACGCCTTCAGGAAGAAGCCCTCATAAAGGGTGCTGAGAGTTATGATGAGTCTCTTCCGACCAATGACCCCAACGGATCATATCATCCCATCACTCTGGTTCAGAGAGAACTTGAGGATATCTTTGAGTCCATGGGATTTGATATCGAAGATTACAGCGAGGTTGTTACGGACTTTGAGTGCTTTGAAGCCGTAAACATCCCTCCTTTTCATCCTGCCAGAGATATGCAGGATACATATTACTTAACGAGCAAGGATCAGCTGCTTAAATCACACACATCCGCAGCGCAGAATGCGATCCTTCGCAAGTACGGCGATGACCTTAAGAAAAAAGGCCGTCCCATCCGTGCGGTATTCCCGGGAAGGTGCTTCAGAAATGAGGCTGTAGATGCTTCCCATGACAATACTTTTTTCCAGATGGAAGGCATGATGGTAGATAAGGACATATCCATATCAAACCTCATCTACTTCATGAAGACGATGCTCTCCGAAGTATTCGGAAGAGAAGTAACTGTCCGCCTCCGTCCCGGTTTCTTCCCTTTTGTGGAGCCCGGATTTGAGCTGGATATCAAGTGCTTAAACTGCGGCGGTACCGGATGCCCTTCATGCGGCAATTCGGGCTGGCTTGAGTTATGTCCCTGCGGTATGATCCATCCGAACGTACTTAAACTCGGCGGAATCAATTCGGATGAAGATCCGTTTGAGTATACCGGATTTGCTTTTGGATTAGGCCTTACCCGTCTTGCCATGATGAAATACGGTGTCAGGGACATCAGAACGTTTAATGACTGTGACTTAAATGCACTTTCACAGTTTGTCAGCAGATAATGAGCGTATAAACCTCAAAGGAGAAGATATATGTATGTATCAATGAACTGGATCAGGGATTTCGTTGATCTGGATGGAGAAGATTTAGAACAGCTGATACACAGATTCACACTGTCGACGGCTGAAGTAGAAGGCATAGAGTACAAGGGCCGTGATATCAAGGATGTAGTTGTAGGTGAGATCATATCCTGCGAAGACCATCCCGATTCCGACCACCTGCATGTGTTAAAGGTTGATGCGGGCGATCAGGTTTATGATGTCGTATGCGGCGCTCCCAATGCACGTACGGGCATCAAGACCGCATTTGTCAAAGTCGGCGGACAGGTCGGCGACATGAAGATCAAGCCTGCGAAGCTTCGCGGAGTTGAGTCATTCGGTATGTGCTGCTCAGCCAAGGAACTGGGTATATCGGATGATCATTCCGGCATCATGGAACTCGATGCTTCATATGCAAACGGCAAGGATTTAAAAGAGATATTCCCGATAGATGACGTGATCTTTGAAGTCGACAACAAGTCCCTTACAAACCGCCCCGATCTGTGGGGACATTACGGTATGGCAAGAGAGTTTGCCGCACTTACCGGGCAGAAGATAAAAGAGCTCCCTGTTAAGGACAGCGACTATACGGGAGATGCCGAAGTTCCGGTTGAGATCAGGAACAAGGACCTCGTATTCAGATACAGCTCTGTCAGGATCGAGAACATCACCAAAAACGTATCACCGATGCAGATGCAGATCAGACTTTATTACTGCGGTATGAGAGCGATCAACCTGCTTGCGGACATCACCAACTACATCATGCTCGAACTCGGCCAGCCGATGCATGCGTTCAACGGCGACAAGATGAAGAAGATCGTCGTTGACACACCCGATCATGAGATGAAGTTTACGACGCTCGACGGACAGGAGAGAGACATCACCACGGATACCCTGATGATATGGGACGGCGAAGTACCCACAGGCATCGCAGGTATCATGGGCGGACTTGATTCCGAGATCGTTGATGATACGTCTTCAGTTATGCTCGAGTCAGCAAACTTTGACGGCGTATCGATCCGTAAGAGCGCATCACGCATGGCGCTCCGTACGGATGCTTCCGCCAGATATGAGAAGACTCTCGATCCCGAGATGACTTATCTTGCGGTACAGAGATTCATCAAGCTCCTCTATGATTCGGATCCGGGCATGAGATGCACGACCAACATCACGGATGTGTATGTTAAGAAGTATCCCGAACTTACCGTATCTTTTGACAAGGCATTCATTGACAGATATACGGGCATAGATATAAGCAAAGAGCAGATCAAGACGACTCTTGAACTTCTTGGCTTTGAGACCACTCTTAACGGCGATGAATTCGTATCCAAGGTTCCTTCATGGAGAGCGACCAAGGATGTATCGATGAAAGCTGATATCGTGGAAGAGATCACACGTATCTACGGCTACGATAACTTTGAGATCAAGACGACCTTAAGCCCGATCATCCCTGCCAAGACAACGCTTCGCCGTATCGAGGAGAATGCTGTCAGGGATATCCTTGTTAAGACCTACGCATGCCACGAGATCAACACACGTGTATGGTGCGATCCCGATGCGATGCGAGATCTCGGACTTACACCCGAAGATAACGTGAAGCTCGTTCAGGCTTCCGAAGAAAAGGGCACAGGAATCCTGCGTACTTCCATGATGGAATGCATGCTTCCCGCCGTAAGACAGAACAGGAACTTCTCGACCGAGTACGGCATCTTCGAGATCGGACGTGTGTTCAAGGGTACCAAAGAGGACGGAAGAGCGGATGAGCGCAGACATCTGGCCGTATGCTTATACAGCAAAGACCGCTCTGAGAAGACTCTGTACTTTGAAGCGGTAGAGATCATCAATACGTTTGTATCTGAACTTAAGCACCGCACAGCCGCTTATGAGAAGACAGAGACTGCGCATGCATGGCAGCATCCCAAGAATACTTCCCTGATCAAAGTGGACGGTACCGTAATAGGCGTACTCAATACTCTTTATCCGAGCGTACGTTTCAAGATCGCCAAGAATGCATATGTCGTATGCATAGAGATCGATATGGATGCGCTGCTTG
>JAEEGL017298430.1_pt1 | contig 17757 bp, 17 predicted proteins | sample 9134231 | NCBI WGS metagenome assembly JAEEGL01 (sample SAMN16246548, study PRJNA631951) | gut metagenome | biome: gut microbiome; feature: rumen; material: fiber-attached | host: Bos | place: Iran: Karaj | collected 2018-10 | reverse complement strand
TGTAAAGCTTCTTGAAAATGCAGCTCCGGAGAACAGTGCAATGTGTTTTTATGTGTTTGACGGAGAAACGACTGTATCCAAATGGCTGTATGATATAAATGAAGAAAAACGCATTATTTCAAAGATCAATGCTTTGCCGACAGTGAAGGCGGATGATAAGCTGCTTGAGAACTGGGAGGAGCCTTGCTACGGGATCACTATCTCCGATAAGGACGGATATGATATATGGCTGACCTATTCTGACGGTATGTGGCTTACGAAAGACGGATCTGTATACACAGCGAAATATGATCTTGCAGGCATCTATGACAGCTTTGACGGAGATGAAAATGCTTGGGAGAGCGGCCTTACGATGCCTAATTCTTTTATCCTTTCCGAATATAGTTTAAATTATCTTAAACAGGATGATTCTTCTGATGAAAGTACCAAAATAGGGCTTTCTTTTGTAGGAAAAGAAGGCCCGATCGTGACCGTTAAACTGGAAAACCTGACTCAGGATACGATTGCTTACGGTACATTTTTTACTTTGGAAAGGGAAATTGACGGAATCTGGTACATACTTCCGCCCGCACTTTCAAACTACGCATTTACGGATATAGGCATAGTACTTCCTGCAGGCGCAAGTAAAGAGGAAAACTGCGACCTTACAATGTACGGAGAACTGAAACCCGGTCACTACCGCATAGAGAAAGAACACGCCTATTCGGAGTTTGACCTTCATTAGATATTAATTTTTGATTTGGCAGACATAGAACGGATAATAATCGTAAATAGTCCATTCATTTGCATCAAACATACTTATATGGTTGCTGTCTGCTAAATATGTGATATCCTTTTGCGGATGCAGTATATCCTCATTTGTTACATTTCTATAGCAGTACTTTTCGCTGTATGAAAGAGAATCGGACGATAAAGTATCACCATTGGCATAATCGGAATCTATGTCAAAAACAAAGCGTGTATAAACCTCGGTTACTTCAAAAGCATTTTTGTGTTGAGAATCGGGGGTAATGACATAATAAGTACTGTTAAGTTCTTTTGCCTTGTTAAGTGCATCGTAGAATTTCCCTGTAAATGTATAATCCGCATTATGTAAATATGAGTCATATTCCGTATAGTATGTTTTCAAAAATGCGGAAGAGCATACAAGGTAAATAAGGAAGAGGCTGATAAACCTGAATTTGGAATTATTAATAATGTAGTATGTTCCGATTGCCATTAATATCATCAGCGGATACATAATAATATTTAATCGGTTGGAATTGCTTTTATTTGTGATACATCCGTTTATTATTGAAACGCCCAGCCAGGCAAAAATAAATACGTATTTCATATCAAACGTATTTTTTATCTTTTTAATGGATAAAAAGATGCCTGTTAAGTATAGAGGAATCGTGAAAAGCATAAGGGTTCCTATATTTGGAATTGTAGTCCAGATAGTTTCGAATTGGACTGACAACACGGTTGTTAACAGATATCCGATATTTTTGGCAAACTGTTTGATGGGATGCTCTGTGAAAAAAACTATGTCCTGCGCTCTTACACTGTTAGGGAAGAAAGGAATGGTGATCCCAAAATAGTTTATGGAGCTTAAGTCAAACATATTTATGAAAATCATTAAGTAAAACGGTAAAGAAATAAATAAGTAAAGGAGAACAGAAATTATAAATGTTTTTCCGGATATATATTTCTTTTTAAAACCTATGATATAGAGGGTTATCAGTAATAATGGGACAGTGTACAAAGATACCCCGTAGGTATAATGGCTTATTGCAAAAACAATGATCGCAAGATAAATACACCATTTCTTGTGGTCAATAAAACCAATGTACAGGAAATAAACACCAATAGCGAAAAAATGGGCGAAGAAGCTGGCTTCAAGAAACCATCTGCTCTGCATAAAGTGCCAGGGATTTGATAAACAAAAAAGCATAAACAATATTGCAACAGTATTGCCGAATGCTTTTTTGGTAAAAAGAAATACGAATAACATTCCTGTAATGCTATAGAGGAAGATGCATAGAAACAATGTAAACATGTTCATGCCGCCCAAATAGAAAAATGGGACCAATAAATAAGAAGGCAAAGCATTCATCTGAGAGAAATTCCAGGCATTAAAATGCATGGGAAATCTTACCCCGTCTATGTCGCAGCCTGTCTGCATGATCGATTTGGCATTTACCGCTGCCATGGCACTATCTTGGTTTATGATTCCCGGAATCTCATTTATATAGATAAATCTTAAAATGATCGATATTGAAAACAAGACAATAAAAAGGATCCAAGACGCTTTATCGGAGAGAGTAACCGTAAAACCATTATCTTTTTTCGATAGCAAAACTTTATGGAATATAAGCAGACAGACTAAAATGGCTGAAATCGAGTACGCATTTATCATACTATAATATACTTATCCTTTTCATAGAAGGAGCATGGCATCCCCCAAAAAACTCAAACTTAAAGAGTATTACCTTCTTGGGAACGAGGCACGCTTGGCTTCGTTCTCTCTTTGTATTACTACGCCCATCTTTCCGAGCATATCCGTGATGTATCTGCGTATAAAGTCTCTGTTATCGGGTTTTACAAGATAATAGAGCAGGGAATCGAGGTAGAATGCCATACCCTCGCCGCGGCCTACGATCTTAAAGTTCTTAAAGCCTTTTTTGACATATGCGTCAACGTCTTCATTCGACATGAAAGAAGGACGCTTCATGCAGCCTTTGAATGTTCTTTTATCGGGGTCGTGGTCTGTGCAGGGGAACTGGATCCTGGTATCAAACTCAAGCTGATGCTTGGAGATCTCTCTGTAATGGTTGACTCTCTGGGGGCAGTGGGCCTGGCAGGTTTCATTTACAAGTATCTCGATCTTGTCCGCATAGGGAAGAAGCTTTTCTATGACCTTTTCATCGTGATTCAGATCATAGTCGAGCACTACAAGGAAATAGTCCTTATTAAGTTCGTCCAGCAATTTATCGGTGCTTAATATCCTCTTTGTGGTGGAGGAAATGATCTTATAATCGGGGTAGTTTTTCCTTATATATTCTTCAAGAACAGGGCTGTTGACCAATACCTGGTTCATGCCGTTATTGCCGACATTCATGATCATATTGCAGTATGCGTCGTACACATGCACATCTTTTAAAAGAACGTTGGTCCATGTAAATCTTACCGGGATCTTTGATGCGTTGTAAGAACGTATTACTCTTTCGGTTTCACCTTTGCTCGAAAAACCGTCAATGATATTACGCCCGCCGTTCCAGATCGCGCCGGGGAAAGTGCCGTATACTGATCCGATCTTGCAATTATCGCGAAACATTCCGGGATGCTTCTTCATTGCGTCGAATAAAATGTGATTGATCATTCCGAAATAGCATATTCCGGGTAAGTGCCAGTATGTTGTTTCCTGTTCCATAAAAACCTCTCTTTTCCTTATTCGGTACAGAGTTTAGTATACCTTTACGATAACTTTAAGTCAATTTGAGAAAATGCGGCAGACAGTGTTTTTTGCCTGCGTAATGATGTTTAATAAATAAATAAGAATAGGTAGTGGAAGAAATAAGAAAAAACAAGTAAAATAGAATGAGTGTGGGGAGAAATTTTTTAGAGGCGTAAAATGAATTGGTTATATGTTGTTTTGATCTGTTTGAGTTCTTTTATCATTATCCTGTTTGCGTTGATGGTAATACTTGAAAGGCCGAATAAAAAGCGAGACACATCATATTTTAAGGGAAAGATGTATGCACACAGGGGCCTTCACGACGACGAGGTTCCGGAAAATTCACTTACCGCATTCAGACTGGCAAAAGAAGCAGGCTATGGCGTGGAGCTTGATGTCCAGATGACAAAAGACAAGCAGCTTGTCGTGTTTCACGACGGCGATCTGAAACGGATGTGCGGTGTGGATGAAAAATTGAAAAATTTCACTTACGAAGAACTTTCAAAATTCAGGTTAAAAGAAACCGACGAGCATATCCCGCTGTTTTCCGAAGTGCTTAAGGTTCTTGACGGCGCAGATCTTATATGTGAGATCAAAGCAGATAACGGCATGAAGAATTATGAGCTGTGCAAACTTGTGTATGACATGCTTATGACTTATAAAGGAAAGTTTTGCATGGAATCGTTCAGTCCTTATATCACTGGATGGTTTAAGAAAAATCATCCCGAGATCATAAGAGGCCAGCTTTCCGAAAATTTTGTAAAAAGCATGGGATTTAACCCCATTCATTTCTTTTTGACAGAGCTTATGGTGAATGCCATATCAAGGCCGGATTTTGTGGCTTACAACCATTATCATAAGAGTCTCGGCTGGCATTTGGAAAGGATATTCTACAGACCCTTATGGGTTGCATGGACGGCAAGGGGCGATGCCGAGATACAAAGCGCAAAGCGAAGATATGATTCTGTTATTTTTGAGAAGAATCCGCCCAAAGAAAGAAAATAAAGGATGTGACTTATGGAATTAAAAGATGTGGATATCGACAATCTGGATATTGCCGTCGACAAGAGTATAAGGACCAGATTTGATGAGGCTGAAGATGACCAAGTTGAGGATCTTTTCGATGAACCCGATGAAGAAGAAACGGATGCTACCGAGTATTATCGGGACAGTGATTACGCCGGTGCAAGATACGAAAAGCCGGTAAAGAGGGGGCCTCTTTTCACTGTTCTTATTGTGATCCTGTTTCTTTTGACCGCTACGGGTCTTGCATTTGCGATCCTGTATGCGGGAAAGGATATTTTTCTTGCGCGCGAGGAACAGATCGAGGAAGAGGTTACGGAAGATACACCCATATATTCTCAGACCCAGCTTGACGGTATGATAGCAGTTGCGGTCGAAGATGCCAAGGTCAAACAGGCCGAAGAAACAAGCAGGAAAATGGAAGAGGAGTTAAGGGCGGCTTCGGAAAAAGAATCAGGCGTTCTTTATATGCTCAGGGATTATTATCCCGATGATATGGTATTTATATACGGATCGTATTATGAATATTATCCGATCAACAGAGAACTTAAGCAGAACACTGTCGATAATAAGGATCTTAAAAAGGACGAACTGACCGGATATATCACATATGAACCGGACGGCACGAAGAAGTCTCATATGTGTATAGACGTATCTTCTTTCCAGAAGGAGATCGACTGGGACAAGGCAAAGGCCGCGGGCGTTGAATATGCAATGATAAGATGCGGTTTCAGAGGATACGGTTCCGGTAAGCTTGTCGAAGATACGTATTTTACATCAAATATAGAGGCAGCCACAAGTGCGGGCATTAAGGTCGGTGTTTATTTCTTTACCCAGGCTACATCCGAGGAAGAGGCCATAGAGGAGGCTGAATATGCGCTTGAGCTTATAAAGCCTTATGAAGTCGATCTTCCGGTGGCGATCGATATCGAAGAGATAGACGACAAGGCAAGGACAGATAATCTTACAAACGAAGACAGGACAAACTTCTGCGTGGCTTTCCTTGATAAGATAAGAGATGCGGGTTATACACCGATGATCTATTCAAATCTTAAGTATTTTATCAAAAGACTTGATATGGATAAGCTTGAAGCTTACGAAAAATGGTATGCTTTTTATAACGATCAGATATACTTCCCTTATGAGATATCGATGTGGCAGTACACGAGTAACGGTACGATAGACGGCATCGGTTCGGGAGTGGATCTTAACATTACATTTAAAGATTATTGATCATAGGAAAGGAGAGGCAGCATGAGCGAAATTGAAACTTTAAAACAGTGGATCGATGAATCTGACAATATTGTTTTTTTCGGCGGGGCGGGAGTGTCCACCGAGTCCGGAATTCCTGATTTTCGCTCGGTTGACGGACTATACAATCAAAAGTATAAATATCCTCCCGAGGTGATGGTGAGCCATACGTTTTTGACCCAACACACCGAAGAATTCTATGATTTTTACAAAGAAAAACTGGCAGCCCCGGTCTTAAACGCAAAGCCCAACGTTGCACACTATAAGCTTGCCGAATGGGAAAAGCAGGGAAAGCTCAAGGCTGTTATAACCCAGAATATAGACGGTTTCCACCAGCTTGCCGGCAGTAAGGAAGTTCTTGAACTGCATGGTACGGTCATGAAGAATTACTGTGAAAAATGCGGGAAGAGATACACCGTTGAAGATGTCATCAAAGCGGACGGTGTACCGAAATGTTCATGCGGCGGCCGCATAAGACCGGATGTCGTATTGTACGAGGAAGGCCTTGATATGGACATTATGGAAAGGGCCGTCCGATACATCCAGAAGGCCGATGTACTCATTATCGGCGGCACGTCTTTGGTGGTATATCCCGCTGCGGGTCTTATCAGATATTACACCGGCAACAAGCTTGTGCTTGTCAATCTTTCGGAGACTTCGCAGGACAGATATGCGGATCTTGTTATACATGAAAAGATAGGCGAAGTATTTTCAAAACTGTAGGTGAAGCCATGGATATAAATGTAGGCGATATTCTGGTAATGAAAAAAGAACACCCCTGCGGTTCCAAGGAATGGGAAGTATTAAGGACCGGCGCGGATATCCGCATAAAATGCATGGGATGCGGGCATCAGGTGATGTCTCCGCGCAAGAATGTCGAAAAGAATATAAAGAGTATTTTAAAGCCGTAAAAAAGTGCCTTAAAAAGGGAAAAATTCCTTGCAGGCCGCATGAAAGTATGATATTATTGATTTCCGTGATAATAAATTCCTTGCTCCCGACAAGACGGGGGCCAGAGACCAAAAGGAGGTAACCGAGCATGAACAAATACGAATTAACAATCGTTGTCAATGCGAAAATCGAAGATGATGAAAGAGCCGCAGTTGTAGATAAGTGCAAGGCTTACATCGAAAGATTCGGTGGAAAGATTACGAATGTCGAAGAGGCAGGTAAGAAGAAACTTGCATATGATATTCAGAAGATGAGTGAAGCTTTCTACTATTTCGTTCAGTTCGATGCAGAAGCAACAGCTCCCGGTGAGATCGAGAGCCGCATCCGCATTATGGACAATGTTCTCCGTTTCTTAATCGTGCGCACTGACGAACAGTAATTTTAAGGAGAATAGAGAAGATGAATAAAGTTATACTTATGGGTAGATTGACGAGAGATCCCGAGGTCAGATATTCTCAGGGAACATCTCAGACGGCAATAGGCAGATTTTCAATTGCCGTAGACAGAAGATTCAAACGCGAAGGTCAGCCCGAAGCAGATTTCTTTAACTGCACCGCATTCGGAAGAACAGGTGAGTTTGTTGAGAAATATCTTCACAAGGGCACGAAGGTTGTAGTATCCGGAAGTATCCAGAACGACAATTATACGGATAAAGACGGTGTACAGAGATACAACGTACAGATCATCGTGGATGAAGTTGAATTTGCGGAGAGCAAGAATGCTCAGGGAGCTTCTGTAGGTGGGGGATACCAGGAAGCACCGGCACCCGCTCCCCAGGCAGCAAGCGATGGTTTTATGAACGTTCCCGAAGGAATTGATGAAGACCTCCCGTTTGCACAACCCAGCAGATAGTATTTAAGGAGGCTAATTATGGCATATAATAAAGCTGAAAAAGGTGACAGAGCAGATGCACCCATCAGAAGAAAGGGTGGCTTACGCAGACGTAAAAAGGTTTGCGCATTCTGCGGCAAAGATAACGTTATCGATTACAAGGATGCAGCTAAGTTAAAGAGATTCGTTTCCGAGCGCGGTAAGATCCTTCCCAGAAGAATCACAGGTACATGCGCAAAGCATCAGAGAGCTTTAACAGTTGCTATCAAGCGTGCACGTCACATTGCATTGATGCCTTACCAGCAGGATTAATCGAATTTTATTTCCGGTAAGAGAGAATGGCCGTCCGACATTTGTCGGACGGTTTTTTGCTTTATAGATATTTCTATGAAATTCCCTATATAAAAGCACAATTTGAATTTACATAAACCCGATCCGACAGGTATTTTTATGCGTAAAAAGTAAATATCGTTGTACGATACCCGATTTTCGAATCATATTGTTGTGTATTGTATTAAGAAAGATGTAAATTGGTAAATATAATGCTAAAATGATAAATTTAACAGTCATTTTTGCTCATTTATCATCAAATATTGACCGCGTTCTTTTCCTTTAATATACTTAAGCCACCATTTTAGTAAGGTATAGGAGGGTTAAAATGAAAAGGGCGAGAAAGAAGATTGCGGCATTTATTGTTGCAGTTCTGTCGGTGACGGCAGTTTTTTCAACCGAATCATTTGCTGACGGCGGATTTTCCGGTTATAAAGGCAGCAATATGATAGAGTACTACGGGGATTATGATATGAACGCACATCCCTTTAAGACTCTTGATTCGGTTTTTACAAATTCATCAATTGAGGTTGATGGGGTATTGGAAGATGCATACAATGCATCGGATGTTTCAAGGATCGAAAATCTAAAAAGCGATAAAGGTTACGGTCTTGAGCAAAGCGAGACTTACGGGGAGTTAAGAAGTCTTTGGGACGGTCCTGTTTTATATATGGGCATAACCGTATATGATGAGTGTGTCCTTACAAGTACCGAGACCAATAAAGGACCTGTTTCCAATCCTGCGGTAGCCGGGACGGAGACTGTAACATATCCGTATGCTTCCTGGGGAGGATTCTGGGCAACATGGGCTGTTACTTCCACCAAGGAGACATGTGACAGTGTAGCCATCGGTGTCGATCTTTATAACGACAGGACTACCTACGAGATCGATACGGCGGGCCTTATTACGATCGATGCACTTGGCAATCTGTATTATTACCACAGTTCAAATATTCCTTCTTTGGGAAGTCCTTTGGGTGATCCCGAGCATCCCGAATATATGAATATAATAAAGGATTATGCCGCTGCACCGTTAACGGATGAAAACGGCGAGCAGATCGGTTACAGTATCGAGCTTGCTCTTCAGATCGAAGATCTTCGGTTGGATAACGGTACAAAGTTGGGCTTTGACGTTAAGATCAACGATATCAATGATATCGTTACGGGTTACAATACAGAGACTGTAGAAAATCCTGAGTATGCCGAGTATATCGCATCGATATCCGATAATGACGAAGAACCCGGTGAAGACGTCGAAACTTCTGAGTCTGATGTATCCGATAATGCTTCAATGCAGGATACGGATTCGCAAAACGATAACGTAACACCTGATGAGCAGATGGATTTCGAAGGACAGGATGAAGAGATCGGTAATGATGTTTCGGCAAATGAAGATGTATCCGAAAATGACGCATTGAATTCCGAGGATCAGGGTGAAGATGATGCGCTTTTTGCAGAAGCGCAGAGTGATGATGCCGGCGCTGATGACGTAAATGCAGCCGATAGCGGGGACGAAGAGGATGCCACGGCATCCGATGTATCCGAGAACGAGATACCGCCACAGTATATAGAAGTTAAGACTCCGATATACAGTGAAGCTCAGAAATCCGCAGGAATATTCTGGAGCCATGATGATGACGGCCTTTATACCGATTACGACCATGAGCACGCAAAGTCTGTTGACTGGGGCGAAATAACACTTACGGGCTGGAACGGAAGCGACGCATTCGCATACAGCGAATGGCGCATTAAGAAGATAATCGATTATATCGACTCTGCTTCTTTTGCAAAAGGAGTATATACGGCTGACTCACAGGCAAGGCTTGATGCTGCGGTAACCGCGGGCAGGATAGTTCTTAGCAGCGCGTATAAGGATAAGGCATATACCGAATCGGTTGCAGCCGATCTTGAAGCGGCATTCAAGGGCCTTAAATGGGGTGATACAAAGTATCCGGATCCTTCGGATCTTGATAGATTAAATACACTCCCGAATCCTTATAAATTCTTTAACAGCGATAAAGTTGTTACAAACAATGAACAGTGGCAGCAAAGACGGGCCGAGATATTGGATCTCGCACAGTTTTATGAATACGGTTATAAGCCGGAATACGACAGTTTAACGGTCAAGAGTGCATCGTATCATGCAGTCGGAGATCCAAAGAAGAGATGGTCAAACAGTCAGGGAAAGTACGTTGATGACGGTACATATACTTCTTCGGGTGCAAGTTTTACCGCAACCGTAACGGTTGGTTCAAGAAGCAAGGATATTTCGTTTGATGTGGAATTTCCCACGGAAACCCAGCTTGAAGCAAGCGGGCATAAGGATGAAAAACTTCCGATCGTTTTAAGCTTCGACGGATCAATAAGTTCTTATTTAAATGCAGGTATTGCGCTGATAAGCCTGCCTTCTGTGGTAAGCGATACCCGTACAAACGAATATGCCTGGGGCAACAGAACGGGTACATTTTACGATCTGTATCCGTACAGTCGAAACGGTTCGGCTGCACTTAATGAGGTAAGTAACGAGATGGCTTCCGCATGGGGGGCATCGGTTGTGATCGATACTCTTGAAGCGGCAGCGGCAAGCGATGACGAGACGATCAGGAATTCCGTAAGCAGCCTCGCGATCGATAAACTTGCGGTAACAGGCTTTTCAATAAACGGAAAATATGCTTTTGTATCGGCAGTGTTCGATGACAGAATAGATGTATGTATTCCCGGTGCTGCGGGAGCAACGGGTCCTTCGCCCTGGAGATACGTATACAGAGGTCAGAAATACGACTTTACGAATACGATATTTGCTTCCGATAACTCCGAGCCCAGTGTTCAGACTGCATGGGGTACGGAAGTCATGGCCAACAGTATCCGCCATAACCGTGTCAGAGAGACAGAACTTTTCCGTCATTTTCTTTCACCGGGCCACTTCTATGAATTTGAAGAGGGTGCTTACGGATACGGAACCCGCCTTCCTTATGACCAGAGTGACCTTGTGGCAACGCTTGCACCGAGAGCGATCATAATCGAGAACACCGTTAACGATTATAACGACGGATGTACTGCAGACGCTCTTTCTGCCGAAGTTGCAAAGTCTGTATACAACACACTCGGCTATGAGGCTGACGATCTTGTCAAGTTTAACTACAGAAACGTCAAATCGGGCGATCCTCACGGAAATGACAGTGCGCAAAGATCCAGAAGTGCAGAGTACTTGAACTACTATTTCTTTGGCACCGAAATGAGCGATGCGACGGACAATTACTTAAATACTGATCCGTATAATCTTAAGATCTCAAACGGCAATACCGAAACACCTTATGATTATTACTGGGGCGGATTTAATACGATAACAGGTGGTACCAATGGTGCTGACGGAAGAGACGGCTGGTATTATTATTCATTCCCGAAGCCTTCGGGTGGAAACGGCAACTCAAATTCCGGAGGAAACACCGGCAATAATGGCGGTTCCGACAGCAACAATTCAAATAACGGCTCGGGTTCCGAGAATAATTCGGGCAATAACGGTTCCGATGCAGCGGCTCAGACAGGCAACACCGCTTCTGCAAATAACAACAGTACCGTAAATCAGGGTGCAACGCATAATCCTCAAACCGGTGCAAGTTATCAGAACAACACACCTTCACAGAGCAGTGTTGACCCGGCCGAAGAAAATGAGGTTGAAGAAGTTGAAGCAACAAATACCGAAAAAGAAAGCGAAACGGTTAAAGCGGATAACCCTTCTGTAGATATTGAAAGCGAGGATGTTCCCACTACAGGAAATATATCCGATGAAACTGAACCGGTTTCTGTACCTGTAACGGTAGGTTCTTCACACAGCAATCATATTTCTGCGGGAGCGGTCGCTGCGATAGTGATTGTTTCGCTCGGTGCTTTGGCTGCTGTGGCATTTGCACTTATCAGAAAATTTCTTCCGAGAGGATAAGTAAGTACTTTTTATCGTTAAGAAGGGGTAATCGCAATCATGCGATTACTCCTTTTTTTCTTCTCTATTAATTCAAAAGATGGTATACTGTTTATTAAGGTTTTTAGGAAATCATGCTTTAATGAGGGTACTTATGAAGAGCAAAGTCAAAGTCAAAGGCAGAATAAAAAGATATTTGTTGGCGAGCGTGATCCTGGGGCTTGTATTATGCCTTGTGGATGTATACGCATATATTGAGAACGTCAGGGTGGGAATTGTCTTAAGTGTTTTTCTGGTTGTCTATTTTGCGATAATACTCACGCTTTTATATAAGAATTCGCCTTCCATTGTATATGAGCTTATCAGTTTTGCGACACAGTACGGGCAGGTTCAAAAGCAGCTTTTAAAGACGCTTGATCTTCCTCATGCGATACTCGACGAAGACGGAAGGATAATATGGTCAAATACGGCTTTCGAGAAACTGATCGGAGAGACGAGGACCAGAGAAAAAGCCATAACCGCATTTTTTCCCGAATTATCCAAAGACAGGATTCCGGACGGCATAGAAGATTTTAATGAGAACGAGCTTGAGATCAAATACAATAACGGTGATTATTTATGCAAGCTCAAAAAAGTTTCGTTAAAAGAGATGGCCGATAACAGCAACCTTATTGAGACTGAGAATTATGAAGGTTATCTGGTTGCTCTTTATATGTTCGACAACACCGCATTAAAGCTTGCACTTCGTGAAGTTGACGATCAGAGTCTTGCAATAGGACTTGTGTATCTCGACAATTACGATGAAGTGATGGAGAGTGTCGAGGAAGTCAGAAGATCTCTTCTTACCGCGCTTATAGAGCGTAAGATCAATAAATATATGTCCGGAGTGGACGGCATCACCAAGAAGATGGAGAAGGATAAATATATGGTCATCCTTCGAAAGAGCGCTGTTGCAAAGCTTAAAGAGGCAAAATTCGATCTTCTTGAAGATGTTAAGACGGTCAATATCGGTAATGATATGGCGGCCACATTAAGTATCGGTGTGGGTCTTGACGGTCTTTCGTATGCACAGAATTATGAGTTTGCCCGTGCGGCTATCGATCTTGCCCTCGGTCGAGGCGGCGATCAGGCCGTTGTAAAGACTGTGGATCAGATCAATTATTACGGCGGTAAGAGCCAGCAGGTAGATAAGAATACGCGTGTTAAGGCAAGAGTAAAGGCCCATGCATTGATGGAGATCATTACCAGTAAAGATCAGGTATTCATCATGGGTCATAAGCGCGGCGATGTCGACAGTTTCGGTGCCAGTGTCGGTGTATATCGCATTGCCAGAATGCTTGACCGTAAAGCCTACATAGTACTTGATACTGTTACCAATTCCATGCAGCCAATGGTTGACATGTTTGTCAATAACCCCGAATTTGAATCGGATATGATCATCAATTCCATGAAGGCTCTTGAAGAGGTTGGAAACAATGCGGCTTTGGTTATCGTCGATGTCAATAAGCCCAAACTTACCGAGTGTGAGGATCTTATCAAGAAGGCAAAATCCATCGTGGTACTCGACCATCACAGACAGGGTACGGAAGTGGTCGAGAATGCAACACTTTCTTACGTGGAGCCATATGCATCCTCTACTTGCGAAATGGTTTCAGAGATACTTCAGTACACATCAGATAACATCAAGATCCGCAATGAGGAAGCCGATTGCCTTTATTCCGGTATTATGATCGATACCAATAACTTCAATCAGAAAACAGGTGTTAAGACCTTTGAAGCTGCCGCTTTCCTTAAGAGAAACGGCGCGGATGTCGTACGGGTACGTAAGATGTTCAGGGAAGAAGCTCTTGAATATAAGACCAGAGCCGATTGTGTAAGCGAAGCCGAGATATACAGAGATTGTTATGCGATTTCCGTATGCGGAAGCGAAGGAGTTGCAAGTCCTACCGTTATCGGTGCGCAGGCAGCCAATGAACTTCTCAATATTAAGGGTATCAAGGCAAGTTTCGTTTTAACCCAATTTCAGGGTACGATATTTATAAGCGCAAGATCGATAGATGAATTGAATGTTCAGATCGTTATGGAAAGAATGGGCGGCGGCGGCCATATGAGTATTGCCGGTGCTCAGATTGAGAATAGTACAATAGATGCCGTTATCAATACACTTAAGGATACGCTTGACGGCATGATAGAAGGAGGAGAAATTTAATGAAGGTTATTTTACTTCAGGATGTAAAGACTCTTGGAAAGAAAGATCAGATCGTGGATATTAATGACGGTTACGCCAGAAACTTTATCCTTCCCAAGAAATTAGGTATAGAGGCAACGCCCGCAAATCTTAACTCACTTAAACTTCAGAAGGCCAATGAAGCCAAGATAGCAGCCGAGAATCTTGCCAATGCAAAGGCTTATGCGGAAGAGTTATCAAAGCTTACCGTTGTTGTGGGTATGAAGGCCGGAGAAGGCGGGAAGGCTTTCGGTTCCGTTTCCAGCAAGGAGATCGTTGAAGCGGCAAAGAAACAACACAATGTGGAATTGGACAAGAAAAAGGTCGTACTTCCCGAAGCGATAAAGAGTTTCGGCACATACGAAGTAACGGTTAAACTTCACCCCGAAGTACAGGCAAAAATAAAAGTAAAGGTCGAGGAAAATGGCTGAGGAATGGCAGAAGAGAATTCTTCCGTATGATGCTGCGGCGGAGAAATCCGTTATCGGTGCCATGCTCATGGATAAAGATCAAATAACGGTAGTTTCCGAAATAATTACCGGTGATGATTTTTATATCAAACAGAACAGGATTCTCTATGAAACTATTGTTGAACTTAATAATGAAGGCAAGCCGGCTGACCTTATTACTATACGCGACAGATTAAAAGAAAAAGATGTTCCGCCGGAAGTGTCGGATATGTCATTTGTGGCGGACATAATCAACACTGTACAAAGCGCCGCTAATGCAAAGCATTATGCGGGTATCGTATCCGAAAAGGCAACATTAAGAAGGCTTATACGCGCGACCGAGGATGTTACCAACACTGCGTATGCAGAAAAAGAGCCTTTAAATACGATCCTGGATGAAGCGGAAAAAGAAATATTCAAGGTCGTTCAGAAGAGAAATGCCGGAGATTTTGTGCCGATCAGTGTTGCGGTTAACAATCAGCTTGATAAGATCGCGATCGCAGCACGTAATAAGGGCGCCGTTACAGGTATAGCAACAGGCTTTACGGACCTTGATTATAAGACCGCGGGCTTACAAAATTCCGACCTTGTTCTTATAGCCGCGCGTCCTTCAATGGGAAAAACGGCTTTTGCACTTAATATCGCCCAGCATGTAGCTATAAAGAATCAGGTGTGTACAGCTGTATTCAGTCTGGAAATGTCAAAGGAGCAGCTTGTAAACCGTTTGTTTTCACTTCAGTCGGGTGTCGATGCCCAGAAGTTGAGAACAGGTAATCTATCCGATTCAGAGTGGGAGATGCTTGTCGAAGGTGCGGGGGACATCGGAGAATCCAAGCTTATAATAGATGACACTCCCGGTATAAGCGTATCCGAACTTCGCTCAAAATGTCGAAAATATAAGATTGAAAACGGTTTGTCGCTTGTTATTATCGACTATTTGCAGCTTATGACAGGTTCCGGAAAAACAGATTCAAGACAGCAGGAAATTTCGGACATTTCAAGAGCATTAAAGAGTCTTGCGAGGGAATTAAATGTTCCGGTCATTGCGCTTTCGCAGCTTAGCCGTGCGGTTGAGCAGCGTCCCGATCACAGGCCTATGCTTTCCGACCTTCGTGAGTCGGGTGCGATCGAGCAGGATGCCGATGTCGTAATGTTTATATACAGAGACGATTATTACAATAAAGATACGGAAAAGAAGGGCATATCGGAGATCATAATTGCCAAGCAGCGTAACGGTCCTATCGGTACCGTAGAGCTTGCATGGCTTTCAGAACTTACCAAGTTTGCCAATCTTGCAAGAAAAAGAGACGATTTTCATTAGAAATGTATAATAAAAAGGCTGTGCAGATTGCACAGCCCTTTTATTGTCTAATTTAATTATTCTTCTGAAATAGCTCCTACAGGACACTGACCTGCGCATGCACCACATGAAATGCATACATCGGGATCGATTTCGAATTTGGAATCACCGGCACTGATTGCTCCAACGGGGCACTGTGCTTCACATGATCCGCAGGATACACAAGAATCGCCAATACAAAATGCCATATATGACACCTCCTTATAGATTTTTTATCATTTTGGTTTAATTAATTCTAATACAACGGGGATAAATACACAAGTTAATTTTCCCTTAATAAAGTTATTTGGAATCCTCGTCTCTTCTTGCTTTTATACCTTCAAGGATGACTTGTTTCTTTTCGATAGCTTCCTTTTGTGTCATAGCGGGAACACCTTTAAGTTTGTAATCGATACCGAGCTTTTCGTATTTAACTTCACCCATTGTATGATAAGGAAGAACATCCAGAGCCTTTAATGTTTTGAGTCCGCCGATAAAATATCCGAGTTTGTACAGATAATCATCTATATCCGTATATCCGGGTACTAAAACATGTCTAATCCAGATTTCTATGCCCTTATCGGAAAGATACTGCGCAAACGCAAGAATATTTGTGTTGGACTGGGATGTCAGTTCTTTATGTTTTTCATTGTCGATATGCTTGATATCAAGCATAACAAGATCCGTAACCTTCATAAGTCTGTCAAATTTGGCAAGTATGTCGGGATTTGATGGATTGAAGGTTATACCTGAACTGTCAATGCAGGTATTAATATCTTTTTCTTTGGCTTTTTCGAACAATTCGGTCACAAAATCAATCTGCACCAAAGGTTCACCGCCTGTAACGGTTATACCGCCGCCGTTATAGAAACCGCGATTTCGTTCAAATTGCTCAATAATATAGTCTGTATCCATAAGTTCGCCGGCATTGACTTCCCAAGTGTCGGGATTGTGGCAATAGAGGCATCTCATGGGACAGCCTTGTAAGAATACCACATATCTTACTCCGGGGCCGTCTACTGTACCGAAACTCTGTAGTGAATGGATTCTTCCCTGCATAGTTTATCCTTCTTTCATTAGGTTTTAATACAAAACAAGCCCGGAATTATCTCCGGGCTTGTAAGTACTTGATTAGATAGCTTCGTGGAATGTACGGGAGATAACATCTGCCTGCTGTTCGGGTGTTAACTTAATGAAGTTAACAGCGTATCCGGAAACACGGATCGTAAGCTGAGGATAGTTCTCGGGATGAGCCTGAGCATCAATAAGAGTATCTCTGTTTAATACATTAACATTAAGGTGATGACCACCTTTTGTTACATAGCCGTCAAGTAATGATACAAGGTTTGTAACTTGTGCTGCACTTGCTGCTGCCATTGTTTTTTCCTCCTTATTTTGTAAATTGCTTTAGCGGAACGCTTGCCGGATCGGCAGCGAACCATTATTCATATGCGTCCAGACCCTGGTGCAGTGTAGGAACACTGCAAGCCAAAGGCGTTCTGGAACAATCTGTGCACCCCATGGTTTCCACTGTCTTGGGTGCGGCATTTTCGTCATAATCTACGTTGACGTGTCCGACTCCGTTTGCCATGCCCGAATCGAGCATCTTAACAAGGTCGTCGATCATAGCGTTTTGATCCATACCTTTTGCGTCCATAGGAAGCACCTCCTTAAATCTTAGATTATTTGTTTAAATCGATGTCGATATCACCTGCAAAGATCTGATCTTCCTTGCCGAGTGCTCCGGGGATAATAGTGAAGGTATTGGAGATACCATCCTGAGAATCCATGAAAGGAAGCTTAGCAACTGAAGAAAGAGAAGCAACTGCACCGTGAGTATCACGCTGATGCATCGGGTTAGCACCGGGAGCGAAAGGCTGGCCTTTTCTACGTCCGTCAGGTGTATTACCTGTAGCCTTACCGTATGTAACGTTAGAGGTAATTGTAAGAACTGACATTGTAGGGAAGCCATCTCTGTAGGTGTGATGTCTTCTGATCATT
>JAEEGL012271765.1_pt1 | contig 17757 bp, 15 predicted proteins | sample 9134231 | NCBI WGS metagenome assembly JAEEGL01 (sample SAMN16246548, study PRJNA631951) | gut metagenome | biome: gut microbiome; feature: rumen; material: fiber-attached | host: Bos | place: Iran: Karaj | collected 2018-10 | reverse complement strand
AGGGTTATCGAGGTAAGCGGTGATGTTATCACGAACACCAACAATATCGAGAACCTTGATGGTAGGGTGACCGTTCTTGAGGGCAAGCAAGACAAGTATGTTGCAAGTGGTTCATTTGACAGCGGCACTGTAACCTTGACCATGAGTGATGGTACTAGCGTTTATATCACTGGCATTTCCACTGGAGAAGGTGCTGATGGTAACGATTACGTAACTGGAGGTACTGTAAACGCAGATGGCACAATCACGCTCAACATTAAGGGTGGTAATACTGCAACCATTAGTGGTTTGTCTGATTACCTGACAAATAATGACAAGTACGTTAGTGGCGGTAGTGTAGATGCAAATAGTGGTGCGATTACACTTAAGTTAAAGAATGGTAATGATGTAACCTTGACTGGCCTTTCAGCCTATGTTTCAGCACACGACAGCAACGACTATGTCACTGGAGGTTCCGTGAACGATACGACTGGGGCTATAACACTTAACATGAAGAGCGGTGGAACCGCAACGGTAAGCGGCCTTTCAGAGTATGTGTCAAAGAATGATAAATACGTGGCAAGTGGTTCTGTCAACAACAGCACTGGCGTAATCAGCCTTTCAATGTCCGACGGAAGCGTGAAGACCGTTACAGGTCTTTCAGAGTATGTATCAGCACACGACAGCAATGATTATGTTACAGGTGGTAGCGTAAGCAGTACAAACGGTAACATCACCCTTAACATGAAGAGCGGTGGCACTGCAACGGTTACTGGCCTTAATGACTATGTGTCAGCACATGACAAGTATGTTACCAGTGGACATGTTGACAGCGGAACTGGTAGAATTGTTCTTGTAGTGAAAGAAGGTGATAATGTCAACGTTGATGGCTTAAGCGCATATTTGAACGGAAAGATTGCAGCAGTATCTGGAGATACCAACGACTACGTGACTGGTGGTTCGGTGAACAATGAGACTGGTATCATCACCCTCGAAATCAGTGGTGGAAAAGGCAGTGCAAGCGTTACTGGCCTAAATGAGTATATTAACGGAAAGACCTCTGGTTTCTCAACAACGGATATCCAGGTAAACGGTGGTTCAATAAATCAAAATGATGGTAAGATTACACTCAATAGAGTTGACAGTAAAAACACAACTTCCACAGTGTCTCCCGTTGAGATTGACGGTTTGAAATCATTTGTTAATTCTATTGCTGATGACTATCTCCCATTGAGCGGTGGAACTGTTACTGGGGATACCAACTTTACTGAAAATGTTGATATTAGTGGTGTTTTGACAATAGATGGTTCTAATGTTGACGTTGACCCAGCATCAAGAATTCACTGGATAGGGACGCCTGTAGAGGATTATGATGACCCAAGAGAAGAATATGGACTTATTAATGGGCCAGCGTACCATACAAGTCTCCCTCAATTCTTGCTTCCAAGTGCAACCACCCAAGACAGTGGAAAAACCGTAACAATAGGGGATGACGGAAAATGGCAGCTTTCTGAGGACAAGTGGGTGCACTTGACTGGAAACGAGACTATCAGAGGTAATAAGACATTTAATGGATTAACAAGAATAAATGAGGATGTTGTTATTGGTCTTAACTACGAAAATAGCGGCGCTTCCGTAGTGCATTCGGTCAATAGAGGCAACACTGACCCAAGGGATGATTTTGATGTGTTTGCAACATCTGAAGAAAATAATAATGACGGTCTAGGAAGCTATCTTTTACCAAGTGCTACTAACCTTGATGAAGGTAAGATTGGCATGGTCGTTAACAACAGATGGGAAGCTGTTAATGCAAGTTGGCTCCCATTGAGCGGTGGAACCGTTACTGGGGATGTTATGTTTGGCAGTGGAAGCAACAAATTAACAATTAGCCCAATTAGTAACTCCATCCACAGCTTGGGTAATGTTGATGGTGCTGATGGACGGACTATATTCCATGACGATGTTGAAATAGAGTATCCAGCTATATTATACGGAAGTGTACCTAACCCTAGTGAGCCAAGAGAGGATTATGATTTTATTGAGGGTTCGGCATATAACACTAAACTTAGCCAATTCTTACTTCCAAGCGGTGGTACTGCCAATAGCGGAAAGATTGCAATGGTCAACTCAAGTGGCGAATGGACTCTTTCTAATGGTAATTGGGTTGATGAAAGTGGTGATACCATGACTGGTAGTCTAGTATTTAGACCATCTGGGCAACTGTCAAACACAATTGCGTTGGTTGCTTCTAATGGAAACATAACTTGTATGGGAAATGTTACCGCTGCTGGCGCCATGTACTCTTCTGACAAGAGGCTGAAGGAGAACATCAAGTTCATTCCAAACGATGACTTGGAGAATGCTAAGAAGATTGACTTCAAGGAATTCAACTTCATTGCTGACAAGAGTTCACAGAAGGTCGGTGTAATCGCACAGGAGCTTAAGGAGAACGGTCTGGGTAAACTCACCAAGCAGAATGATGCTGGTTATCTTACTGTTGACTATATCTCACTGCTCTGTCTTAAGATTGCACAGCTTGAGAATGAAATCAAGGAACTTAAGGAAGGTAAGTAAAATTTGTTTCAAAACATATTAGAAGGATGGGCTTAATAGCCCATCTTTTTTTATTATATGGTGATATTTATTAGTAAATAAATCATTTGATTAAAAATTTTAAATATTAATTATGAAATATTATTCAGAAGAAAATAACGGCCAAGGGCAGCAAAAAATGATTACCAAGGGGAAGTTAAGGGGTTATGTGAATTGGCTTAACGAAACCAAGGGTGGTTCATTTTTACGTGCAACAGCAAGTGGCTCAAATAAACTAGTAATAGAGAGGATGAGCGATATCTCTGGTGGCACCATACATTGGACAGCAGTACGTGATACACAAAGTTCACAATTAACAGCTTCAACAACAACCTCTTCTATTACCATTACTAGTAATTATAGTAATAGAATACCAAGAGGAAAGTTTTATCTTGTTGGTCCAGACGGTACACAATATACAGAATTAGATAATAGTAACACTGGGGACAACTATAGTGGATTTGAGGATATGTCTTTCATCGAGGCAGATGAAAAAGAAGACACATATTGTCTAACTTATTCAGATTTAAGTGGAGGAACTTATGCAAGGCTGTTTGATGAGGCCACAATGAAAGACGGTATTGTTATTGATGGGTATAGTATTGGTTCTGGCGAGCAATATAAGTCATTTCAGCTTGTTGCTGAGAAGGATGTAAACTTCGGCAAACTTACTTATGATTTGGTAGTATCATCAATTACCATTGAGGTTGATGCCATGAATGACCTTGAAGAGTACAGGTACGGTGTAATCCCAGGTTCCAATGACTTGGCATATGCTACAGTATACGAAAAAACAAACGGTAGTGGAACACTATTCTATAATTTCGATTTAAATGGAGTCGAACTTACAGATAATGCAGAGACTAGTGGTAAAACCTATACTGGCGTTAGTATAGCAAAGGGTAATAGTGTGGCAACTGCACCAATTGTTCAGAGTGGTAGCAGTAGTGCATATACGCTTGATGTGTATTTCTATGCTGACAGCGGTTATACGTTGTCTAGTAAGACGATAAGTACTAAGGTTGGTACGTCAACAACCGTGCCTATCTGTGCGTCTACACACTCATTTAGTAGTAATTCCACTTCCCCAGCATATAGTGCTTCAAGTAGAGTTGTAAATGTTAGCATTGCTTCAAATGGACAAGTCACATTTGGAATTAAACAAAGAAAAGAAATATATGGATATTTCCCAGTTGATGTTTATAGGCAAGGAAGTGATGACTTCGCCATTGATGAAAATGGTAATGTTGCGTTAAGTGCCGCAACAAAGTTTGTGGAAGCTAATAATAGAAATGATGCTGGCAGTTACAATGGAGTAAAAACCGTTTCTTATGGTTGGGTAAGTAATGCTGGTGATAACTTTGGTGAAGGGGCACTGCAAGGTGGTAAGATACAATTATCATCAGACGACAAGTCAGTATATGATGACGTCATGTCAGAACAAGGAATAGCGGAAACTGATTTTACTATATGTGGAAAAGATGTGTATAATTCTAATGTAGTAGTATATGATAGAGGTGTCACTGTAGGTAGTAATTCTTCTAATACTGAGACATATCATATGGCATACGCCAACGACGCATATGGAAATATGAACAACGAAGGAGGATTTAAAGACACCCTTCATTTATTCGCTTACAAAGGGCGCATAAAACAAGATGTAACGGCTCCAGAATGTACAACAAGTTATTTCAAATATACGCACGACCCATTTATAAGTGATTACACTTATGAAACGGAATATATTAGGGACTATTATAAAGACGTACACTCATATGGAATGACTTCAATTTTAAGGAGATTTAGAAAGATATCAGACAGTTATGAGGACACGTTTGGGGTATATAATGCTAGTGGAAAAACACCTATAGTTAGTCATGAAGTGACTATAGGCGGTAATAGTTATCCCAAACACATAGTTGGTAAAACAATACATTGGGAGGTAGGTTACGGATGGGCTAGTATTGATATGATAGGTGTTGGCAATGAAACATTGTCAGGTAATAATTGGATAACAATTTACGAGCAATCTGGAACGACCGAAGAATTCAATGGAAGAGTTACATATCCAACCGAAAGAAATGTCGTAGCAGAAAGAAAGGATAATAATTATTATTTTATAGTAAATTGTAAATCAGATAACGACAGTACGCAAATTTATTATCATTTGATACACCCGTTCTTCTATACTGTTGACGCCGAGTCATGTGACGGCATTTCATCTGGTTATACCTTTAAGCGTGACAAAACTGTTATAGACATGACTAATGGTGTTAGAGAAGAAAGAGAATATTATCTTGATGACAATCACAATTTCATCAGTGGTAATATGGGTGACACATATGGAAACGAGCAAATATGTCTTAAAACAATGCTAACATATATAAATTATGACTCTTCTGGTGAAAGTCCATCTTATGATTCAACAAGATATGGTGGTGGTGGAGAATACGGAGATGGTTACGTTCAACAAACTTGTACGCCATCGGCTCCGTTACAAGAAGTTTATTGGCTTGATAGTTATGCTCCGAAGAGAACAAATTATGACTCTGAAATTTTAGCTACAAGTGGTTTCAGCGGAATTGACGGTTTAGCGTTCATTGATAGCGTCCTTAATTATGTTGGTAGTGGGTCTGGTACTGACGGAGAACCGATTTTAGAGGATTTTTTAGTTCCATCTCCGTGTTCGTGGCATGGTGATGGGGTTTGTGACTTAGATGATATTAATGAATTCACCACTTCTATCAATTCTTTTGCTGGTAACATAAGATATGTCTGGGGTGATAACACTTCTGCCCACCATCTTAAAGAGAGTATAAACTATATGTCTGGATGTCCATATACTAATTTTGAGGGCTTGAGCGAAGATAATTATTTAGGTTACAAAATCGATACAACAAACTATGAATACACAGAGCCAATGATGGCAGTTTCAGCCGTAACAGACGGAAACGGAAACAGCCTTTTTGAAAAAGTTGATGGCAAATATCATTATAGTGGAAACAATATTGTATATTTCATTAACTCTGGTAGTGGTCCAAGATTAGTTTCTGTCAATATTAATACAAGCCCTACTAGTATCAAAAAGTTCATTCCAGTAACACCAAAAAGCCCTTTAACTTATAAGGGCGGAGAACCATTAAGACCTTGCAGTGGAAACATTACAGTACCTTATTGGTGGACAGACATCAAATTTAGTGGTAGATATTTTGAAGAAGGGGAAGAAAATGAGGAACTAGCTGAAAATTTTGGATTTAAAATATATGTAAACAATAATGAGCTTGAATTAACCACTGAAAATATGATAACGCCATCAAGTTCCACAAACTATAAGTATTGGTTATCTCCGCTTAATCCAAATATCTTTTTCGCCACAGGCAACAGAGTGTCAGCTAAGGGCGTATATGGTTCTTTGAGTGTTGATAAGCATAATGATATGAAAGAATATGGTGGAATTACTGAGAAATACTATGAATTTACATTAAGGCTTTTATTTGTCGATTTATATAATAGTAATGGTTTCAGGATAAGGATAGAGTCTAATTCCGATGCCATTAATGATGGATGCCTATCATGGGATGTAAATAGTAGATATGAAGAGAGCGTTGGCGCAGATATATTATATCAATTATCACTTAATGGGTGGTACGGATATAAAAACAATGGCGTAGGCGATAATGAATTACGATGCATTGGTGGAGAACAAAATTCAGTGCGCTACAACATGCAAACCAATATGTTTAACTTCAATGCTATTACTAGTAATTCAACCTTCTCTACAAAGGGTGTTGATGTGAGAACAAAAGAATGGTACTAAATCAAAAAATGATTTTTATACTAATGAGGATAAGAACAAAAAAGTCTTATCCTCATTTTTTTTTGACTATAATAATTTGTTTTTCTCAAAAATTATCCATATTTTTGTATAAATTCGAAATAGATGAAGAATATAGTGATTGATGGGGAACCGAAGATTGTAACTGATATAAGGAAGAAGATACTCACTGAATTCAAAGACCTCATATTCATTGAGGATGGGCACAAGTATTATCTTGACGGGAAGGAACTGCGCTCTGTAACAACAATTACACATAAGTTTTGTGAACGTCCATTTGATAAGGATGAAAAAGCAGAAGTTTATGCTGTGAAAAATGGTGAAACTCCAGAATACTGGAAAGATAAGTGGCTTTATACATCATTAAAAGCCACTAAAAGCGGTACTCTTGTCCACGAATATGCGGAAGGACTTGGATGGCTAAGAAACGGGCATCCAGAATTTATGCCAGCTTCATGCAAGCCTAAATATGTTGAAGAAAAGGGATGGTTGATTCCAACTAGGCCGAAGGAAGAGGCCGCACTGAAGTTCTACGATGAGTTTCCGAAGGACTTGCACTTCGTGCTTGCTGAGACAAAGGTGTATTCTAATAAAAGCGAGGAATCTACCGTTGCTGAGCAATTCTGCGGTACGTTTGACCTTCTTGCGTGGTATGAGCACCCGAACGATAAGGACAAAAGCGGTCTGATAATACTTGACTGGAAGACAAACGGTGACATTTACAAGGAATTCAGCAGGTCTCACGGGAGAATGTTGCTACCACCTTTCGAACATTATTACGAGGAACCTATAAGTTATTACTTCCTTCAGATAAACCTGTATGCCCTATGTTTGTATGGAATAGGACTACCTGTAATTGGAGGAAGGATTATATGGCTGAAAGATGACGGAACGTATGAGCTTGTCAAGGTTCCGATGTTTTTCAAGGAACCGTGGTTTAGGGAATGTTGGTAAAAAAAAAATAATAAGATAAGAAAAAAATATATTATCATGAGAAAGAAATACAGATTGATTAAAGAATTTGAATGCCAGTATGGAACATTGCCAGAGGGCACTGACATTATCTGGTTCAGGGGAATGTTCTATGTTAACGGAGGTGTTGTCCCACCGTCATTCAATGACATCCTCGCAAAACTTGTGAAGAATAAGGAATATGTGAAGGAAATTCTTATCGCAAAGAATGAATTCTAAAAAAAGTGAAACAGGTTATGAAGAAAAGAGTTAAGTATTATCACCAGAGTGGCCCTGCCGTTGACAAGAACGGCGTCGAGAGGATGATTACAGTGGTCGGAAAGTTTGAACAGACCAGGCAACCAGTCGAGTTTGAGTGCAATGCAAGCATTGAGGAATGGTCTGGAAAGGAGATTAAGGGCAAGTTAACCTTCTCAAGGAAAGTGCTTACCAGGAAGTTCACAATGGGTCTTGCGATATGCGACCCCACCGATACGTATGATGAGGAAATCGGAATAAAGGTCGCAAAGAAGAGGATTAAGCAGGGGAATGACCTTGGAACCGTCTATACCAATGATGTCACGATGCTTACGGTTGACGGATGTCTGGCAGAGCTTAATAACAAGTTCAAGTTCGTGTCGGAAAACATTGACAAGTATCTCCCATAGGAATGAGTTTTGGTTGACTAAATATATCTGCTGGCATTAAACTGTCGGCAGATATTCTTTTGTATGACATATTGACACACACTGACAAAATGTCACATGACAAAATGACATAGTTGGAAAAATATACCGCATTACATTAAGTTTGGCACGGTATTTGTATATTGATTGGCAGAAAATAACATTTTTTAAATATAAAATATTATGAAAAGTTTTTTTGATGATTTTTTTAGTGTTGATGGCTTTGGTAAGATGAAGCTGTTTGATTTCCCCTTCGACACGGATGTGAAGGAAGATGAAAATGATGGCGAGAGTCATACATATTTCCATAAGGTGACTGACAAGTACGATGAGTTGGGGCAGAGGATTTCACATGTCGAGAAAGAGGTAAAGGACGGAAAGGTCATAAAAGACATAAAGGAGGAACCGAAACTTAAGGCTGTCTTGGATGATAAGAATGTTTTAACTGGTGTTAACGTAATGGATGAACTTAATGCACTAAAGAAGGAACATGAACAGTTAAAGGGGTTCTATGATGAACTTCGAGAAAAATATTCTAATCTAAACGAAGTATATACCAACACCCGTAATAGACTAAAGGATATTTGTAATGCATTAGAGGCTAAGAATTGTAATAATGAAGGAAAGGAGTAAAAAGGAAAATGAGCAAAGTAATAGGAATTGACTTGGGTTCCTGTGCGTCAGAAGCAGCCATAATAGAAGGAGGGAAGGCAAAGGTCGTGGCAAATGAGGACGGAAGTTATATGACCCCGTCAGTCGTGTCAATCATCAATGGTGAAAGAAAGGTAGGCTCTGCCGCAAAGAGGCAACAAATCGTGCACCCGAAGGAAACCGTATATCTCATCAAGCGTTTCATGGGAGCCACATATGATGAAAGTGCTGAGGCCATAAAGCATGTGCAGTATGACATCGTCAATGAGAACGGTATGCCGAAGGTGAAACTTGGCGGAAGAAACTTCTCACCTGAGGAGATTTCGTCACACATTCTGGGTAAAATGAAGAAGATTGCTGAGGACTATGTGGGTGAAGAAGTAAAGGACGCTGTTATCACGGTGCCAGCCTATTTCTCAGACAAGGCAAGGACGGCCACAAAGGTTGCTGGAGAACTTGCAGGTCTTAATGTGTTGAGAATCATCGCTGAGCCTACTGCCGCAATTCTTTCATCCAACATTGACATGAAGAAGGGTGGAAAATACATGGTCGTTGACTTTGGTGGTGCTACATTGGACAATTCCATTGCAGACATCGCAGACGGTGTTGTTGAAATCCTGTCTACAAACGGTGACGTCTATCTTGGTGGTTCAGACTTAGACAAGGCTATAGCTGACTATGTCGTGGACCAGTTCAAAAAGGACACTGGCGTTGACTTGTCGAAAGACGCACAGGCGATGACACGAATACTGGAGGCTGCTGAGAAAGCGAAGATTGAACTCACTAATAGTTCATCTGCTGACATCAACTTGCCTTATATTACCGTTATCGACAACGTGCCACAGCACCTTGCAACAAGTATCACGAGAGCGAAGTTTGAACAACTTATTGACCCATTCATCAAGAAGTTAATCGGTTGTGCAAAGAAAGCCGTTGAGCTCGCTGGTATTGATAGGAAGGAACTTGATGGAATTCTTCTAATTGGTGGTTCGTGCAGGATTCCAGCCGTACAGGAAGCATTGGCGAAAGAATTCAATATCAATCTTATCAAGAGTTCTAACATGGATTTGGCTGTCGCAGAAGGTGCGGCAATCCAGGCAAATAACATTGTCGGAGGCGAAGGTGCCAGAGATTTGCTGCTTCTAGATGTCTGCCCAATCAGTTACGGTATTGAGACATTGGGTGGCGTTATGACAAAACTCATTGAAGCCAATACAACGATTCCTTGTAAGAGGGAACAGGAGTTCACCACTGCCGTTGATAATCAGACCACTGTTGAAATCAGGGTGCTGCAAGGTGAACGTCCCATGGCTAATGACAATAAGCAGATTGGCCGTTTCATCCTGGATGGAATCATGCCAGCAAAGCGTGGTGTGCCTAAAGTCAACGTCGTGTTCGACATCGACGCAAACGGAATCCTGACAGTATCTGCAAAGGATAAGGCAACTGGAAAGGAACAGTCGATAAGAATCGAGGGAAGCGGAAAGCTTTCACAGGATGAAATTGACAGAATCAAGGCCGAGGCTGAGAAGTATGCCGAGGAGGATAAGAAAGCCAAGGAACTTGCAGATGCAATCAACAAGGGTGATTCCATCGTATTCCAGAACGAAAAGATGATGGAGGAACAGAAGGAGCATATCAACGATGACGAGAAGTCAAAACTTAACGGTTACATTGAAGAGATGAAGCAGGCGGTAAGCGACAAGAACGTCTCGAAGATTAATGAGCTTGAAGGGCAGATAAACGCAGTATGGCAGACTATCTCGATGAGAATGTACAATACCAATTCAGGCGGTTCAAGCCCGTTTAACTTCGCAGGAGGTGATAATCCGTTTGCTGGTGGAGGATTTAACGCTGGAGCAAATACAACGCAGCAGAACGAAAGTAACGGCCCTTCTGGACAGCCTGATGATAACGTAGAGGAAGTTGACTACGAGGAAGTTAAATAATTCTTTCATGTGAGACATTGTGGGGTGCATTAAAACAAGTACCCCACAAAGTTTTTTTACCGAAACATTTGGTTATTTGGAATAAATATCTTATATTTGTATCGTGATTATAAATTGGCTTAGAAATCCAGCGTGTTAGGACATGTTATGTTTGGAGCGATTTTTGGTTTGGTAAAAGAAGATTTAAAACTTTTATTAAGTGATAGACAATGGATAAAAATTATTATGACATTCTTGGTATAACAGAAGAAGAAAAAAATTTACCAAAAGAGGAGTTTAATGACATTCTTAGAAAAAAATGGAGAAGTCTTGCTCTCTCTCTGCACCCAGACCGCCAACAGGGTAAATCGGAAGAGGAGAAGAAACGGGCAGAGGAAAAGTTTAAGGAAGCTGCCGAGGCGTATGAGGTGTTGTCAGACGAACAGAAACGTTCAGAATATGACAATCCAGCATCTGGCTTCCAGTTCAGTGGTTTCGGTTCAGATGCTGATTTCCATGAATTTGTGAGAAGGCATTTTGGTGATATCGCTGGAATGCACGGATTCGGAAGTATGGGGTTCGATGACTTTGGCGGAATGGGTTTCGGTGGACAGCAGCAGGCTTCTAGGAAAGGTAGCGGAATCAGGATTAAAGTGGGTCTCACGCTTGAGGAGATGTATTCTGGTACCAAGAAAAAGTTAAAATACCCAAGGTATGAAAGATGTTCAACATGCAATGGAAGCGGACGGACATCAGAAAGCAGGGAAAAGACGTGCCCTACCTGTGGAGGAAAAGGAATGGTATACTCGCATAATCAATTCATGCAAATGTATCAGACATGTCCTACCTGTGGTGGAAAGGGGCATTTCGTCGAGAACCCGTGCAAGGAGTGTGGCGGTTTCGGAATAGTACAGAAGGAGCATGAGGTCGAGATTACGTTCGACAAGGGCTTGATGCACGGAATGGAACTGGTATATGGTGGCCTTGGAAGTGCTCCGCCACATGGTGACGGTGTAAACGGTGACTTATATGTCATTGTGTATGAGAAGAAAGACGACAGGTTTGAAAGGAACGGGGCGGACCTTTATATGAAGATTGACGTGCCAGTCATCGATGCGATACTCGGTGGACAGATAAAGGTTGATACAATAGGCGGTAAAACCCTGACAAGTACTTTGAAACAGGGAACAGAAGACGGGACAAAACTTCTCTTTAAAGGATATGGTATGCCGATATACGGAACCAATAATTACGGAAACCTTATTTGTGTAGTGCACGTAACCATGCCAAAGAGTCTTAATAAAGAGGAAAAGAAATTACTGTCAGACCTTAAGAAAAAAGAGCATTTCAAATGATTGAGATTATAAAGGATGCTGATATAGTAGGCCATTTCTCTGAATATGACGTAATTTTAATAGGTACGAACATATACCAGCAGATGGCGAATGGTGTACAATTGGCGGTTATGCTTGATTACCCTTATGTTTACAATAAGAACCTTGACACGAAGTATGGCGACCCTAAGAAACTTGGAACAATACTTGAGTGTTCTGAGAAAGGTGAACCTACTTTCTGTCTTTGTTTCATATGTAAAGGAAATTTCAGACCAGACCTGTCAAAGGATTTTTTGTCATACGAATCCCTTGAAAAATGTCTCAAACTTATTAATGTTTTATATAAGGGAAAGAGAGTTGCGACAACCCTTCTTGGCACAAGCAGGTTTGACGGAAACGGAGACAGGGAAAGGGTTATGAACCTGTTCATGGAGTGTGTTAAGGATGTAAAACTGACAATATACGACTATGTCCAGAAATCAAGGGCTGAGGCTATGAAAGAAGTATACGAAAAGGAACAGGACGTAAGGAGTCAGGACTATGAGGTCTATCACCAGATGGTCAAGGAAAGAAAAGAGAAGGCCGAGGAAAGGTTCAGAAAGAACGGTCATAGGAGATATTAGAGTAGATTAAAATTAAAACAGATAATGATTATACATTTAAATTTAACGGAAGACCACTTGAAACTGGTCAAGTTCTTAGAAATAAAGGATGATTGGGACAGTGTATTAATCCCTAAGAATGGGATGTTGACAATAAAAAACAGCATCCTTGATGACACCGCATTGATACTTGGGTATAAGGACAAGGCGATAAATGGCACAACGGAAGATGCGGAAGGAGCCGCCTACCCAGACGATATTGAAAAGTATCTTTTGGATACATACAACTATGTGAAGGATAACCTTTATTATATTGAAACGCTTCTGCACCAACATGTGATGGAAGGGGTTTGCCCAGGTCACTATAAGGCAAAAAGCTACGAGTTAATCTGGAAAAAATGTGAAGATTAATTTGGATATTAGGAAATAATGTCCTATATTTGTATCTCAAAATTAAGAATTCGTTAATGGTAAAACAGACAAGAAGAGGAAAGATTGATTCGAAATTCAGAGTCAATGAAGAAATCAACGTAAACGGCAACGTGCGAATTGTCGGGGAAGGAATTGAGAGTAAAGTTGTTGGCATCATGGAAGCGAGGAAAATGGCCGATGCCATGGATATGGACCTGGTATTGTTAAATGACTCGCAGCAGATTCCGATTATAAGGATTTGCAACTATGAAAAGATGCTCTATGAGCTTAAGAGAATTGAGAAGAAAAACAAACATAATTCGAAGCCTCTAAAAGAAATCCAACTTACTGTCAATATAGCAAAGCACGATTTGGAAACGAAGGCAAATAATGCGAGAAAGTTCCTTGAAGATGGAAGTAGGGTAAAGGTAGTTCTATCCATGAAAGGGAGAGAATTAACAAGACGTGACGACAACAAGAGGTCAATACTTGAATTCATCATTATGCTTGAAGATTTAGCAGTTCCAGAGTCGGTGCCACGTGATGAGGGAAACAGGACGATAGTGGTGTTAAAAAAGAAAAACAATAAGCAACAGTAAAAAAAGTAACAACTATAAAGAAAGAAATGTTATGTCAATGATTGTTAATATTGGTGCGAATAATAGTCTACTTACAAGAACAGATAATATAACGAGGTATTTCAAGGAAATCTCGAAATATCCTACATTGTCGAAAGAGGATGAAATAGAATATTTCGGCATGATGCATAATGGAACCGAAGATGAAAGGAAGTTCGCAAGAGAATATATAATCAACTGTAACCAAAGGCTTGCCGTATCAGTCGCCAAACAATGGGCCAATGCCGAGAATCTTCCAGACTATATCAATGAGGTTAATATAGGACTTATAGAAGCCGTTGAAAGATTTGATGAGAATAGAGGTGTCAGGTTTTGTTCGTATGCCATGTGGTTTATGCTGAGGGCCGTTAACCGTTACAACAACGAAGTTTGCCCGCTTGTACGCAGGACGAATCAGTCCAAGACTTTCCATGTTGTCGCAAAAGCGAGGAATAAATTCATGCAGGAGAACAGCAGGGAGCCGTCTGACGAAGAACTTCTTGACCTGATAAACTCTGAATTCAACAAGGACGTAAAAGACAAATATGACCTTATTGACATTCACCCAGTAAGTATTGATGATAATATTGAGTGTGACGATTTCACGTTTAACGACTCTGTTGAGTTCAATTCCAGGACTTCATCCGTGAATGAATATGAGGTGAAAATGTCAGAGGAATACAACACACAGCTTATCAAGTCTCTGCTTGGGTGCCTGTCGGACAGGGAATGTAAAATCATCAAATTAAAGTTCGGGCTCATGAAACTTAATGGTGTAAAACGCTGTTTTGACAACTATGAGATTGCCGAGGAATTCGGTATAACACCAGAACGTGTAAGACAGATTACAAAGGATTCCTTGAACAAGATAAAGAAGGAACATAAGAATAGGCTGCTGGGAGCATGATAAAATAAAAAAGGTTGTATTACTACAACCTTTTTTGTGTTATTTAACGGCAATCTGTCCTCTTGAAATCATCGTCTTAAGTTTCTTTGCCACTGGTCTTGTCATAGGTCTCTCTCCGTTAAGCACCTTTCGAAGCTGAGACTGTCCTCCTTCATCGGTATGGTCTGGATACACCTTCCTGGCCACTGCTGCTATATCGGTAAGGTCCTGGTCAATGCTTTTTGCGACCTTGTCAAAGTCTGACTTACTAAGTTTTGTATTTTTCCTCTGATATTCGTTATAGTCATACTCTTGAGTTCCACCTACAACTTTTTTCTTCCTTATTTGAGGCTTATCATCGTCATCTTTTTTAGATTTCTTTTTCTTGGATTTATTCAGGACTTTAAGTAGCTTTGCGAATAAATCCTTCATGGAATTATCCTCGTTAATCATTATTTTCTTGTTGATTTCTTCCGTTATAATGCTATCTATATTCTTTTTCATAATAAAAACACTTTATATATAGATAAATATCATTATTTTTGAAAAAAAGATACGAAAAATTTGGATATTCCGAAACTTTATAATATATTTGTAGAGAAATTACATGAAAACACAGAAAAACAAGAAGAAATATGGAGAGAAACAAGTTTATTGAAGCAATGGGCTTCGAGAATGAGGGTCAGTTGACATTCACTGAGAATGGTGCAACAGCGTTTTTTAGTACTGGTTCGCTCTTGGTTGACCAGTTCGGCCTTGCTGGAAACTATCGTGGACGCAAGATTGAGGAAGTGTTTGAGGAACAACGTGCAATCTGGGACGAGAATCCAGACATGGCTCTTCGTTTTCCATTCTATCTTCGAATGGTGACACGAAAGACAAAGGTCAATTCGAAGAATGTTACCGACAAGGTTCAGAACGGACAGGGCGCTCGTGACGAGTCGTTCAAGAGATTGTTATGGGTCGCCAAGAACCATTACGATTCTTTCGTTAACAACGTGTGGCTCCTTCCAATCATCGGTTCATGGAAGGATATCTGGACACTCATGTATTATGACACGAACTTTGAAGTGGACGCAATCAACCACGAGGATATGTTCAGTATCCTGTCACAAGGTCTTTCATGTGATACACATGTCGACCTCGTCAAGAAGTTCATGCCCCGAATCAAGAGCAGCAAGAAGTGTACCACAGAGTGGACAAAGGCCACAAACAAGCTTGCGAAGGAGTTTGCCTCATATCTTGGCCTTACCTTCGCTGAGTACAATAAGCTGAAGGCTACTGGAACCGCACATGAGTTCCAAAAGATTATCTGTGGCCGAAGATATGACGAAATCAAGTGGAATCATGTACCTGGTCGTGCATTGACGTTGCTTACCGCTGGTAAGTTCCTTGAGAACCATAAGCTTACTGACAGTTATGTGGAATGGGTTAAGTCACAGCCAGTGGCAAAGTTTACGGGATACGTGTTCGAACTCATGAAGAAATTCAGAAACGCAATGGGTGGTATGATGGTATTCGGTCCGATACCATCCTATTGTAGGAGCCATATCAAACAGGTACCCATTGCCGTCAAATATACACTTGACGCACAGTTCGCTGGTTTGGTGGAGCAGGCAAAGAGTGACGGGCTGATTACCGAAAACGTGCTTGTCGCCCTTGATACAAGCGGTTCGATGGGTATTAATGTCGATGGTCTTAACGGGACTACGTGCGGTGATATCGCAACGTCATTGGCACTGTTCTTCAGTGAACTCAACACTGGCGCTTTCCATAACAAGGTTATCATGTTCGACAACAGGTCGTATCCGTTTAACCTTAAGGGTGATTCGTTCTGTGACAAAGTGTTACAGCTTCCAAGCGTTCCATGCGGAGGTACAAATTTCCAGTCCGTTATTGACGAGATTGTGAAAATCAGGACTCAACACCCTGAGATTCCACTGGAAGAGTATCCGACCACAATCCTGGCTGTAAGTGATATGCAGTTCAATCCTTCTGGCAGATACTCAAGTCGTGGCAGGTTTGACATGACCAACCATGAAGCTGCTGTCGACAAGCTTCGTCAGGTATTCCCTGATGAATATGTCAGCAACATCAAATTTATTTGGTGGAACTGTGCTTCCAGGAAGCAGACCTTCGAGGGTAATTCAAAGGACGAGAACATGATGTTCTTCAGTGGTTTTGATGGAAGTGCTCTTGGTATACTCCTTGGAAACGGGCCAGACGAAAAACGACCTTCAAAGAAACTTACACCAGAGGAGGTTGTTGTGAAGGTTCTTACCCAGGAAATCCTCAATTACATTGAGAAATGAAAAAAAGGGGAATTTTTTCCCCTTTAAATTTTGTTTTTACTAAAATTATCCATATATTTGTATCGAACATGACATTGGTGGAAATAAAAGAGTTTTTCAAGGACAATGAGAAAGCGTGTAATACGCTCACATCTGGCGAGGTCGCCACGATAATGGCATCTGCACCGTCCATGAAACTTGAAATGGACAGACAGTCACAAGAATATTACTATTCGATAGACTGCAATGACCTTAAAAATGTCAGCGAGGCGTTCTTGAACGACCTTAGGACATTGGGTTTCTACCTTAGTGATGATTTTAAGTTTTTATTTTTAACATTATAATTTTTTTAACAGATGAGAATCACTGAATTAGTTGGAAGACTCGGTGCTGATGCCGAGCTCAAAACCTCAAAGAATGGAGGACAGTTTGTCACGATGAGAGTGGCTAGTAATGAATTTTTTGGTGGTGAGAATACCACAACGTGGGTAAGTGTCATTTGGTATGGAGACAGGGCCGTAAAGATGGCAGAATACATGAAGAAGGGTTCACAAGTTTTTGTGGTGGGAAAACCCAAGGCAACTATTTACACGACAAAGAGCGGAGAGGCGGCTATTGACGAGACCCTATATGCCGACAGTGTTGATTTCGTGGGTGGCAGTTCTGGCAGCACTGCATCCAATACAACAGTTACTGATACTGGAAAGTTCGAGAAAACGGAGAAGGCCCCAAAGAAGGCAGAAACCAAGTCAGCCGCAAGTCAGGCATCAGATGATGACCTACCGTTCTAACTATCTTACGAACGTCTAACAGATGGTGCCCACACATGTGGGCACCAATTAAGAAATACATTGGGGATAAGAAAAAAATATAAAAATGGCTGAATGTATGCGTTGTTTCCATGAACTCGTGGAAGTTGAGAACATGGATGAAGGATATGACATAGAGGTAAAGGAATACAACTGCCCTCATTGCGGGGCCATTGAGATTTGCT
>JAEEGL016424560.1_pt1 | contig 17758 bp, 7 predicted proteins | sample 9134231 | NCBI WGS metagenome assembly JAEEGL01 (sample SAMN16246548, study PRJNA631951) | gut metagenome | biome: gut microbiome; feature: rumen; material: fiber-attached | host: Bos | place: Iran: Karaj | collected 2018-10 | reverse complement strand
CTACTTCTCAATAGCCAAGAGTGGCGACAAGGCGGTGCTCAACATTGGCAGCAACGATGAGGTGGCAGCCGACTACAGCGTCGACGGACAGTTCTGCTTCGAGATTGGCAACAAGCAGTATGTCTACTACGTCAAGTTCCTCTCCGAGGCATTGTATGAGAACGTCCAGCAGGGCATCAGCAGCGTCAGCAGCGCCGCCAGCGACGGCATCGTCTACGACCTGCAGGGTCGCCAGGTGAAGACCGCCCAGAAGGGTCTCTACATCCTGAATGGCCGCAAGGTCGTGATGAAGTGAGCGACAAGCCGCGGGCTTTGTATTCAATAAAAGGGGTTCTCGCTGCGAGAACCCCTTTTATTGAAATACTTTCCGAGTAATAAAAATGTCATTTCAGCTCGCTCCACTTTGGCGGGGTGACGCCCAGCAGATGGCGCACGAAGAAGTCCATGCGCTTATGCTCGCCGAAGCTCTCGCCCATGGTGTGGCGGGCTCCAGGGATGACGACGAGGTCGAAGTCCTTGCCTGCCTTTTCCAGGGCGTTGACCACCTGCATGGTCGAGGCTGGGTCGACGTTGTCGTCCATCTCGCCCACGACGAGCATTAGTGGCCGCTCCAGCCTCCAGGCGTTCTCGACGTTGGAGCACTCTACATACGAGGAGTCAACGGGGTAGGACATCCACTGCTCGTTCCACCAGATCTTGTCCATGCGGTTGTCGTGACAGCCACAGGCGGCGTAGGCGGCCTTGTAGAAGTCGCCGTGGAAGAGTATGGCTGAGAGAGCGTTTTGTCCGCCTGCACTACAGCCGTAGATGCCCACGCGGTCGGCATCCATGTAGGGGTACTGGCGCGCGGCGGCCTTGATCCAAGCGATGCGGTCGGGCAGGCCGGCATCCTTGAGGTTCTTGTAGCACACCTCCTCGAACTCTCTGGTGCGGAACGAGGTGGTCATGGCGTCAAGCTGAACGACGATGAAGCCCAGCTCGGCCAGCTCGGCCATGCCCCAGTGCCACTCGCGGAACGACTTGGGAACGTACTGGTCGCCAGGACCGCTGTAGATGTACTCGATGACGGGATATTTCTTGGTGGGGTCGAAGTTGGAGGGGCGGATGATGATGCCCCACATGGGCGTCACGCCGTCGCGCCCTGGGGCTACGAACACCTCGGGAGCGCGCCATCCAGTAGCCTGAAGCTGGCTGATGTCGGCGGTCTCGAGCGTCATCAGCACCTTGCCGCTGGCGGCAGAGCGAAGCACGCTGACGGGTGGGGTGGTGACGGTCGACCAGGTGTCGATGAGATACTTCATGTCCGACGAATAGACTACGCTGTGATTGCCCTCGTCGGGGGTCAGACAGGTCAGCCCCTTGCCGTTCAGCCCTATACGGTAGTAGTGTATCAGGTAGGGGTCTTCCTGCTTGTTCATGCCACAGGCAGAGAAATAAATGAGGCCCCGCTTCTCGTCGATGTGCTGTATGTCGCGAACGTAGTACTCGCCGCGAGTCACCTGGCGAAGCAGGCCCTTCTGTCGGCTGTAGAGATAGATGTGGTTGCGGCCGTCGCGCTCGCTGGTCCACACGATGCGCTGGCCGTCGCTCAGGTCGTGGCGCTGCTGGCGGGTGTAGTTCACATACTTGTCGTTGCGTTCCTCGATGAGTGTGCGCACCTGTCCTGTAAGGTTCATCTCGAGCACGCGGAACAGCTTGTGTCCGCGTTCGTTGTACTCGAAGGTGACGGTCTGCGACGTGTTGTCCCAGCGAGGTGCCGACACCTCGTACTGGTGCTGGAAGAGTTCTGTCGACGGCTCGGTGACACGTCCTGTAGCCACGTCGACGATGACTGGTACACGGTAGTTGAGCGAGTCGCCGGGCTTGGCATACTCCTGCTTGTGGAGCACGGGCTCCAGACGGTCCTTGGGCGACGACTCCACGTAGTAGACGTAGTGCTTGGGTGCGGGCTTGATGCGCACAGTGGCGTAATAGCGGCCGTCGGGCGAGAACGAGCCCCACGACGAGTAGTAATAGTCGGCAGTGCCGTTGGTGGTAAGGAACCTACCCCCAACCCCTCCCGAGGGGAGGAGAGTTGAGATGTATAGGTTGTTGTCGCGGTGGAAGATAGTCAGTGTGCTGTCCGTCGGCGATGTCCGTCGGCCGTCCTTCTCGTCGGGCACCTCCATCCAGTGGCGCTGCGGCCCGTGCGGCTGCCAGTTGCGCGGTGGTGTGGGGTCGCCGGTCAGGAGGGTGACGGTGAGCTTGTCGGCATCAACCTCCTTGAACACCTCTTTCTCGCCGTCGAACACCGAGTACCAGAAGCGGTGTGTGTCGCCGATGGCATGAGGTCGGACGTTGGTGTTCCTGACCTTGCCGCTGTACTGCGAACGAATGTTGAAGGCACGCTGGTAGTCGGCCAACGTGCCTTGTGCCCACAGGGGGCTGCTAAAAAAACTAACGCTTATGATAAAAACACTTTTGTTGATCATGGCCGTAGCTGTTTATTGATAGATGATGAAGTCGGTGAGTTCTGCCCACGAGCGGTTGTCGCTGTAGGTGGTCTGATAGACACCCACGCCGACGCTGGTCGCTGTCAGCTCTATGGGCGAGCCGGGCATGTTCTGCCACGTCAGTCCGTCGCGGCTGGTGCGCGCAAAGAGCTGGTTGCCGCGACGCTCGAACTGCAGCAGGGGGTCGAAGTCGTAGCCCTTAGAGTTGGGGAACTGCGGACGGCCTCGGGGGCTGAGGATGGTGAGCATATTGCCGCAGTTGTACAGGGGGAAGGCGCCCAGCTGATAGTAGGTGTCGCCACAGGCTACGAGCAGGCCTGCCTCGTTGTACCCCTTCACAGAATGGTCGGCAAGGCCTTCCATGTTGCCAACGGTGATCATCACCACAAAGTCGCCCACCACCTCTTTATATATATGTCCGCCATTCTGCAGCGGATCTTCATTGAAGGCGGCCGTCTGCGACGACAGCGTGAAGGTCTCTTTCTTCTCAAGGACGGGCTTCATCAGCGGTGACAGTTCAAACCGGCTGTTAGGATCCGTCTCGTCGAAGTCGTCGTCGCCCAAGGAAGATTGAACATTGAACATTGAAGATTGAGCGTAGAGGGCGGCTACTTCCTCGGCAGTGGTTGCCGTGGGCGTTATGCTGAGACTGCTGATGTAGCCTTTGAAGAAGTTGGTGCCAGCGGCATCGGCACCGATGGTTACCTGTCCCTCAGGGCGCAGCATCAGGAAATTGTTCTGCTCATGCAGCAGACGACCGTCAAGGTAGACGCGCTCCATCCATCCGTCGAAGGTCACCAGCCAGTGGTGCCACTGTCCGACGGCGGCGCTGACGGCCTCGGGGGCACCGTAGCTCTCGAACGACCCGTTATGCTGCAGCAGTCCTGCCTGAGGGTCGCTGCCAAGGCGCAGCTCGGTAGTGGCAAGGTCGGCACGCGATGCCGACAGCGATGCAACGGTCTGCACGGCACCACCCTCCGTCTGCAGCAGCCAGGCGCTGATGGTGTAGGGGCTGTTGTAACAGTACTCGGCCGACAAGGGCGAAGCGGTGGTCAGCGACTGCGACCCGTTGAAGAACAATGCCCAGCGGCCGTCCTTGATACGGGCGCGCAGCGGCTTGTTGGCCTTAAACTTTAAACTTTGAACTTTGCGCTCGGCTTTGCCGCTTCGCTCAGCTAAGAACTTTGAACTTCGTGAGGTGTCAGTCGTGATTTCAGTGACGTCGAAGGGTGCCGTACGCCCTTGAGCCAGCTGGCTGACATCGAACGACAGCCCGGTACCAGCCCTCTCGGCTGCCTCCACGTCTTTTTTGTGCATACCGGGATATCCATCATTACTCTCTACGCTGATGTCAGGCAGCTGGGGTGCTTTCTGCCATACCTTCACGTTCCAGATGGCAGGCATGTGGCCGTTCTTCTGGGTGTCGGTGATGGTGATACGCAGATAACGGGCTCTACAAAGTGAAGAGTGAAGAGTGAAGAGTGAAGAATTTGCTGCCGCCTTGTCAATCATCGGCGAGCCCTGCATGGTGTTGGCTGTGCGGTCGGCAAAGAGCGTCCACCGATGGCCGTCGATGGAGGTCTCTATCTTGTACTGATAGAAGAAGGTAGCGTACTCGAATTGTGTCCATACCTCGCTGAACTTCTGCACACGTCCGAGGTCTATCTGCAGCCACTCGTCATGATGCAACATTGAAGATTGAACATTGAAGATTGAAGATTGAAGATTGACCATTATTTCGCCACGCCTCCAGTTGGTGCCAGCGGCCTTCCACAGTGTGGCGTTGTTGTCGTCAACAGCGTATTCGGGCTTGAACCAGTCGTCGTAGTAGGAGGAGGCGGTCACCTTCGCGCCAAAGGCAAGGTTCTTTGGAGTGAAGAGCGAAGAGTGAAGAGTGAAGAATTTGCTACCGCTGTGGGTCGGCTTGACGGGCAGGATGTTGCCGTCGCCATCGAACGTCAGCTCGTCGATACACACCTGGCGGTTGAAACCATGTACCGAGCGCGGCAGGTTGTGGCGGTGATAGACGATGTAATAGCGGCCATTCTCCTCAAGAATGCTGTGGTGGCCTGGACCGTGAACCGTCTGGTCGGCATTGGTCTCAAGTATGCAACCCTTGTACTCGAAGGGTCCCATCGGACCAACGGTCGACGTGGCATACTGAACGCGGTAGGTGTGGTCGTGACACGAGCCAGAGGAATAGGTGAAATAGTAGGTGTCGCCGCGCTTGAACACAAAGGGCGCTTCGAAGATGTCCTTCAGCTCAGTGTTGGGAATAAGACGCTTATCGCCAAGCTCCGTGCCGTTGATTTTCGCCACGCCACAGCCGAAGCCCTTATAGATGCCCCAGGTGCAGAAGTACAGATACTCCTGTCCGTCGTCATCGCGGAATAACTGGGGGTCGAGCGTGATGGCGTTGTGGACGAAGCGGTCGGGAACCAGCACGGCATCGTCGGCGCCAAGACTGTTGCGCCACGGCCCTACGGGCGACAGGCTCTCGCCTACCAGCACCTCGCAGGGACGGCAGTAGTAGTAGCGGTAGCTACCGTCGGGCTGCTGAACCACATCGGGAGCCCACACCACTTCGGTAGTGGGCCAGTTCATGACGATGTTCTTCCAGTTGCGGAAGTCCTTCGACACCCACACCTGTGCCGGGCCGTAGCCGTTGCCAGTACCGTCGGTGGTGGCATACAGGTAATAGGTATCGCCAAACTTGCGGATGGTGGGGTCGGCGAAGTAGCCAGGAATGAAGGGGTTGGCAGCTCCAGGAGAGTTCCACGACTGCGCCTCAGTTGATTGTGCAACGGCGGTGCCGCTGCTAATGAAGAATGAAGAATGAAGAATGAAGAATGCTGCGCCGAGCACCGCCATACGTTTAATATCCATAGTGTTATTTTACAAGTGCTTTGAACTTCGTTCGAGCTCGTTCACGCTCGGAAGTATGAGCGAGCTCTCACTTCTCTCACTTAATCACGACCTTCTGTCCGTTGACTATATACAGGCCTCTCTTTGTCTGCTTACCACTGAGGCGGCGACCATCGAGAGTGTACCATGCGCCAGCCTCATTGTCAATTATCATTTTTCCATTATCAATTAGGGCAACGCCCGTCGTGGGGTCGGTATAGTCGGTGCTGACGAGCGTGGCCGAGGCAGTAGAGCCGCCGACGGTGATGTTGAAAACGAAGTTGGCATTGGCATAGACGTTACCCTTCTGGCGATAGCGCAGCGTCTGGCGAATGGTGTACTTTGAGCCTTCTGTGCAGCGGCCGGGATACTGGCCGATGGAGAAAGTGAGCAGTGAGGGGCTGAACTCGGAGTACAAACTGCTACCGCTGTCGCTATAGTTGGCAACCCCGCCAGTAGCCGTGAACCAGTGGCCGTAGCCGTTGGCGGTGCTGCCCGACTGTATGAGCGTGCCGTTGGCGTTGGCGGCATAGAACGAAATCTTGCCAAGGGCGACGCCGCTGGCGCTCCACGACTGCATCTTCTGGGCAATGGCGGTGGGCTGTAGCTGCAGGGCGGTGCCCAGAGCTGCCGCTGCACGGCCGCCGATGGTGACATAGGTGCCGCTGTAGCCCTGGTTGTCGCGAGGGAAGGTGACGTTGTAGGTGAAGGTGATGTCACTGACATCGCGGCCGTCGAGCGTGGCGTTGGCATAGACCGTGGCTGAGGTGCCGATGTCGGTGCCCTCAAGCGAGAAGCGGTAGGGCCACATGTCGTCATTGTCGATCTTCTCGTCCCAACGGTGGGTGATATAACCTGACAGGGCGGGAGTGACAATGAGCCACAGACGGCTGACACCCTCGGGCACGGTCATCGCGTAGGACGCTGTCTTGGCACCACGTCCCTGACAGTAGACGCTGTCCTCGGAGAAGTAGCGCCGTGAGCCGTCATCCATCAGGGCTACGTAGCCCATACGGAAACCGCGCCACGAGGCATTGCCCTCGGTCGACACCAGATACTTGCGACTGGACACTTTCTGCCACTGTGTGTCGCCATTGAGGAATTCGCCAGGGTCGTTGTCGAGAAGTGCCGAGGCTGGGTTCAGACCTGTAAGGTTGGTCTTGACAACGGTGCCCGACTGCGGCACCTCCAGCGGAATGACGTTGAAGCCTGTACCCTGTGGACAGCTGGCAAGGGCTACCTGATACTCATCGTCGTCGGTCAGCACACAGCGGTAGTTGAAGTCGCCGATATACGGATTGCGATAAGGCTTGCAGGCCTCGATATCCCATGTTGCCAAACGGCTGGCATAGTCGAAGTAGAGCTTGTAGAGGTCGCGCACTGACAGGTTCTTGAGCTTCATCAGCGCCTGGTTGAAGTCGCTGCCCTTGCCTCGCGACTGTCCGGTCATCGGGGTGTTCCACACCTGGGCAACGGTGGTCAAGTCGTTGTAGTACTGGTTAATGAAGTAGTGGAACCAGTAGCTCTGGTAGCGGTGCCACTCATGAGAGTAGGCGTAGTTGTGGGAGTTGCGGAACACGCTGATGCTTTGGTCGTACATCAGTTCAGGGTACGACTGTGCTGCCTGCCACTGTGCCGTCTGCTCCCAGATGGCCTGCCCGTTGCCACAGGCAAGGTGGAAACCGGTATTGTCGGAAGAAGAGTCCTGATGGCCGCTGTGCTCAGCGTAGCACATATAGTGGAACGAGTGGCCTACCTCGTGGGCTACCGAATGGCCTACAGGCTTACAGGTGGCAGAGTTCAGCCACAGGGCGCTTACCTGATAGTCGTAGCCGCCGCCATAGCAAGCCCAGTCGCTGGGCTTGGAGTAGTTCATGAGAACCATCACCTTGTATTTGTTGAGGTTGGAGTTGACGGGATCGACAAAGCCCAGTTTGTTGATCTCCAGGTCGAAGAACGCCTCGCACTTCTGCAGCAGGTCGGGAATGTCAACATAGTTCCAGTCGCTCTTCGACAGTTCGTGGGGTTTCTTGTTGCCGTAGTACTTGTCCCAGAAGATGATGACGTTGTCCGACTCTACTGAGCGCGACTTCGACCAGGTGTACTTGTTGTCGGGGTCGCTCTCCTTGTAGAGCAGCGAGTCGCTGGGCCAGGGGTTGCGCCACTCGTTGGGAATGTACACCGTTTTCTGCGCAGCCGCCTGCAGGCAGAAGGCTGCGACAAACATTGCTAAAGCAAAAATCTTTTTCATCGTTATTGTCTCTTTATTTGTTTTCAATCTGTTACTCTCCGCTCGGCTCAGGGATGGCGGCAATGAGATAGGTCATGTGGATGAGCCTGTTCTTCAGCCACTTGTGCATCTTCTCCACTTCGGTGTCGAACTGCTTGCCCTTGATGGGCCAGCGGCGGAACTCACGGTCGATGGCACCACTGGCGCGAAGCTCCTCCACATACCTCATACACTCCATCCAGGCCTGATCCACAATGGTGTCCTTACAGGCTGCCCATTGCTTTTTGTAGGCTTTGACAAACTCCTTACAGCCGAAGAGGTCGGTAAAGAACTGCGGCACGTAGTTGTAGTTGCCGTTGCGCTTCAGCGGATTGCTGCCCATGACGGTCTCGTTGAAGGCGGCGAAGAAGTGATGGCCAGTAGTCATCTGACTCCAGTCGAAATCGTAGCCGGCATCGAAGTCCCACAGCGGCCCCATCACCCACTTGCCGTCGCCATCCTTATGAAGATAGATGGATCGGGGCGCAGAGAGCTCTACGTTATAAACGAACTCCTGAATCTGCAGATACTTGATGAACGACGGGATGTCGAGCAACTGCTCCACCTGGGCATAGTTCTTCGACTTGATGGCCCGTTCCAGCTGGGCGAAGACAGTCCTGACGCTGTCAACGGTATTCGCCGTGAACGCCTCGTCATCGGGATATTTCACACAGCACGGCATCTTGTAGACCTTGCTCCAGAAGTTATCATCTGCGTATGGACTCTCGCCGGGACCGTCGTCAACGTCGAGTGAGAGCAGGATGCCGCGGTCGTCGCTGACAGCCACACGGTTCTTATTCTGCTGCACTTGCTCAGTAAGCTGGTAGACGCCCTTGTAGTCGCCGTTAAGGAACAGCTCCACATAGCGTGTATGGTTAGTGAAAGGCAGGCCAAGAGCACGTCCCATCTCGAAGACAAAGGTGTTCATCATGTCGGTGACATCGCGGTAGTTCGCCAGCAGTACCCAACTCTTCGCCTTGTCTAACCCCAGCAGTTTGTGCTTGGTGTCGAGCTTGATGCGGTAGGGTTTCTTGTCATACCACAGGAACGAGCTGTTGCCGCGACAGCGGATGGCACCGCTGCCAGAATAGTCGGAGAACGAACCACGAGCGCCGAGCGAGATGAAGCAGGGGACATAGTAATCCTTGGAGTTGACGGCGGCACCGCCAGTCGTGGTGATGTTTAGCTGGAACACACGATAGGGATTCTTGTCTTCCGAACCAAGAGCCGATGTAAAGGTAAGGCTGTCAACTATATTGGTGCTGAACGAAAGCGTATTGCCGTCCTTCAGACGAAACAGTACCGATTCTTCGTTGAAGAGGATGTCGTCTGTAAGGTCGGTCGACACGGGGAAATCCCACGCGGCATTCTGCTGATGGGTGTGGACATGCGCATTCTGCTGGGCATTCAGCAACGAAGACGTCAGTAGCAGGCAGACGGTAAGCCAGCAGCGCATATCAGTCAGTAATCTGGAATTCATAGGGGTATTGCTTGTATTCCAGGCCATTGCCATCGGTCATGATGTCAGAATGACGCTCAGGGGCACCCATTATTATAAGGTACAGGTGCTTGAGAGGCTTACCGTTGGAAGTGAAAGACGTAGCATTGACATCGCTGTAGAGACTCTTGCCGTCGGTAGTGATGCCCACAAAGCCATAGCGAAGCTGGTCGCCACGCAGACGCAGCTGGAAGACTGGCGACTTGAGGTTCACCCGACTGTCGAGCTTGATGGCGTTGAAGCCGTAGCCCTCGGGCAACAGCTTCGGACGAAGCCAGCCGTCGGCGCCCTTCACGATCTCTGTGTCGAAGGTGCAGGCATACTGACGCGTCTCTTGATAGGCGTGGGCGAAGTCGAAGTTCACCAGATGCTGGTAGCCTCGGAACATCTCGTCGCAGAAGGATGACTGCGACAAACCGTTCAGACGCTTGTAGGTCATGGCAGGGTCTTCGCCCATCCTGCCCTGACGGAACAGCTCGGCAATGAACTGGCGACCGTGAAGGTCACTCCACCACTGAAGCACGTATGGAGAGTGGTAGATATTCTCCATGTGGAGATAGGCCTTATGGGTGAGCGTCTTGAACGCCTCGAAATGGTAGTTCTCGTCGGTCAGCCAGTCGGGATTCACCTGCCAGAGCATCCACTGCGACGCCATCTCAAAGAATCCTGTGCCGCCCCAGCACTGACCAATGCTGTCGGCCATGATTTGCGACTGGAAAGAGTGCGCCAGCTCGTGAGCCATGCAGTTCATTTTCGCGTCCTGTATGCGGTTGGGCGCCACCCACAGCGCACCGATGAAGTTATCGTAGGTGCCTCCATAGGCTGTACCGTCGAGCGAGTACATGACCATGACCATCATCTTGTAGCTGTCGGCCTTCGACGGCCCTTTCACGAACCCCAGCGTGTCGCGGAAGAAATGATAGAACGACTGCACGCGGTCGCGGAGGTTCTGGAGGTTGAACGACATGTTGTGACCTTCCAACTGCGGCGGGTTGCTCACATCGTTGCCAAAGCCACGCTCCCACATGAAGATGAGGTCGTCGGTCTCAAGGCTGCGCTTCAGCGACCACTGTGAGGTGTCTGACTGCAAGTCCATGCTGCGCAGGTCGTCAGGAATATAGATGGCCTTACCGTCGTCGCCGGCTGATGCCGTCAGCGAACAGAAAAGGATGATGGTTGAAAGAGCTGTTTTCGTCATTTTAGTAATATTTTGTTGCAAAGGTACGCAAATGTTACGGTTTATCGTGAAACTTTCGGCTAAGATGATAATAAAATTGTCCAAAAGAGCGTTGATAATTACAGATTGGACTATTTTCAGACCTCTTTAGACTATATTTTTACGATGGCAACCTTTTTATGCCTACCTTTGTACCATGATTGAAATATTAGTGCATGATATGAAGAGATTATTGGTGGCTGGTGTTATCTCAGCCATGATGGTAGTGGGCGCTTCGGCCGCCAGTTCGCGTTACGTTGCAAAGGTGGCAGCAGTCAGTGTGACTACCCCTATGGGGTATGTGCCCCAGTTGCCTTACCGATTGTGGGTAACCTATTCCGATGGTAGCGGCGAGTACCGACAGGTGAGATGGATGAACTCATCGGAGGCTACAGAGAAAGCTGAGGCCGATGCCACGATGAATCCCGTGGGTACAGAATATAAGGTACGAGGCTTCATCATCGGCGATAACACAACGTCGAACGGCTATCCCGTGTCGGCAGAGGTGAAGGTTGTAGGGAGTGAAGAGTGTAGAGTGAAGAGTGAAGAATTTGCTGCCGCCAGACCTGTGGCAGAGCCCCTGCCGCTGAACATGGTGAGCATTGACGGCACGAACCGGCTGACGTGGAACCGCGACCTGGATATTGACCAACTGATAAGCCTGCCCGTGAAGCAGCAGCTGTATAACTATCGCGACACCTACGGACTGCCGACCGACGGCTATCCTGAGTCCGACGGCTGGGATTCACCCACGACGAAGCTGAAGGGACACGGGTCGGGACACTACATGTCGGCTATGGCATTTGCTTTTGCCAGCTGTCAGGACAAAGCAAAGAAGGATATACTGCGCAGGAACATCAAAGAGATGGTCGACGGGCTGCGCGAGTGTCAGGAGCGAACGTTCGTGTGGAACGAGCAACTGGGCCGCTACTGGGAGGCACGCGACTTCGCACCCGAGGAGGAGCTACGCCAGATGCAGGGAACGTGGGCTGACTTCGACCGCTATAAGCAGCATCCCGAGAAGTATGGCTACGGATACCTGAACGCCATACCTGCCCAGCACTGTGCGCTTGTTGAGATGTATCGGGCCTATAACAACGACAGCTGGGTGTGGGCACCTTATTATTCTGTACATAAGCAGCTGGCAGGACTCATCGACATTGCCACATATATTGACGACAAGGCGGTGGCAGCCAAGGCGCTGCTCACGGCCAAGGATATGGGACTGTGGGTGTGGAACCGCATGCACTACCGCACATTCGTGAAGAGCGACGGACGTCAGGATGAACGCCGTGCAAAACCAGGCAACCGCTATGAGATGTGGAACATGTACATTGCTGGCGAGGTGGGAGGTATGGCTGAGTCGCTGGCTCGGCTGTCGGAGATGACAGGAACGGCCGAGGAGAAGGCCCGTCTGCTCGAGGCTGCCTCCTGCTTCGACAGTCCGGCATTCTTCGACCCGCTGGCCAAGAACATCGATGCCATACGCACTCGCCACGCCAACCAGCACATACCAATGGTGACAGGGGCGCTGCGCATATACCGTAGTAACGGCAATCCATACTATTATAACTTGGCCAAGAATTTCTGGACGATGATTCAGGGACGCTACCGCTATGCCATGGGTGGTGTGGGCAACGGTGAGATGTTCCGACAGCCGTACTCGCAGATCACGTCGATGTGTAACAACGTGACCAGCTGGGGTGGGAGAGAACTGCATTCGGAGCCGACCATCAATGAGACGTGCTGTGCGTATAATCTGGCCAAGCTGACGAAGGACCTGAACTGCTTTAATCCCGATGATGCCGGCTATATGGACTACTATGAGCGCCTGCTCTACAACCAGATCATCGGTTCGGTGAATCCACGCCACTACCAGACAACCTACCAGTATGCCGTCGGACTCAACGCCTCGAAGCCCTGGGGCAACGAAACGCCGCAGTCCACCTGCTGCGGAGGTACTGGTGTGGAGAACCACGTGAAATACCAGGAGGCTGCCTACTTCGTCAGCTCCCCCTCTATTGGAGGGGGGCGGGGGGAGGCTTCCCTTTGGGTGGCTCTCTACATGCCCACCACCGCCCACTGGGCTGCACAAGGTGTGACCATCAAGCAGGAATGTCAGTGGCCCGCCGAGAAATCCACGATAACATTCTGTATGGATCAAACTATAGAAGCCCCCTCGGGGGCAGTAGGGGGGGCTTCTCCATTCTCCATAAAACTCCGCGTGCCCTACTGGGCCACTGAAGGCTTCGAAATCAAGCTCAACGGCAAGAGCATAGCGAAGACTTACCAGCCGTCGAGCTATGTGGAGATACCTGCCCGCAATTGGACGGCGGAAGACGTGGTAGAGGTGACAATGCCCTTCACCCGCCACATAGACTTCGGCCCCGACAAGATGGACGGCTACTGGGTGGGCGCATTCATGAATGGTCCGTTGGTGATGGCTGCCACTGGTGTCAAGAGCTGGGAAGAGGCCACCCTCGATGCGTCGGCTGACATCAGCCGCTTCGTCCCCGATTATGATGGCGACAAAAACCTGACACACTATTTCCGCATCAATCTCCCCGCCGCCCCTAATGTTCAATCTTCAATCTTCAATGTTCAATCTTCAATCGACAAGTCTCAGCTCCGCGAGCTCCTGCTCATTGCCAAGAGCCGCACCACCGAGCAGCAATCATGGAACGCCCTCACAGTAAAGGTGCCGGAATATGCTCCGTGGGCGCCTCACGGTTTTGCACGTATGCTGCAACAGCAGGCAAGGCTCCAGCCAATGATGGATGCCCCTGATGATAAATATACTCAGGAAGAGATAGACAAAGCTGCTTCGGCACTCAACGCCGTAATCAACAACATGCGTCCGGGCAACCTGCCGGAGCTTGAGGACATGGACGAACTGCAGCAACTGTTGGAGCAGGCAAAGCAGTTGCCTGAGGACAATGAAAGTGCCAATCGTGCCATAGGCTATGCTGGCATGGTGATACGCTACGTCAGCGATGGCAGTGGCACCAAGGATATGATAGACCGGGCTGTGAAACAACTAAAGGAGGTGCTGAAATGAATACTAAACGACTATTGACTCTGCTCTTATTCTCTGTACTGTCATACGGATTGAACTGGGCAAAAACTGTAGTGGTGTCATCGCCTGACGGGAAGCTCTCGGTTGCGATAAGCAATGGCGTAACCATCAGCGTCAGTCGGCAGAATAGCAGTGTGCTGACGGTGAAGGCTAACATGAATGGCAGCAACGGCAAGATAGTCAGTGCGCACACTACCCAGAAGCAGCGCGAGCACATAGTTAGTCCATTCTATCGTCAGCAGCAGTTCGACGAGGAGTTTCTTCAGACAACGATCAAACTGTCGGATGGTTTTAGCATGGAGGTACGCGTCTATAACGAAGGTGTGGCCTACCGCTTCCTGACCAACAACAAAGGCGAGACCGTCATTCAGAATGAGACTGCAGCCTTCGGCTTTCCAGAAGAGTCCAAGGCATGGGTCTCGTACACCACCAATCCTGAAAAGCCCTACGCCATGGCGTTTCAGAATACTTACCACGAGACACAGCTTGTCGACGCCCGGCCATTGCCCGCCTTCCTGCCTGCCACCGTGGAGAGCGGTGGTGTGAAGGTAACCATCCTTGAGAGCGACCTGCGCTCGTATCCGGGCATGTTCCTGACGGCAGACGGCAACAGTCTTGCTGCCGTCTTTCCAAAGTATCCGAAGCGGATGGACTACTATAAATGGCGCGGTATGAGCTATGTGGCCGAGACAGAGGACTACATCGCCAAGACGACAGGCACGAGGACGTACCCCTGGCGCGTGATGGCCATCACGGAGAAGGATACGGAGATGCCCGTCAATAATATGGTATATGCTTTGGCAGAACCCAATAGGATTGGGGATACATCGTGGATAAAGACTGGCAAGGTGGCGTGGGACTGGTGGAACGACTGGAACCTGAGGGGGGTGGACTTCAAGGCAGGCATCAATACGCGTACCTATCAATATTATATTGACTTTGCTGCTAAGAACCATATTCCTTACGTAGTCCTTGACGAGGGATGGTATGACTCCAGCAAGGGCGACATCATGAATCCCATTGCCGACATCGACTTGCAACGGCTGATTGATTACGGCAGACAGAAGGGTGTCGGCATCGTGCTGTGGACGGTGTTCAATGTTCTTGATGAGCACCTGAAAGAGGCGTGCCGACAATACTCCGCCATGGGCGTCAAGGGCTTTAAGGTGGACTTCATGGACCGTAACGACCAGACGGCAGTAGAGATGGCCGAGCGAATAGCTAGGACGTGTGCTGCCAACAAGCTGTTTCTTGACTATCACGGATACTTCGCACCAACGGGCATGAGTCGTACCTATCCCAATATTCTGAACTACGAGGGCGTCTTTGGCATGGAGGAGTGCCGCTGGGCAAAGAAGGATACTGACATGCCGCTCTATGATGTGACCTTCCCCTTTATCCGCATGATGGCTGGCAGCGTCGACTTTACGCCCGGTGCCATGCGCAATGGCACGAAGGAGAACTGGGTGGAGTGCTACCAGAACCCGGTGTCGATGGGTACTCGCTGTCATCAGGCAGCTTGCTATGTCATCCACGACTCGCCGTTCACCATGCTCTGCGACGCTCCTACCAACTATGAGCGGGAGCCCGACTACACGTCGTTCATCGCCGCTATTCCCGACGAATGGGATGAGACGCGTGTGCTACAAGGAGAGATAGGCAAGTACATTGTCACCGCCCGACGCAAGGGCGACACATGGTACGTGGGTGGCCAGACCAATTGGGATGAGCGCACCATAGAACTGCCGCTGTCGTTCCTTGGCGAAGGCTCATACGTCACCAACATGCTCACCGACGGCATCAATGCCAACCACAATGCCGAGGACTGCCGACTGCATACAGAGTTGCATAACAGTAGTGAAACGCTGACTGTGAGGATGGCCAGTGGCGGCGGCTTTGTTATCAAGTTCGAGAAACAAGCAAGTACCGATAATAACTAAAAACTCAAAAACAATATGAAAAAGATCGTCATAGGTTTATCCGTTATCATTTGTCATTTGTCATTAAGCCACGCAGTGGCGCAAGCGGGCTATCCCATCACTCCCGTGCCCTTCACCGCCGTCAAGGTGACGCCTGGCACGTTCTGGGGACAGCGCCTTGAAACCTCGCGTAACACCACCGTGCCACTCGCCTTCTCGAAATGCGAGAGCGAAGGCCGCTACAAGAACTTTGAGAACGCAGCAGCACACATGGCCGACCCCTCGAAGGTGTTTAAGGTGAACGGCGTGGGCTACTCTTTTGACGATACCGACCCCTACAAGACGCTCGAAGGTGCCGCCTATATCCTTCAGACTTATCCTGACAAGAAATTGGAAGCTTACTGCGACTCTGTCATCGACATTATCGGCCGTGCACAGGAGCCCGACGGCTACCTGTATACTGCCCGTACACAGAATCCTGCCGATCCGCACCACTGGGCTGGCGACCGCCGTTGGGTGAAGGAGGAAGACCTGTCGCATGAACTCTACAACCTTGGCCACATGGTCGAGGGTGCTGTGGCCTACTGGCAGGCCACAGGCAAGCGCAAGTTCCTCGATATTGCTTGTCGCTATGCTGACGTGGCTTGCAAGGAAGTGGGGCCCAACGCCGGACAAATGTGTGTGGTGCCTGGTCATCAGATAGCAGAGATGGCTATGGCCCGCCTGTATTTGGCAACAGGCAAGAAGAAATACCTGGACTTTGCAAAGTTCCTGCTCGACTATCGTGGCAAGACAACTATCAAAACCGAGTATTCTCAGAGCCATAAACCCGTCATTGATCAGGATGAGGCTGTGGGTCATGCAGTCCGTGCTTCCTATATGTATGCCGGTATGGCCGATGTGGCAGCGCTGACGGGCGACGAAGGCTATATCAAGGCAATTGATAATATCTGGGAAAATATCGTTGGCAAGAAACTCTATATCACAGGCGGCATTGGTGCTACCAGCAGTGGCGAGGCCTTCGGAAAGAATTATGAGTTGCCGAATATGAGCGCCTACTGCGAGACCTGTGCCGCCATCGGTAATGTCTATGTGAACTACCGTCTGTTCCTGCTGCATGGCGACTCGAAATACTACGACGTCTTGGAGCGCACGCTCTACAACGGTCTCATCAGCGGCGTGTCGCTTGAGGGCAACGGCTTTTTCTATCCTAACCCTCTGGAGTCCATGGGCCAGCACCAGCGTCAGGCGTGGTTCGGCTGTGCCTGCTGCCCTTCGAACATCTGTCGCTTCATACCCTCGCTGCCGGGCTATATCTATGCGGTGAAGGACAGGGCTGTTTATGTCAACCTGTTCCTGTCGAACAAGAGCAATCTAAAGGTTGCGGGCAAGCAGGTGACGCTGAGTCAGACGACGGAGTATCCGTGGAACGGCGACATCACCATCAGCATCGACAAGAACGCTGCCGGACAGTTTGCCATGAAGATACGCATCCCCGGTTGGGTTCGTAATCAGGTTGTTCCTTCTAATCTCTATCAGTACTCTGATAACAAGCGTTTGGCCTATACTGTTACCGTGAACGGAGAAATCGTAAATAGTAAATCGTCAAATGGTAAATTGGAAGATGATGGTTATTATACCGTCAACCGCGAGTGGAAGAAGGGCGACAAGGTGCAGCTACACTTCGACATGGAGCCACGCACCGTGCGTGCCAACAACAAGGTTTCTGCAGATCGCGGCATGGTGGCCATAGAGCGTGGACCGCTGGTGTATTGTGCTGAACATCCTGACAACAGTTTCGACATCTTCTCGGCCCTTCTCAACCAAGAGCCGCAGTTCCAGCTGGGCAAGGCCGAGATTGCCGGTACACCCATCGTCACGCTGACGACCGATGCCCAGACACTCGACTTCAACAAGCAGGGAAAACTCGCCGTGAAGGACCAGACACTGACACTCATCCCTTACTATGCCTGGTGCCACCGCGGTTCAGGAAAGATGCGTGTCTGGCTATCCCAGGACTTGAGTGCCACCACGCCCGCACAGCCTGCCACACTGGCTTCCGAGAGCAAGGTGAGCACCTCGACGCCACGCATGCCAGCCATTAGCGCCATCAACGACCGTCTGGTACCAAAGGACGAGAACGACCGCAGCGTGCCCTACACCCACTGGTGGCCAAAAAAGGCCTCGACGGAGTGGATTGCCTATGAGTTTCCGCAAGAGGCTGAGGTGAGTACGTCACACGTTTATTGGTTCAGCGACAAGCCCTGGGGAGGCTGTGACGTTCCTAAGGCGTGGCGCATCCTCTACCAGACAGCCTCTGGAGAGTGGCTGCCCGTCGAAGGTGCTGACAGCTATCCTACACATGTAGGAACGCCCAGCACAGT
>JAEEGL013692381.1_pt1 | contig 17758 bp, 14 predicted proteins | sample 9134231 | NCBI WGS metagenome assembly JAEEGL01 (sample SAMN16246548, study PRJNA631951) | gut metagenome | biome: gut microbiome; feature: rumen; material: fiber-attached | host: Bos | place: Iran: Karaj | collected 2018-10 | reverse complement strand
CCCGCTCTATACTTACACCGTCTCCCGTCCGCTTCAGGTACAGCCTGGCCAGATAGATGCCGCGCATCCCGCCCCCGCTCAGGAACCGGTTCATAGACCCCTGATACCAGGACTCCATCATCTGATGGCAGGTATCTTCGGTGCTGATGAGGATCCTGGAGGAAACGTCCGCCGCGGGAAAATACTCCCGGCCGGCAACTGTCACCCGGAGACTCCTGCGGCGGGTTGTGATGATGCCGTAGGCATGCTCCACGGAATAAGCGGTGCAGGTCTTCTTAAGCTCCGCGGCGTCCCCCGCCGACCGGAAGGAACCGCTCCAGGATTCTTCCATGGATTCTTCGCCGGCCTGGCTGAACGCCGACAGGCTGCTGAGAGCAGACACCGTCACGTCTTCCAGCTCATGTTTTGCCTCAATCCGGAGAACTGTCTCAAAAGACTCGGCCGACCGCACGAAAGCAGGAATAATCCGGGTTATGACCAGGTCATTGTTTTCAAACAGGATCACTGTCTGGGATGTCAGGCTCCGGAGCGTATCCCTGTCGTCGCCGGTCCGTACGGAGCTCAGGTACAGGCGGCCGCCTTCCCTGCATTTTTCAAAAGCCTCCGCCCTGTCATTTTCCCCGGCCATCGTCCTGGCGGGACAGACGCCCTCCTCCCGGTATCCGAGACAGAGATACGCGCCGGAGAGATCATCCAGGGCCATGAGGTCCTCATAGCCTTCCGTCTGGGCGAGCATCAGCACCCGGGGCTCTTCGATCACGATCTCCCTGCCGGTATCGTCCAGAGCGATGCCGGCTTCCACGGAAAGCGTTTTTTCATCCATCCGCACCACCTGCAGGCCGGATACAACGCCGACACCGTGAAGAAACCGGTTGATCAGCCTTCTTTTATCATTCATATACTTCTGTTCCGAAGTCATGTCCTGATACGTCATCAGCTTGCCGTGATAATACTGATTCCGTTCAAAAGGGAAAAACTGCAGATTTTTCATTCCCGGTCCCTCCCGGTATCCTCGCCTTCCAGCATGCTGTCAATACCCAGATGCATTTCATCATTGTTTCGTTTCTTTTTTACGGAGGCCTTAATCTTTACTGTCATCCCCGCAGGCTTCATATGTCCGATGATCCGCATAAGAGAACGGTATTCGCGCGGGTCGTCGAAATACTCCGCCGGAACCAGCACCGAAAAGGCCCACGGGTCGTCCGGCTCTTCGTCCACCGATGCTTCCGCGCCGAGATAAAGCCGCAGATATTCTTTCAGTCCTGCCGCCGTGCCGCGTTTTTTAATCAGTTCCGGCGCTCTCATCACCAGGGCCCTCAGCCTGGCGTCCGGCCACAGGTACAGGTCCTTCAGATCATACCATCCTGCCAGCTCCTCCAGAAGCCTGCGGTCCGCGGAAGCAGGATGGAGCATCCCCGCGCTGCCGCGGATATCCTGTTCCCGATCCTCGTGCATGCTCTGGAAAATGCTCAGGAAGCGGTCCGTAAACCCGCCCGGATCCTGCCGTGTAGTGTAAATTCCCGGAAGATAGCTCATCCAGGTCTCCTTCGGAAACCAGAGGCACATGTCACCGACAGAATTATCCGCTTCCCGCCGTTCGAGCTCCACCTCAACGACCATATACCTTCCCGCCGAATCATGCAGCAGGATATCCCTGAGCCCTGCTGCACGGAGTGTGCACCATGGGGCCATCGCCTCTCTCTTCTCCTCCGGTGCAGCCTGCGGGTCCCGCAGCAGCTCCGCCACCGTGGTTTTGCGGTTCTTGTGGACAAGCTCCTGAGAATCAAAACAGTAGAAGGAAGTCCGGAGACCGCTTCCTTTCCGCATCCCGATATCCAGCGTGAAGCGGTGCCAGATGCATCCTTCCTCCAGGCTGTCGAATACTCTGGAAAAGAAGCATCCGCTCTCCGCGTCCTTCTTAAGGCGAAGTCTCCCTTTACGGTATTCCAGTCCGCTCAGGTATCCGCGTTCATAATCCAGTTGTTTATTTATCACGAAATAATTCATATAACCGTTTTAATCCCTGTAATGATCCAGAAGGATCAGCGGATCCCCCATCAGAAAAACACCGTTCCTCGGGGGGACCAGGTCTCCGTTCCCTTTTCTTCCGACCCCCGGTTTGTCCGCTTCCATCTGCAGAGAGCTTATCCTGCGGACAAAGGGAAGCCTGTCCAGCCGCCCGTACAGCTCCCCGAATTCCAGCGGCATGCCGTAAAGCCGGTTCTTTTCCGCAAAGAAGCGGCGGAATTCCTGCTCGATCAGGGCTTCGCAGTTCCGGTACTGGGGCGCGGGAATTACCTCGCAGCTTACATTGACCCGTATATATTCCGGTGAATGCAGCCGGATGGATGTGCCGAGGAGCCTGCGTTCATCCAGATAGGCGCGGATATTATCCCTGAATCCCTTCGTCAGGTGCAGGGGCCGCTCATCGGAACCCGGCCTTACCACGATATGGACGGTTTTCGGGCTGTCTTCCTCCGTCCACGCGTGCGCGGAGTGGATGATAAGCCCCGGCGTCTCCTTCACGAGTTCCTCATAATCCCCGCAGGTCACGGCCCGCCACGTTCTGTGCTGCTCACGCAGGAGCCTGAGCAGGGACTCTTCCGTCTTTTCCGGCTCCCTGCCCGGGCGGACAAGCCTCGTCATTCTGAACTTCAGGCTGTCGGCGGCATGAAAGTCCGGATCCCCTGCGGCAAATACCGAGCGTTCCTTGAGGTTTCCTCCGGCGCCGGCCGTCTCGGAAAACGCTGTTATGACGATCCTGCCTTCCGGCGGAAGCCCGTGCCATCCGTCCCCGAAGCGGACGGTCCCTGCCTGCTCATCCAATGTATAACAGAAATCTCCGGGACCCGCCGTGAAGAAATCATCCTGTCTTTTCCACAGGTTCATCCTGCCGGGCTGCAGGATATCCTCCGCCAGGATCTCTACACTGTCCGCCAGGAAATATTCCGACGGCAGCGGGTATTCCTGGTTCGGAAACCCGTTTCCCACTGCCAGAAGCCTTCCCCCCGGATAACGGTGCGTATAGGTCTGCCGCATCTCTATCTCCCGAAGACCTATGTCCCGGATCAGGGGCGCCGCTTCATATCCGCCCTCCCGGCAGGTCACGCGAAGCACCGCGTCCCCTCCGGAGGCAGGAAGTCCGTTCTCCATCCGGAAACAGATCCTGCCGGAGTACAGAAGCCCCCGGGTCTCATCTTCCATGACTTTCAGCGGCTGCCATCCCGCTTCCGTGCGATATTCCCAGTCAAGGGCAGCAAGGGGGACAAATGTCTCCCCGCTAAGCGGATTGCGGTCCGCATCCTCCAGAAGCAGTGATATCCGGAAATCCTCACCGGCCGGCAATTCTCCGACTACGAAGAGATACATGGCGCTGCCCGCCTCCGGCACCGTTCCGAAGGGCGCAAATGCCATTCCGCCCTGTTCTTCGGAAGTCCCCGTCTCCGCACTGTATTCGGGCCTGCCGGATGAATCCCTTCGCTCGAGGCGCGAGATCCTGGCCGCGGGAAGCATCTCTTCCCGGACGGTCTCAAAATGCAGGCCTCCCTATGTAAAGATCGTTCCCGCCGGTATGACCAGTTTTCCCGGCCGTTCTGTATCCATGGCTTTCGCAAGCACCAAGGAGGGCTCCCTTGTAAGCGGACGAATGCCCGCCAGACGGAAAAACTGCCTGTAATGCTCCGGTCCCAGCTGATCCATATAATACTGCTGGTTTTCCTGCATCCAGGAAAAGAGTTCCAGAAAGGTAATCCCCGGATCGTGATAATTATAGTCTGTCCAGTCCGGATAGATTCCGGCGATCTGGCTTCTGTATTCTTCTATGAGATTTTCAAAAGAATCGCTGTCCAGCGTCAGCTCCGGAAGCATATGTCCCTCCACCTGATGCAGCGTTTCAAAACCCGCATCATTCCTCTATTGTTTCGTCGGTTTTCCGTCCCAGCCTGATCTGGTGCTTTCCGCCCACAGGCAGTACAAACGGCATATTTTTCACCATTTCGTAGCTCACCGCAGGGCTCCCGGTACGGCTGAGCATGCGCGCGAACACCGTGCAGCGCCGCAGGCTTTCAATGCCCTCCACCGACCGGACAACAGTTTCCATCTGGAACCGTTCGGGAAGTCTTCCGATTTCCCAGCCTTTCCCGTCAAAATTCCCTTTTACCGGGTCCAGGAACTCTGTCAGTCTTTCCTGCAGGCTCTTCTGGATCCTGTACAGTCTCTGATAATCCGAAACGGACGCCTCTACCTGAAGCTCAATCTCCACGATCTCCGCCCGCCGGATCTGAAACCCCCGGCCGCAGCTGTATGACGCGGAAAGCTTGTCTTCGAAATAGTCATACAGCCGTTCCTTGAGTCTCTCGAACCCTGCGCCCCGGTCATTGTAGTCATCTGTCAGGAGCACCAGTGTCACCGCGCCCGGCACTTCATTCCCCGCGGAATCCACGCCCGACAGGCACCGCGCCTTGCGTATATTTCCCGCAGCGCTCAGGGCCAGCTCTTCGTAGTCTTCTTCTGTTACAGCCCGGAAATGATGCTTCTGCTCCGCCGCTGCCCTGCGAATCGCACCGGCTGCGGTCTCCCTGTCATATCCGCCTGTCAGGGGCATCGGATTTGAAACAGAACTGATATATCCCTCCGCCAGCTCCAGTCCGTTCACCGAACCGGCAGGCAGGCTGCAGATCTTTCCTCCGCCGATGCTGTAGATGGCCCGGATCCCGTCGATAACGCCGGGTGCCGGCACCCGGCATCCCGTACTTCCGCCGAAGGTAATTATTCCTTCATTCTCATCCAGCAGGTATACCCTCTCCCCGGGAACATGCCGCTCGAGACTGTCGGTCTGTTTCCAGCGAATCCAGGCAAAACTCCGGTCTCCGTTCTCATCCCGGACCTCCCTGTAGCTCCCGTCGGCGGAAAGCGTGGCAATCTCCTCCCGGCTCAGCCGTTCATCCTCTCTCACCCACAGCTCAAGATGATGGATATGCCGGTTCAGCAGAGTGACAGATGCGTCTGTCTCCCTGCTCTCCATGGTCCAGTACTCATCAAATCCATGGCGCAGGGTCGTTACCTTCGCCCCGTTCATAAACCAGTTCCTGACAAACGGGATGGAAGTCCTTCTGGAAATGTATTCTGTCTGGACCGCGCGGATCCAGTATAATCTGCGCCCGAACAGCGTCAGAGGCTTAGCGTCCGGGATTCCTGCGTACGTCAGGGTTCCTGTTCTGCGGAAACTTTCCGTGCCGTCCGCCGGCGTAAGCTGCGTCCATTCCCCACGCCAGTATTCCCAGCGGACATCCGGCTGGGGCTCCGGCATGGTCTGTTCCATTTCCCAGAGCATCCTGATGGGGCCCTCCGCTGACATCGCGGTAAATCCAAGGTACATGGCGGGGCGGCCATCCTCCGCCGCCCGTATCGGATTCAGCACCCTGTTTGCCAGACGTTCCCTGCGGATATCGACCAGATGCTCTTCCAGATGGTTTTCGGTCGTCATGTATTCCGGCTCCACCCCTTCTTCCCCGTATGCCCAGGAGACGGTGACATCCGAAATAACCGGCGGCACATAATATCCTATGGTCTTATAGGCGTTGTTAATCTTCAGGATACGCGCCCTGATATAGTAGTTTTCCCCGGATCCCGCAAGAACCGGCATGATGTCATCCGGGCAGGTGAAACGGATTGTTTTATACTGGCGTCCGAAACCTCTGGACACACTGTATGCATCCGTGTACTCATTGCCCTTAAACAGTCTCGCCCAGCCGCTGCCGTTGAAATACTCCCAGATCACCTCTTCTATGGTGATGTCATACTGCTTCTCATGCCGGAACTCCTCTTTCTTCATGATGAGCTTCCACTGGAAAGAGCTGTTCTGCTCCGGGTCAATGATGGGGACACGGACAAATTCCTCCGCAAAACGCAGTTCTATCTTCGCGCCTTTCTTGCTGAAGGCGTCCGCCGCTCCGAAATACACGTCATCAAAAACAGAAAAACGTTCTCCGAAAGGCAGGCACGGTTCCGTCAGCGTCTGATCGCTGCCCGCGGCAAAAATAACATCCGGAGCGGATGCCGGACACTCCGCCGTGATACGTACAGCCGCGGGGGAGAAGCTCTCCAGCCCCCGGACATCCCTGACCTCACAGCAGAGCCAGCCGCTCAGGATCCCGGAAATTTCCGTATTCTCCCAGGGTTCCTGGGCAGCTCCCTTTTTAATCCACAGCGTCCCTCTGTCAATGACCGCGCTGCTGAGATTCTCCTCCTGCCCTTCTTCGCCGCTCACATAAAAAAACCGGACGGCGGAAGGGTCGGTGAAGCGGGAAACGGCGTCCCCGGAAAGGAGCGCACCGTCGCTGTCGAAAAACCGGAGGCCGATAACGGCCTGGCCGTTCAGCCGGAACAGGTACGGATGGCTCAGCCGGAATACATGCCGTTCCAGATTGTCCGCGGACATGCCGAAGAGCGGGAATCCGGACTCTTCTTCCATACCGTCCTCATAGAGAAGCCCGATATAATCCCTGGCTCCCCTGGTCTCGTATATGGCTGACAGGGTATCGGGGGCGATGAAAATATCTTCCGTGAGCTCTACCGGCACGGTCGTCCCGTCGTCCTCCGCCACATCGCTCCTGAGCGCGGTTCCCGCAGGGAGAAAGGACCCGTTCATATCCTCCCCGGAAAGCCCGAAAACAACATACCCGTCCGCAGGCGCAGCCGCCTTCATGGACGTATTCAGACAGTTGAAATAATCAATTCAGTACTTCTCGGGGAGCAGCGAAAACTTCCTGTCCAGGCGGTTCTGCATTCCCGCATACACGTAAGCCAGCGCGCCGCCGATATCGGGCCGCGCCGTATCAATCTGCCATTCCGGTGTATATGAATGCGCTTTTTCCTGAAGTTCCTTCAGGATCTCTTCCGTCGTTCTCTGCCTGAGTCTCTTCATATACCTCCTTTCCGGCGATCCTGCCTTATCCTTACAGTTCTTCAGTCAGTCCCTCGCTTATGTAGAAGGGATAGACCAGGTTGTACGGGTTATTGGTAGCCCGGACCACATAGCTGATCTCTATCATAAGCTTTCCCGCTTCCGCGCGGTTTGCGTGCACCTCAATGTCCCGGATTCGCGGCTCCCACAGGATCAGCGCTTCCTCCACGGTCTCCTCGATCCTCGAGAGCGTCTCATAATCCATGTTGTCGAAAGCGTACTCATGGATAGAACAGCCGAAATCCGGCCGCATCACCCGTTCTCCCTTTCGGGTCATAATAATCACATAGATAGCCTGGCGTATATCTTCCTCATACTCCGCGGTGCGCATCTCCCCCGTCACCGGGTCCACGCCCGGCGGGAAGGCGAATCCTCTGCCCAGAAATTCACTGCCCTGTGTACTCGTCATTCGGCTGCTCCGTTTCCTTAACTGCTTTAGTTAATCTTGACCATGCTGCCCTTCACTTCGGTGATGCCGCCGGCCTGCATGGTCAGTCCGGCATCCGCCTTCACCTGGGTCTGACTGCCCTTCAGCAGGGCGCTCTGCCCCTTCAGGCTCAGGCTCTGGTTTGCGTCTAATTCCACTGTGCCGGATTTCAGTGTAAGTTTGCTGCTTTCCAGCACCGCTTCCGTACTTCCGACACGCAGGGATATCTTTTTATCAGCCTGGACTTCGATCTCCCCTTTTTCGGCATCAATAGTCATCCGGTTTTTCTTTTCTTTGTCCCGGATATGAATGATGTTTTTCTCATCTTCCAGGGAAATGGTCAGGCCTCCGGGGGTGCTGAGCGTGAACATCTGCTTCTTTTCCGCATCAGAAATGCGGATTTCCGTACCTCCCGCCGTGCGGATGACTTTTGTGAGATTTTTCTCGTCAACGGCCTTTTCGGGACGCTTTACCTCGCTGCTCCAGAGCGTTCCCAGCACAACCGGGCATTCCAGCCTGTCGTTCATAAACCCGATCACCACATCCGTACCGATCTCAGGCAGCATATAAAACCCGGCGTCCTTCGCCGCATAGGGCGTCATCACGGGAATCCATCCCGTCAGCATTTTTCCGCTTTCGCCGATATAATACTCCACCCTGACCCTGCCGGGCTGGTCCTTGCTGTAGTTTTCCTTGACGACTCCCTGTACCAGTCCGTATCTCATGGACCCGCCGTCTATAACCCCGCCGGCCCGGGAAGCATCTGCGTACATCTGTCCGTCCTCTCGCTCTCCTTACTCCCATCCCTCTGTTTCCAGCAAAGTATGGAATCCGTCTTCATCAAAGGTATGGGTGACACGCGTGATGTAATACTTTTTATTGACCAGGCTGTCGACCCTTTCGATCTTTACAAAACGACCCGGAATCAGCTCAGGCAGGCCGATAGTCCGGATGACTGCCTTCTGGCTCTCCCGCAGGGCCCTGTCCGCCAGATTCTTCGCCCGTCTTCCGGTCTGTGTCTTATTCACGCACGCGGGGTCGGAAACGAAGTACTCCCCGGGGCCTCCCAGGACATCCGTCACAGTTCCGGATGTTTTCGCCGCTGTCCTGTCCTGGATGGGCTTTCCCGCCGCCGGGTCAAAGCCCAGCACATTCCAGGCGGTATTCAGGTACTCCCCGTCCGTCTCCAGACTGATAAGCCCTCCGCCGGGCCGCAGTGTCAGCACAGGGGATGAGACGCTGCGGGGCTTGCGGAAATATATCCTGTCCACCGCCGCAAAAAACTCTCTCTCCACACGGCCGCTCTCAATCAGGTCCCTGGTGATGAAATCGTAATCTGAACCGTTCTGCCAGATGAGGCCGTCCTTCAGGTTCTCATCAGTGGCGTCCACGACGGGGGAAGCCAGTTTTTTATACCGCTTCAGGACCTCAGACACGGCGTCGCTGTAATTCGTGATCTTAAGTTCCCGGACATGGAAGTTATCCGTCATCATGAGCCTTCGGACGTCCAGACCGACAAATTCCATACTGTATCCGCTCTCCGAGGAGGCATGGACCCTGACATTGGACAGGTACCCGTGAAAAACTGTCACCAGGGAAGAACTGTATCCCAGCATCAGCTCCACGGTTTTTCCGGGTACGGCCGCATCCGAAACGGCACTGTCAAAAGACCCGTTTTTTACACTGTAACAGTCCGCAAACTCCGCCCTGACGCTGGAAGCGCCGTCCAGGCTGAGAACCGCCTCAATCCGGGTCAGCGCCGCATCCGATTTCGCAAGATCCTTTCCGCCTATCATAAAAGAGGCCGCAGGCACCCGGAAATCCTTATATGTTGTCTGGAGCTTCTCAAACTCCCAGACCGCGGTCATCAAATCTGCCATCAACCATCCCGTCCCATTATCTGCCGCTGTCCAGCGCCGGAACTCGGAGCACCTGGCCCGGCCGGATATCCAGCGGATTCATAATATTGTTTGCCTTTGCGATGATTCTCCACTTTTCGCAGTCGTCATATTCCTCGTAGGCAATACTCCACAGACTCATCCCTTCCACCACCACTCTGCTCTTGGTCCTGTCCGGGGATTCGAAAGGACTCTCCCTGGAGGCCTTCGCCGGATCCCGGTATTCTTTGATGGACAGGTCCACCGTGGCGCGGATGGGCTTTCCCTCCATGGAAAACATGGTGTAATTCGTGTTGTAGCTGGTAATTCTTCCCTTGAAGTTAAGATTGCCCCAGGTGAAGATCACCAGCGGCGGTTCGTGGATTTCTCCCTCGAGATGCACCGCCTGCTCCAGCTTCTTCAGCCTGTCCGTCACCGGCTTCAGCCTGTTCTCCACGCCTTCCGTCAGGTTCTTTACCGTGCTGTCGGAAAACAGGTCGCTGTCGCTGAAGGAATCAAAAATCAGCTGTACACTCATGGTCCTGCCCACACCGCCCAGGAATTCCTGCTTTTCCGTATCTTTCATCAGATGCGGGACTTCCTTGTAATTCGGAGTGGTCGAGATGGAATAAGAGGTCGGATTGAATGTGAAATTTACGCTGTCAAGGGGCGTCCCCTTTTCGTTGCAGATACTGATCTTTCCTTTTTTCAGTGATGTCGCGGCTGGCATGGTCTTAACGGCCTCCTCTCAGGCGTTCCATCTGCGCCTGTTCTCCCAGTTTTTTCAGTATTTCTCCCTTAAGGTTTTGTCCCGCCATTCTCTCCTGGACCTCCCGGAGCCGGCCGAGCTCTCTCTCCTGCCTTTCCACGCGGGCCGCAAGCTCTTTCAAATCACGTCCGGTCTCCCGGGTTACGCGTTCTTCCGTCCGGTGGGTAACTGTCTCAACTTCTATATCATGATACTCTGTCCGCGTTTCCCTCACTGCGGGCGCCGGCGCGGCGGGCGTTCCCTGCTGCCCTGCAGCCGCCTGTCTCTGAGAGACATCCATATCCGCGGAGTGAAGCTCCGGTGTGTCCTGATAACGAAGAATACCCGGTGCTGATACGGCAGCGGCCCCAATCCTCGCTTCCCGAAGGTGCTCGAGCACAGATCCCGCAGCCTCCCGGCCGCTCCGCTCCATATCCGCGAGAATATCCGCCGTGCCGGGAATGCCGGACGGGGTCTTCCCTCTGTTTATACGCAGGTATACCTGTTCCGGGGAAACTTCCCCGGGCCCGCCTTCCCGCAGAAGATCCCTGACGAAATCCGCCCAGTTCTCCCTTTCTCTTGCGGTAAGACTGCGGTAATACTGCCGGCTGTTTTCCCGTATGCTGTATTCTCTGAGAACGGTCTTCTCCCGGAGAACCCGCTCCAGGGTCAGGAAAGAATGGTCCGGAATACGGCTCAGCTCATAAAGGCCGCGGATCATTTCCCTCTTTTCCCGGGACATCCGCATGCCCTGCATCAGGAAGGTCCGCTCATCACTGCCGGCTCCCGGTCCCCTGTCTTCTGTCCGGGGCATTTCCCCATTCTCCCCGAACAGGCTTTCATATACATGGGGCATCATATGCATGATCTCCGGCGTGTTGATTTCTTCCCGGAACTGCTCCCATTCATTCATCGTCAGGTTCAGGATCGTCTCAGACAGCGCTTCCCCCGCTGTCCTGTTTTCATTCAGGATCTCTGTCCGATCCACATGTTCCCTGAGCATGCGGAGCAGAACCTCCGCCCCTTCCTGCCTTCCGGCTAATGTATCGGTAAAGATCCGCTTTTCTTCCGCGGCTGGTATTCCCGAAGACACCTGCTCTCCGCGGAGAAGCCCCTGTGCTTCTTTTATATAAACCAGGTCCGGGGAAGCGGATTTCATGAGGGACGTTTCTTCTGAAAAGCGCGTCAGGCGCTCCAGAAGCTGTGCGGAAAAATGGCGGAATGTCACGTCATCCATGGATCGAAGCAGTTTTTCCAGGGTTTCCATGCCTGCAAAGCCGCCTGCCTGCAGGAAAAACTGCCGTTCCTGCTCCGGCGCCCTCTGGATCCTCCAGAAGAGCTGTCTTGCCTGCTCCGACGCCCAGTAGGGGATCTCATCGGGTGTGTGCAGGCTGTCGCTTCCGAACACAAATCCCGCCTGCGCCAGTTCCTCCGTGAACCGGTTCCATTCCTCTTCAGGCATCTGTTCCACCAGTCTTTCGGCGGGGACATCCCTCCCAAAGCCGTCTGCGGAGAACTCCGGCAGATTCATGAGCTGTTCCGCGAGTACGGCGGAAAAACGCCGGAACGCTGTCCGGTCCATGACCCTGAGAGCTTTTTCCAGGGAAAGGATGGTGGAGTATCCGCCTGCCTGCAGGATCAGGTCCCGCTCCTGCCCGGGCGCCCGCTGGACTCTCCAGAAAAACTGTCTCGCTTCCTCCGATGCCCAGCCGTTCACTGCGGGCCGGAGCCTTCCGACCTGAAACAGCTCTGTCACGGCTTCCCGCAGTATCTCCGGAGAGGATAAGCCTGACCCATCCGGTCCCGACGATTCCCGGAGACGGCGGTACAGCATGGACATGTACCGCTCCCGCATCCCGTTCCCCCGGGATGCCGCCGTAAGAATGCGTAGAATTCTCTCTTCTTCCTGCGGCGCTGCCGTCAGGGGCATTCCGGATGATTCCTTCTGTTCCGCGGCACCGCCCCGGACAGTACTTTCTTCCATCTCATGAAATACCCTTTCCAGCTCCCTGACGGAAGTGGAGGAAACGGCGCCCGGCGCGGCCTGCGCGCGGAATGACAGTTCATTGAGCAGTACCCTGCAGCTGTGTTCCAGAGAAACCACATAGTTCTTTATCCAGTGATAATTGCGGACATTCACCCGGATCCGGTTCAGGGTGATCAGCTGCGCTGCCAGGCGGTCAAGCGTCTCCGCGGCAAGGGCGGCTGTTTTTGAATACGCAAAGAGGACAGACGGCAGGTCCTGTCCTTCCGAAGCCCTGTACCTGGCTATGATGGCTTCGGCAAAAGATGTGGATACCTGTAATCTGTCTGCAGGTCTGAGATATCTGGAAAATACCGGCAGAAGCCTGTTTCGGCCTATCTGCCGGGCAATGGTCGTCATTTGCATAGTCAAAGCCTGCGCGGGATCTGCGCGCCGGCGGAGGGAACTGCTCCCCCTGCGGCAGACTACGGAATCCCGCCTTCATGCAGCCCGCTGTGGATGATCTCAACGGTCCGGTAGATGGGTTTCCCTTCCAGGGCGTCCAGTCCGGAGATCTCCCATTTCGTTATCAGGCCCTCATCGAAGTAATAGTTCTTTTTGATGACGCCCCGGCTCATCACCAGAATCTGGACATTGCTCACCAGAGTGCCAGGTTTCAGGGCTGTGTCCGCCTCGCCGTCGGAATCCGCCAGAAGTCCTCTCTCGAAGATTATCCTCTGCTCGGCGGAGCGCTGCTTTAAGAGACTGTGCACATGCTGGTTATCGCCGCCCTCGCGCACGGACTCTACCTCTATGGATTCGGAGATATTTCTGATGCGCGCAAAGCTGTAGGCGGCAGAACCGATATGTACCACAAAATTACTGTTTAAAAGCAGACTGTTGGGGATGCTCATATATACTCCAGTCATTCCTTACGGCAGCAGCAGCGCCTGTTCGGGTTCATCGCTGATTTTCCGGTTGATCTTCGAAATCTCACCGCACCACCTGATCCGCTCCATATGGCTTAACGCCATGATCTCTTCCCTGCTCCAGTGCAGGTAGTAGGCGATAAAGCCCGCTTCCTCATAGATCTTTTCGGAAGGATAGGTCTTTATGCCCCGGCTTCGGTAAAATTTACGGGAATCTCGACCTCCTTGCCGCAGTGCGGGCACACGCCCTTATACACAGGGATCTCCATCACATTGATCCTCTGATAGAAATCCTGCAGATAGGCCAGGTCCGGTGTGAAAAGTCCCTCAATGACCCGGGTATCCACGGCGGGAAGACTTCCCAGCTTTGTGATCACCCGGGCCAGGATAATGATCGTGAGATAACCGGGATTCTGCTGCACCCTGGAATCCTTAAGCGGAAGGATCTCATCGGCCGCATTGGCCAGGCGCATCACGCCCTCACGGTGCAGGTTGCCTTCCCTGTCGATATAACCCCGCGGCAGGGTAAAGGGAAATTCCGTCTGAAACATGTTCTTGCCCTCTTTCGTTCAGGACCCGCCTGCGGGTCCTGCGTGCGGGAAACAGGCGGGAATTTGCATCCCGCCTGTCCCGGTAGTTATCATTTTAAGATACTCTGGTCAGACCCTCGTGAACGATCTCCAGCGTCTCTATCGCGATCTCAGATGCGGTTGCGTTGAAGTCCGGCGCGGTATACTTGGTGGGCCATGCGTTGATAGCCTGCCAGGATGCCACCGGCGCCTGTGTATCATTCAGCAGGGTGATGGTCACCGTCTTTCTCTCGACAGCGCCCTGGATGCCGGCCGCAAGCCAGTCATACATAACCTTGCTGTCGGTCATGCCCTGTTTCAGGGTCAGGTTGCCGTACTTCTTGAGTCCCGGCACCTTCATCGGGGTTTCCGCGGTCATATCGCCCTCGCGGTACTCGATGGGTTCGATGGTAATATCGCTTCCCGTGACTTCTGAGAATCCGCCGGCCTCAATGCCGTCGATCTCTACCTTATATCTGAATTTTGGATTAGGATATCCAGCCATGTTCTTTCCTCCTGAATCTTATCAACATGTGTCATCCAGCCTGACTTATTCCCTGCCGGCGTATGCCTCAGCCCTCTTCTCCGCCGGCCGCGTCAGCGCTGTCCGCTGTTCTCTGGGACAGACGGAAGATCACGAATTCAGCAGGCTTCACGGGCGCCACGCCGACAATGCAGATCAGCCGGCCGTTGTCGATGTCGTCCTGCGTCATGGTATCATGACCGATATTGACAAAGAATGCCTCTTCCGGAGCGGAACCGGCCAGAGACCCGCCTCTCCACAGGTTCTCCAGGAATACGCTGATGGTTCTCTGTACGCGTACCCAGAGTACTTCATCGTTGGGCTCGAAGACGGCCCAGTTGGTGTTGGCTTTGATAGACTCCTCCAGGAAGATGAACAGGCGTCTTACGTTGACATATTTCCAGCTGGGATCGCTGGCAGCTGTCCTGGCACCCCAGACACGGATGCCCTGTCCCGGGAAGGAGCGGATAAGATTGATGCCCTTCGGGTTCAGGATATCCTGCTCGCCCTTGTTGAACTGGGTATCCAGACCGATGCATCCGCGGACGACCTCATTGGCCGGAGCCTTGTGCACGCCCCTGGTGTTGTCGGTTCTCGCATAGATACCTGCCACGGAGCCTGACGGCGGAATGGCAATGTTCTTCCTGTCGAGGGGGTCGAAGGCGGTCAGCCACGGATGATACATGGCGGCATAGCTGCTGTCAAAGATATCTCTGTGGTTGATCAGGTCCTGCACCTTCTTCGCGTCTCTCGGCATGTCGAGAACAGCAAAACGGCTTCCGAGATTCTCACACTGGGCAACCAGAGTCAGCTGCACATTGGGATCGGTGATGCCGGGCGCTGCAAGAATGGATACGGAATCGTTGTCCAGGAATGCCTGGATACCGGTGCGGAGGCCTGCGCCTCTGTCCTCGCCGATGAAATCCGCTGCGGTGATGCTGTCGGCGCTGCCGTTCATACCGCCGGTGAGTACCAGGTTTGCAACTGCCTTGTCCTTGCCCGCGATCTGCTCAAAGGGCGGAACGATGTCTTCCTGCTCTCCGCCGATATAGGAAACGGTGACCAGATCAGACTTGGAAAGCTTCTTGTCCACATAGTTGGCTGCATTGATATTGAATCCCAGGTTGTCGTAAACTTCCACCACATCGCCGTAGCGGATATCCAGGCTGAACTCACAGGTGCTTAAAACCTTCGTGGGAAGCAGCTCCTTGTCGATGGCTTCTTCTCCCAGTTCTTCCTGAAGAGTCAGGATGTTGCCCTGGCTCCTGAGAACCTTGTTGTAGGAGATCTTCTCGCCGTCATTGAACATCACCACGTCTCCGGCATTGAAGCCGGCACCGTTCTTTACGATATAGCGCTTGCCGGCATCTGTCTCCAGGATCTCCAGGATCTGGGTCTTTGCCTTGCTGGCCGGCGCTGCCAGGATGGTGATTTCGTCGCCCCAGGCGCCTGCATTCTTCGCGCTGATATCCAGCACCTTGCTGCTGCCCTTTGCGCACTGCGCATCGGAGGGGGCCACTCTGACGATAAATGCTCTGGATCCGCCGTTCAGGAAAAACTGATCCACTGCATAGGCCAGGAATCTGTATTCTCCGAACTCATTCTCGGACAGATATCCGCCGTACATCCGTCTGAAATCAGCCGGACTTGTTACAAGCTGCGGAATCCCTTCCGCAGGTCCTTTTTCCGCGAGGCCGATAAAGCCGACGGTGCTGGTGCTCACGCCCTCCATGGGCTTAGAGCCGGACTCCAGTTCTTCCACATAAACACCGGGTGACAAGTATTCCGCCATAATATCTGCTCCTTTCAACGCTTTTTTCGTTTTGAACGCGTTGTTACTATCTCCTGTTGCCGGTGCACCTCTTTCCGTCCGCAGCGCGCACCAATTTGTCTATAATTATTGCATAATTACTCAACAATATCAAACAAAATCTCTGAATGGGTTCCAAAAAAATAAACATTCTCCGCCGCTACTTCATCAGCTTTTTAAAGATAACGTTCACCCCCGGATACGGTGCCTTCACCTTGGGCTTTTCCCCGGCCACGGTGGGATACTTTACTGTAAAGCCGAACGATCTGAGGCAGTTCGCAAACATCTCTCTCTGCTGCCGGTCAGCCGGGTTTTCGTTCCGCAGCTTCCCCGTATCCATGACAGTCCCGTCGCTCCCCAGAAATGTCCCATTATACAGCGCTTCAGAATACTTCCTGATAATATGGGTATACATCTCATCTACTGAGGTGAAACTCAGGGATCGCAGCGCAAAGTTCCGCAGCATTTTTTTACAGTCTTCTTTTTTCCCGTATCTGCTGTCAAAATCCGGCCCTGGGCCGCCGTGATCCGCCATAAACCGGGTGTAAAACCCGTCCAGGTCGATGTAACGGTCTACTACGTCTTTCTTTTCCCCGCTTTTCAGGTATGCGCTTCTGATAGCCCCGGTGAGACCAAGCAGAAATCCGACGCCGGATACGGCGGCGGAGATAATCGCGGCCGTACCTCCGGAAAACAGCAGGGCCGCCCCGGCAAATACCTGAAGGCCTGCAGCCGCCGTCTGCCATGCGCCTGCTTCTTCACGGCGCTTCGTACTGGCTTCCTCCGCGTCGATTATCTCAAGCAGCAGCTGTCTCTTTTCTTCCAGCACACCCTGCTGCTGCTGAGACAGCTCGCCCCGGAATTCATCAATGCGACCTCTCTCCTTATGCGCGGATACAATGCGGTAGACCCCCTGCACCCCGGAGAAAACCCCGACTCCGATAGCCGCGCCGCCGGCGGCATTAACCGCAGCAGCTTTGACAATCCAGTCTGCGCCGGCCAGGCCTGCGATTCCTCTCACGCTGCTGTAAACACTGTTGCACATGGAAGCAGTATCATTTGTAAACCGGAGAAGCTGCATTCCCGTATCCCTGGCGGAAGTCTGGCGGAAGAGAGCGACAAAGGATCCCAGTAGCGTAATGCAGTTGACCAGGGCACTGAGTGTGCCCAGCGGAACCGAGAACCAGGAAAAACCGAGTTTGGCATCATTCCAGTCTTGCCCGGCAGCCTCCACTTTAATGTCACGCTCCTCTTTGGGCAGGTCTTTGAAAACCTCCTTGGCATCGTCCATCTTCAGCTTGGCGATCCCCCCCAGTACCCCGGCAATGACACCGAGCGGTTTTGCAAGATACCCTACATATTTGTTCTTATCGGTAAGCCAGGACTGGGAATTATCCCAGACATTCCCCTCCTGCGCGGCAGTGCGGACATTCAGGTCCTTCACCGCGTTCATGAACTTAGTCAGCTGTTCCTGTGTGGGATTCGGATTCGCGGTAAGGATTCTGCCGAACTGGACAACATCCTGAATCGCCTGCGCAAGCTGTGGATCCAGGGCCGCGCCTCCCGCGGGCGCTCCTCCGGCTGCCGGGCCTCCTGCTGCCGCCGCGTCCAGTCCCAGCATCTTATCAACCTTCGGCAGCAGGTCTTCCGCACCGTGTACACCGGCGGAAAGCCTGCTCCACTTGAGGCTGTCTCCCTTCCACCGCCCGAAAACCCCCCTGAAGGCGCCCAGGATGTGGGGCTTGAACTGCTCAAGCACCGGAGTGAACATCAGCGCCCGCACAATCTCCGGTTCAGTGAGTTTACCGTGCATCAGGTCATTCTGAATCAGATAGTACGTCAGCAGCTTTTGCCTCGGCGGGGCTTTCATGAGACTGTCCACCAGATACCCTCTGTCCATCTTGTCACCTGTATCGCCGTGCAGGGTATTGCGGTACAGGAAAGCAGT
>JAEEGL011914249.1_pt1 | contig 17758 bp, 13 predicted proteins | sample 9134231 | NCBI WGS metagenome assembly JAEEGL01 (sample SAMN16246548, study PRJNA631951) | gut metagenome | biome: gut microbiome; feature: rumen; material: fiber-attached | host: Bos | place: Iran: Karaj | collected 2018-10 | reverse complement strand
GAGGCTCAGATTGGCGCCGCACTTGTCGCAAACGATGGTCTTCGCTTCATCCACGGAAGCATCTTCAGCACTGTCTGTTGCCGGCTCTCCGCCTGCGTGAACTTCCGCATTATGAACTTCATCTGCCTTGGGCTCATATTCCTTCAGTTTCGAAAACAGCGCGGAATACTGCTCAGCGGTCTCCAGCTTCTTCTGATCGATCCTCCCGGTCCTGGATCTTACGGCATCAGCCTTTTCATCCTTTTGCTTCTGCAAATCTTCCGATTGCTTGTTAGATCTAGCGATCTCAATTCCCAAAGCGATAAGCAGGACAAAGAACAGAACCAGCGGAATAACCGGCGATATGCCCAATACTACAAAAGCAATGAAGACCGGTATATCGAGAATCAGACCCGGAATGAGTATAAATTCAATGAAGCATCCAAGCTCCCCAAGTGCACTTGATTCCTTGCCCTTCTTCTTGTACATGGGCGATGTGATGTATTTGAACTCTTTGTTGAGCCTCTTCAGTTCGCCTGCTGATTCGATCAGTTCGGAGAATTTATCGAAATATGCTGCATCTTCTGAACCGGCATGGTCCAGAGCAACCGTCAGCTCATTATTTACCTGGGTAAAATCACTGTTCTCGAGATTAGCGGGATCCTCAAGATCTGCTGTCGAAGAAACGCCTGCAGCACTCAAGACAAGCCCGCGGAGTGCGTAAAAATTATGCGGATCGTTAACCAGTATGTCACGGTATTTCTGTCTCGCAGACTCAAATTCCTTGCACTTGAGACACTCTTCTGCCTGGCTTAACAATTCATCTTCGTGGAAATCGGCGGAACTGAACCTGGTGCCGCAAAACGGACAGTCAAAGTATGAATGGTCATCGTCAAAGACCAGCACTCCGCCACATTTGGAACATGTATAGCTCTTCAGTACAGCCATGGAAATATCCCCCGCAAACGATAATATCCCTTAGTCCTGTTTTTTAATAATAACAGATTACGCGCGTTCGAAAAAGAAACGACGGGATAGCACACGTAAGCCATGACTTAACAGCCGGCACCTCCGTATAAGCTCAAAACTGTTCCGGAATGAGACAACCGTTTTTCTTAATAATGCAACAACCAGATTTTCTTAAAATGCGGCAAACGATGCGGCAGTGCCTCATTTCTGCAACATTATTTATCGTTAAACAACAAATAATGCGGCAAACGATGCGGGGCTGCCGCATTATTTGCCGCATCGGGACGTCACTATTTGAAGCAGCGGTTTCTTCCGTCGTTGTCGTAACCGTTGTCGTGGTCTCAGACTCTGTTGTGGTAGTGGTTGCCTCTTCAGTCGTGACTTCCGGTGCTGAAGAGCAGGCGCTTAATGCTTGGATTTGTGCCGGAAGTGGTTAGGTAAACTCAAGTCAGAAATGGCAGTAATGAACACGATTTTCGGGCGCGCGATCGAAGATACTGACCATACAGTCATGCTATAATACGTCTATACTTCTTTTGGAATAAGGGGTGAATTCTATGTGGAGTGCAAGACCGTTTAATTCTGATATGCCTGATCCGTTTGGACGGAATGTGACCAGAAATGCCGAGGGTCAGCTTGTTGCTGAATCGGTGAAGTGTCCGGCCTGCGGATCGAATATTTTCTTCAGGCCTGAGGTGCAGGGCATGTTGTGCCGTAACTGCGGCAACATCTACCATCCTTCAACACTCGAGAAGATGGGTTCTTTAGGATACAGCATAGAGCACGATTACACAGGTGACAATGAGATCTCGGAAGACGATAAAAAGCGTCATGAGATAGTGTGCAACAGCTGCGGTGCCACCATGATCGCTGACGAGAACATGATGTCAACGATGTGTGCTTTCTGCGGTTCGCCGGCCCTGATCACGAGAAGGATGACAAGAGAATTCAAGCCGGATTATATCGTGCCTTTCAAGATCGACAAGCAGACTGCCATGAGCAACATGAAGCAGTGGCTTAAGACCAGAAAGATGACTCCGAGGGGCTTTAAGACAAAGAGCCGTCTTACCAAGATGATGCCCGTTTATGTTCCCTTCTGGATCCTGGACTGCGCAGTTAACTCTGATTTGTACGGCACGGGCAAGAAGCACACCAGCGATAACCCTATCGTATATTCGGTCAGGGCAAAAGCCAATTATTACGTAAAAGGTGTACCGTTCGATGCTTCTTTAAAGATCGCGAATAAACTGATGGAAGCGATCGAGCCCTTCGATTACAGTGAGATGGTTAAGTTCCATAACAGATATCTGCAAGGCTTCTACGCTGACAAATATGACCAGGGTCCGACAGAAATAATGGACAGATTCATTAAGCGGATGGACAGGATCTCGATGGATCTGACGGACACTATTGCAAAGAAATATGACGAGTATATACCCAGTCCGGAAAAGAACTTTACCTGGATGAGTGAACTCAGCATCAAGTATTGTCTTCTGCCCGTATGGTTCATGACCGTTGAGTTTGGCGGAAGGACTTATCAGTTCGCGGTCAACGGCCAGACCGGCGAAGCGAGCGGCCAGGCACCTACAACTGATGCCGTCGACAGGCTTGACAGTCTTTTAAGATTCACAAGGAGCAAATGGAGATGGGTCCTTTCAGGTGCGGCGGTCCTATTGCCGTTCCTGTTTGCCGCAATTGCCTTTTCGGGTAATACAAGTCCGTTTTACTACGTTCTATTCCTGATATTGTGCTTTGTTGAACTGCTGCTGGTCGTTTTCATAGTTGCGATGAATCTAGCAGGCAAGATCGCAGACCGCGCATCCAACAGGATCCACAAGACCGTCGATGCTGTCAATGACTTTGACAAGGCACCCGGAATGGACTCTTATCTTGATACGACAAAGCGTACAAACCTGACAGTCGATAATTATTCCTACCATCACGAGATGGAACAGGAAGACCGGAAAAGAAAAAACATGGGGCTGCCTTTCGGGTTGTGAGCGGCTAAGGGATAGATTTGAATTGAGGGAAATGCAGTATCCGGTATTCGGAAGCGCGCAGATCAGAGCGGTATTTAAGGAATGCCGGACACTCACCGCAAACAAGTATAATGCATACATGACATTGGTAAGATAGATCGCAATAAAACCGGAAAGGATAAAGGAATGAGCATATCTGAAAAAAGAATTGAATACGGTTCGGACGAAGCAGCTGACAAGCAGAAAGCGCTTAGGGGATCCGGCAATATGGATGCCGGTTTTGAGGAGATGGCAAAGCGCGTATACTCGCATCTTAACGATGAGATATCCAGGAAGATATTCGATGCCAGGATGATGTATGCCAAAACGGGCGATCTGGGATATATTACCGGACTTGAATCAAAGTACAGGAACCTCAACAGCGACATGCAGGTCTATGTTGAGAAGATTCAGAAGGGCACGCACTGCCTGATCTACGGCGCTGGTGTTGCAGGGCATTATCTTGCAGGGAGATTTAAGAATTTCGGCGTGATCATCGACGCGTTCATCGATCCTGATGAGAGCAAAGGTCCTGTTGATGAACAGACCGGGATCAAGGTAATTACAGAGAAGGATCTCGCCGAGAATAAGGCTCTTTATGACGGCAAAACTCTTGTTATCTCATACCCGGTAAAGCCGGTTGCTGATGAGATCAGGAAACGTCTTATTGATGATATCGGAATCAGCGAAAATAATATCACCGGCGGAATCTTCGACTGGCGCAATAATCAGGGACAGTATTTCGATTATTTCGAGGCAAGGGAGAATGAGGTCTTTGTAGACTGCGGATGCTTTGACGGTGCTACCTGCTACAACTTCGCAGGCTGGTGCGGCGCAAAGGGTTTTGACCGCATCTATTCCTTCGAAGCTGATCCGAAGAATTACGCCAGAGCCAAGGAGATCCTCGCACCGCTCGGCAAATGCGAGCTTTTCCCCTACGGCACTGCGGACGTTAACAAGAAGGTTTATTTCGCAGCAGATGCTTTTGAGACTTCGTGCATCATAAGCAAGGAAGAAGCGGAGAAAAGGAACTTCGAAGGCGTTGAGGAGATCGAGACTGCAGCTCTCGATGATGTGCTTGAGGGCAAGAAGATCACTTTCATCAAGATGGATATTGAAGGCGCGGAATACGAAGCGCTTCAGGGCGCCCGCAAGCTCATCATGGAAAACCGTCCTAGAATGGCGATCTCCGTCTATCACAAGTTCGAAGACTTCGTCACTTTAGCAGACCTCGTTCTCAAGATGCATCCTGACTACAGGATCGCATTCAGGCACTATGGATACGATGATCTTGAGACTGTCATGTATGTGGAATAAGCGAAAAGCATATCCGGAGGAGTATAAAGCTGCATTCTCTTATTTTGATGTGCCGACAATGAATTAGTATCGAATTTCGAACACGCGAGCAGTATGAGATACATTATGCTTATCCGTTAGGCCATGCAACAAATAGCTCCTCTTGATTGTATATAAGATATCAGAGCCGGTGAAGTGATATTCGATCTGATTAAATAGTTCCAAACAGAGATTCATCTAGGAGGAGGATGTATGAAGAAGCTGTTTTGTGTGTTGTTATCGGCCGTTCTTACGCTAAGTATTTCTGCGTGCTCCAAAGATGATAAGACGAGACTTTATGCGGGAGCATGCACTTATTATGCTGACGGCGGTCTGATGAGCTTCAGCGAGTATTTGTATAAATATGACGAGAACGGCAATCAGGTGAAAGAATTCGAATACTATAACGGCAACCTGAATGCAACTATAAAGCGCGAATATGATTCATCAGGAAGCTACACAGAGAAAAGGATCAACAGCAGGGATAATGTCGAGTATGAGAGAGAGTACTATGAGAACGGTGTCATCAAAAAAGAAACCACCTATGAATATAACGGCGAGGTCGATGAAATTACAGAATATAACGAAGAGGGATTACCTGTCCGGAAAGAGTCATTTTCATGGACATATACCGTTGAATATGAATACGATGACGAAGGGGCACTTCTGAAAGAGATCGAAACAGATTACGACGATAACAACGTGGTGGGAAATATCTACGAGGATATTTATGACTCCGAGGGAGAAAGGATCCGGAGAACCATCACTACACCTGACGGAAACATCATTCTGGCCGAGAGAATCGAGACGATTGAAGACGGCAACAAGAAGACGGTGAATACTTACAACAGTGATGATGAGCTCCTTTATGTTACCGAGAAAGAATATGATGCGAAGGGAAACCTCCTCAAGGAAATAACTTACAGTATCGAAAACGGCAACAGAGAGTTCCTGTCTTCTTCAGAATATACCTATGACAGTGAAAACCGTGTCATTGACTATGTTTTCGTGCTTGTGGACAGAACCGAAATCAAATATGAATATTCGGATGAAGGCTGCCTTAGCAAGGAGAGCATCATTACCGAGAGATGGTACTCAAGCGCGGTTTATGGTGATATATCTGATGCCGAGCTTACAGAAGTCATTACTGTCAACTATTACAACGCAGACGAGGAAATGACGAGAACGGAATATCTTGTCGGAGGAGAGCTCAGTTCATATACCGAGTATTATTATGAAGATGTGGAGGTAAAGAGCGGGAGCAAGTGTAAATTCGATTTCAGGGACAAAGACCGGAAGCTCGATGAAAGGGCATACATAGTTTATTGATAAATGAGGATAGTTGATGAGAAGGATTTTTTTGTATCTTTAGCGCCACTGTTTTTGAGAAAGGGTGATAACGGATCATCCGTCACCACCCTTAGAACTTAATTCATACTTTTATGCATTACCGCTTACTGTGCGCACTTTCTCTTCTTTCTCTCGAAAAGCACCACTCCGAACAATGCTCCGGAAGCAACAAAGCAGAGTACTGCTGCGCCGATATACTTGCTTGCATTCTCGCCCGTGCTCGGGACAGCGGTCGTTGTGACGGTCTCTTTATCCTTGAGTGTGACCGAAGTAACTGCCGTTCCGTCCTTGAATACAACAGTTATCGTATGTCCGCCCTTACTAAGGCTCTCAAGTGTTGATCCCTTGATTGTTACGACAGTGCTTCCGGCTACTGCGGTATAATCCGTTCCGTTAACGAGATCTTTGTCATCGATCTTTACGCCTGTGAAGTAATCGATACAATGCTCATCATCTTCGCTGCGCTTTACGGTAACAACGATATCGCCTTCTGTCCATGTGCCGTTTGCACCGCTTACTACCGTATAGTAGATCGTACCCGGAGCAGTGGATTCTGTCCACTTGGCATAGATTGTTGTATCGGCAGTAATAGCAGTATTGAAATCAAACGCTGCAGTGAATGTTGCATCCTGATACCAGCCGTCGAAAGTACATCCTTCCTTTGTGGGATCAGTATCAGGCTTTACTGCTTTGCTTCCGTCTGAAACAGTCTGGGATGCTACAGCACTACCACCATTGGTATTGAAAGTTACTGTAAATGTTGTAGGTGTTACAGCCGAAATACTTACATTGTATGTTGTTGTCTTGCCTTCATAAGTAATAGTAAGTGTCTGGCTTGCAGCAGCTGCAGATGAATCGAAACCGCTGACCATTGCTGCTGTTACAGGGATCGTCTTGCTTGATCCATCGGAATAATCGACCTTGATCTCCATGCCGCTTACATCAAGGCTGTCACCTACTGTATATGCTGTCTTACCTGGTGTAGCGATAGAAATAGCCGTAACCACGATATCCTTATATTTTGCTGTTACTTTCACATCCTCGGCCGGCATAGTAAAAGTCGTTGTAGCAGAAGATACATCCTCCAGAGTGATCGTGCCGGAATCAACACTCCACTTATCGAATTCTTTGCCTGCAGAGGCTGCATCCGCTGTAAGCGTTACTGTTGCTCCCTGAGCAGCGGTAGTTACATCTGCAGAACCCGAGTTGACTGTAACAGTGTACGTCGTTGCAGCGATCGGTGAAGCAAGTTCTACCGGAGCACTTGCATAGTCTGTATCCTTACCGTCATGACCATCGTTGACGTCCTCTGCGAGGATATATACGTGGTAATCTATGCCCCAACCGCTAAAGTCTAAGTCGGAAGGAAGCGTAAATGTGCCGCTGGTATCTTTATTCGTGCCTAATGCATTGTAAAGCTTAATCGTTGCACCGGATGCGTCCCATTCCTTATCTGTGATCAGGATGGATGCGCGCGTCGCGGTTCCTGCATTTGCTCCCTTGATCTTATATGGTACGGTCACTGTTGTCCCCGATACAGCTACCTGCTGACCATCCGGAACCGCGATGTCGAGATCCGGATCTTTTATCGTGAGCTTGTATTCTGCGCCCACTGTTTTAAAGCTACCTGAGATTAATGATGAAAAGATGATGGATGATTGATTAATGTTTAAAGCGGGCGCTACGCCATTAGTGCGGCCGTGGCTGAAGTCCAGAGAGCCGCGATCGTAGACTGAGCCCGCGCAGTATGAGTCGTCCTTAAGAGGGGAACGAAGCCACCAAAAGGCGGACGAGCCGCCTTTTATGCGAGTAGTTACCGGATGGTGGTAATTAAAACTAAAATCTGTCCATGCTACGTCATCAGGTTTATCCCATCCTTCATCCGCAGCATATCCATATGCAGGATTCGTTACTTCTGTTGCATCAAGAAGAAAGACCTTATCATTAACGCTTACAGGACTGATATACCTATATTCTGAATATGAACCTGCAGCGTAAGAGGAAAAACCACCTGTTCCAGAACTCGTTGCGATTGCTGCTTTTTCTAAATCTGTAAATCCGTTAAGGAAAGAACCGTTAAGTCTTGCTCGAATATCACTGTCCACCCATGAATTGGAGTACGGACTTGAGTTGTCGAAATATGCCCTAAACAGCGTCTCATCACTGTCCAAGAACAGTGTTGATCCGCCGTATGCCGATGTGTTCGGTGCCAATACACGGAACAGGATCGGCTCATCATCATATGTTCCGAAATACACTTTACTGCCCGACCATTCCGAATCTGCTGTCGGTGTGGCAGGACTTGCCATTTTTGATGTGCCAAGACAAGTATTCTCGTCATTCTTCGTTCCTGCCGCAAGTACGATGTTATTTCCCGCAATCTTCGGGACAATAGCCACCGCCATCGCTGCGACAAGAATAGAGGCCACGAGTTTTCTCGCCTTTGCCTTTACTCTTTGTTTCATCTTCTTCATCAACCTCCATCACCCTTGAGTTCTCTAGAAAGCACAAAACCCTTCATTACTTTCTTCTGCAGTTTATATGTATGTCCATGACTTAAATGTCCGTGGTAACTATTCATGCTCAGCATGATGTCATCTAAAGACTTCTCGCCATTCCTATAATCTTCTTTGAACTTACGAAGACGGCGCTTCCGCCTGGCGTCTGGTTCTATTAAGGACTTCCTTACTTTCATGAATCAGTATACCATCATCCATGTATCTGACATAATATTTGATATGCATTATCGTAAAACAGGTTTATGGAAAACAAAAACCCCCGCAAATATTATCTGCAGGGGCTATCTTTGGCGGAGAAGGAGAGATTCGAACTCTCGAAGCCCTTTTGGGGTTTACACGATTTCCAGTCGTGCGCCCTCGACCAGGCTAGGCGACTTCTCCGTGTGACCTTACAAATATGCGTAAGGGATAAAATGCTCAATGATTGTATAATCTTTGTGTACCTTTGTCAACAATTAAAGACATCTTTGATGTGAGATTTATTGTCAACGTCCTGTTCCTGTGTTATACTTCATAGGCTTTGATTTGCCCCTATAGCTCAGCAGGTAGAGCGCATCCATGGTAAGGATGAGGTCTCCGGTTCAAATCCGGATGGGGGCTCCATTATAAAAGACCCGGGCAGCGATCGCGTTCCCGGGTTTTTCTTTTGTCAGATATACATCATCACAACACCGGCTGCCAAAGTCGCAAGACAGGTGCCGACAGCGACCGTAAGGAGCGATCTTTCAAAGTATCCCAGTATCAGGGCGACCGCCAAGCCGAATGATGCGGTGGTGAATGAGCCCGTTGAATAAAGGATTGCAGGGAATGTCATAGCTGACAGGACCGTATATGGTATGTAATCGAAAAATGCCTTAACCGAAGGATTTTCGAGCTTTTTGCGGAATAACGTGAAAGGAATCATGCGCACGAGATAGGTCGTGACAGCCATGACGATGAGGAGCGGTATGAAGATCTTATAATCGAGCTTGCCGCCCGAGAGTTCAGCCGCAGCGACAGGATTCTCGGAGACCTCATAAAAAGGCGCGATGAATATGAAGATGCCCACAAGACCGCACCCCAGGATGATCGCAACTATCGTGCCTGCCCTTCCCTTGAGCTTTCCCCTTGCAAAAACGGCTGCAAGAGCGGCCGCAACAGCCGCGATGATTACCGCAAAGCCCTGTGATATGTATTGTGACAGGACGGGCACGAAAAAGAACAGGCACGAAAGAATGCATGCCATGAGCGAGCCCGTGAGAATGACCTTATCATGCTTGGCTTTGGGCAGAACGATCGACACGAACATGCCGTAGATGCCGATTGCAAGGGCATTTGTCAGGAATTCCGGGAATACCCGGCCGAGGATCGCGCCTATTACCGTGCCTGCTACCCAGCCGATGACCGGAAGTACCGTAAGGCCGAAGAAATATCTTGCTCCGAATTCGTGCTTTTTGCTCACTGCAACGCCGAAGATCTCATCGGTGATGCCGTACGAGAGAAGGATCCTCAAAAGAGGCGTCATAGACTTGTCCGCCTTCTGGGACAGCGCAATACCCATCAGCGAATATCGGAGATTAATTACTATCTGGGATAAGATCATGGCTATTATGCCGCCTGCTGCCGTCATGATGCCCAGGCCTGCAACCTGCCCCGCCGAGGTAATGCACGTAAGCGAGATCAGGGCAGCCTGAAGCCACGAAAGCCCCTTGGAGACCGCCAGGATGCCGAACGAGAACGAGACAGAAAGATAGCCCAGTCCGATTGGCAGACCGTCTTTTATTCCCTCTCCCGTTGTGTATCCGTCAAAATCCTTTACGGATGAGTCCTTAGCCATAAATAGCTTTTATCTCGTCGAATGAAAGATAGATATCGAGTTCATTAGCGATCTCACGTGAGCTGTCACTGAATTCGCCGACCTTCTCAGCCGTGTCGCTTTCGGTGCTGATCCTGTAGATCTCTCCGCCGGAAATGTAGTACTTATAAACCGGGTCATACTCGCCATTATCGTAGATCGTCGTGCGTGCGATAAAGAAATCATCACCCATGTTGAAATATTCGTCCATCTGCACGGCACCCTCGATCTTCTTCTCCATCTGGAGAGCCTCATATTTGCCGTCTTTCGATATGGTGTACTTGCAGTTTGCTGCCACACCGTTGACCGTTGTGCCCGAAACGACCTTTTGAGTGACCTCATCCGAGTGGTCCTTCATGAATTCGTTAAGGGCGAAAGTATATTCACGGATCTTCGAATCCAGCACCGGGAACGAGAAAGGATCCGCCGTCGTCTGGACACCCTGGCTTGAAGTCATGTTCGGATCAGAATATATCTTCTCACTGCAGCCTGCGCATGTAACGGCAATTGCCAGCCCGAGTGTTAAAACCACCAATCTTTTCCTTAATCCCGTGCTCTTCATGTCATTGCTCCTTTTAAAAGCCTTATTCATTACTCTTTGCCGCTAGATTATAGCACAAGGCTGATTTTGTTTCCCGAAAGAGAAGCCATCCTCAGAAGTTTGAAACAAAATCTTTTTATGTTATAGTTCTTTTTGTGTTTATACCTCGAAAAGAAAGGTGTCTATATGAAAACTTCCAAGCTTTTGACAACAGGCTCAATAATTTTACTTGCGGCAATGCTTTTCGCCGGCTGCGAAGGAATAACACACGAGCCCAAGGTCGATATGGCATCGCTTAAACCCGTCACGCAGGAGGATTTCACCTCCGCTCTTAAGAGCATCAACGTCGACGATTCACAGATATCAAGTCTTGATAACACATCATTCTCATTTGAGGGCGACAGCAAGGAATATGAGATCGTCTGCAACATCGACGCAAGCTCCCCCTCAAATAACTACTACGCATATGCAAAGTGTGTTGACGCAAAGACCGCGAAAGAGCTTTTCGATTACTACTACGATCTCTACGATGACGTTTTCGACGCCGCTGATTTCTCCGGCATCAAGAGCTACGAGACCGGCACGGACACAGGCTACATCCTTATCGACGGCCGTCTCGACGATAAGAAGAACAACTCCTATACTCCCTACCACGACGCCATCTATCTCAAGGATGACACCGTGATAGTTGCCATGGCAAGCGACTACGATGCAGCCATCGAGAAGGAAGTAAACACATTCCTCGAAGCTATCGGCTATCCCCATCCGTGATCTCCGGCTGTTATCTTCCCTGATCTCCGCTATTATCTTCCCTGATCTCCGCCATTATCTTCCCTGATCTCCGCTATTATCTTCCCTGATTCGCGAAAATATAACTTACGGCAAAATAAGAGGTTGCCCCGCCATGGGACAACCTCTTTGATTTACATCTTTAAGATCTGATTACTTGATCTCTGCGTAAGCTACAACGTAAGGCTTCTTGAGCGTCTCGTCAGCAGCTACGACTACAACGTAGTAACCCTTCTGGATCTTCTTGGAGCAGTCGATATCGTAGAAGATACGTCCGTCTTGATACTCAGTAGGAACGATGTTGTCGGAATAGATCGGCTTGGAAAGATCGTCCTTGTCGAATTCCTTATCCTTGCTGTAGTAGAAAGCATAGTAGATCTCGTCCTCAGCATCATCGTTTACTTCGATGGAGAAAGCAATCCTCTCAGTATCAAGGTTATAAACGCCGGGCTTATCCATTGTATTGTCGTAGTCCCACCATCTTGCCTCTTCAACATAATCGTTGAAGTCTTCGTCATAGATAGCGTACTTCTTGCCTGACTCAACCTCGTCCTTCCTCTCGATCTTCTCGATGATTGTACCGCCGATACTGAATCCGCCGTTCATGATAACGATAACGCCGGCAGTAATAAGACCAATGGCAACAACACCGATAATGATGAAGAGTGCGATGAGTCCGCCCTTACCCTTCTTCTTGGGAGCTGCCTGGGGTTCAGCTGCAACAGCTGCAGGAACAGGACCGGAAGGTGCTTCAAAAGGAATAGGTGCAACAGCAGGTGCGACAGCGGGTGCCGGTGCGGCTGCAGGCGCAGGTGCAGGTGCTACGGGAGCTGCAACAGGAGCTGCCTCAACGGGTGCGGGAGCTGCAACAGGCTCAGCTACAGGTGCGGGAGCTGCTACGGGCTCTGCTACGGGAGCAGGTGCAACAGGTTCAGCAACAGGAGCTGCAACAGGAGCTGCCTCTACAACAGGTTCAGCTACAGGCTCGGCTGCAGGTGCAACAGCTGCGGGAACCTCAGGCTCTGCAACGGGAGCTGCCTCAACAACAGGAGCGGGTTCAGCCACGGGCTCTGCTACAGGTTCAGCTACGGGTGCGGGTGCAACGGGTTCAGCTACAGGAGCTGCAACAGGAGCTGCTTCCACAGGTGCAGGTGCTACAGGGACAGAAGGAGTTAACTGGGAACCGCATTTAGCGCAGAAAGCCGCGCCTTCTCTCACCGGGCTTCCGCAGTTAGTACAAAACTTAGCCATATATTATCCTCCTATAAGTTTCTTAACTATTGGATAATACCACAAATAAAGCTCTGTTGCCTTAATAAAATAAGGCTTCTTCGATTTGTATGCAGCACTTTCTGCCATTATCTTCAAGGTGCCACGATTTTGCCACCCCGAAAACGGTCCGGATGCTATTTTTAGACACGCTAATGTTACAAAACGTGTCCTCTGGCAGCAAAATCCTGAAAAGTGCAGAAATAGGACACGCTAATGTTACAAAACGTGTCCAATTCAGGATTTTTCTAATTTACCAACCGCAACCGGCCATGCTTGTTTTACAGATCAGACTTAAGCCGTCAAGGATGCCTTCGGCACATTCTTGCGAATGCTATAAGTCCTTGACTGCAACGTCTGATCTGTGCTTTGGTGTTTAAGCCGGTTGCGGTCATTGGCGGTCTATGTAAAAGATGCCATCTTCAGATGCTAATTCCGTATATTTCCGGAAACATATGAAATACGGCACCTGCAAAATTGACTTTAATAGCCGACAACAAAACCGACAAAACCAACATCAAACCTGCAAATTGTCGTCTATTCTATTTGATAACCAACAAGAGAACCGACAAAACCCTGCAAACAACCGACAAGAAACTATATGTCACGGGTACAGTATTTCCGGGCATATTTTTGATGTTGGGACGCGGAATATGCGGAACCGAAAAAATTGGATTCCGGACACAAAGTTGGATTTTGCCTGTCAGTCCTTATTCGCCCACAAGATAATCTATCGCTTCGATATAACCGTCAAAGCCTTTGCCGGTTATCGTTTTCGAGCAATAGTAAGAAACATAGGAGATCTGGCGGAAAGGCTCGCGCTCGTTGACCTTGGAGATGTGGACTTCGACCGCAGGGATCTGAACTGCCTTGAGCGCGTCAAGGAGCGCCACGGACGTGTGGGTGTACGCGCCGGGATTGATAACTATTCCGTCATACTTATCGAAATACGCCTGCTGGATGTAGTCGACCAGGTCGCCCTCGTGGTTGCTCTGGAGGCACTTGACCTCGATGCCGTTCTCTGCGCAGTGAGAAGCGATAATAGTCACAAGCGCCTCGTATGTGGAAGAGCCGTAGATGTCGGGCTCTCTGATGCCGAGCATGTTGAGGTTGGGGCCGTTAAGAACGAGTATCTTCATGGATCAGTCCAGCTTTCCCAGGACGGCAGCGATGGCAGCATCGTAAAAGTCCTGTTTCTCATCGTATCTGTCGAAGAAGACCCTGTAATCGCACCAGGTCTCATACTTGTCCTTGCGCTGGGAATAGAGCTTCTCGACACCGTGGAGCTGTGAGATCGGCCTGTTCTTGTCAGTGAGTGCGGTCAGAGGGCGCTCGAGATAGAAGACGTTGGAATTGCAGCGGACATAGAACTTGTTTACGTCGCGGGTGACGATTCCGCCGCCGCAGGAGATGACGAGTCCGCTCTGAGGCAGGAATTCTGCTGCGACTTCGCATTCCATCTCCCTGAATGCATCTTCGCCGGGACCGTTCAGGACCTCAGCGGGAGTCTGGCCGAACTTCTCCGCAAAAGCGATGTCGAGGTCAACAAGCGTTCGGCCCGTGACTTTCGCGATGTTTCTGGCAAGAAGTGATTTGCCTGAGCCGGGCATGCCGATTATCGTGATGTTGCGCATGCGGTTCTCGAGGATCTTTATTACCTTCTCGATCTTCGTGGAAGCTTCGTCAGGAACATATGCAGCGCCTTCTGCACAGTCAGGATTTCCAAGGAGCTCTGCGCCTGCGATGTCGCCTGCGAAGATCCTTGAGGATTTGTAAGCCTGTGCAACGAGCATCGCAAGGCCGCCGCATGTCTTAAGGCCGAGATCCTCGGCGTCCTGCAGGAACTTCGTTCTTGAAGGATTGTAGACAACGTCAGCGCAAGCTTCGAGCGAAGCGAACTTTGTAAGGTCAAGGAGTGAATTATTCACATTGGGGAACATGCCTACGGGTGTGCAGTTGACGATGACCTGTGCGTCGCCTGCCCTGTCGTAGACATTGGAATAGTTGATATCGGTCTCAAGGTCGCATGCATATGTCTCAGCCGCGCCCAAAGTCTTGAGAGCATAGAAGACGGCTGATGCGGCACCGCCCGTTCCGAGCACGAGGACCTTCTTGCCGCCGACGGAGATGCCCTTTCTGGTGAGCATGTAGATGAAGCCGAAGTAGTCGGTGTTCCAGCCCTTTACCTTGCCGTCCTCGAAAAGGACCGTGTTGACGCTGCCCGTCGTTTTCGATGCATCATCAAGCTCATCACACATGGCGCATGCATTCTTCTTATAAGGGATCGTAACGTTAAAGCCCTTGAAAACACCGCTCTTGAAAAGCGTCTCAAGTTCTTCGGGCTCGCGCTCGATCACGGAATATGAATAGGATGTGTCAAAGAGACTGTGGATCTCAGGCGAATAGGTGTGTGCGAGAGTTCTTCCCAAAACACCGAAAGCGGGCTTGTTCTGGTGAACCTTTGAAATGTCCATAAGAGTCTTGAAGACGTCTCTTACGTAAGGTCTGCTCTCGAATCCGGCGATCTCTTCCAAAGCCTTGAACTTCTCTTCCTCTCTGGCGGGAGCATAGACATCCAAGCCATTCTCCCTTTTGACATTTCCGATCTCGCGGCATGTCGCCATTCTCTCTTCGAGAAGATCCAAGATTCCGTTGTCGATCTCATCGAGCTTTCCTCTAAGTCCGTTCAGGTCTAATCTCCCGCTCATGTCCTTTATCCTCCCTTACATTGATACTAAAAGCATATCGTAAAGTGCTATTGCCGCTGCAGCCTCGACCACGGGCACCGCGCGCGGTGCAACACACGGGTCGTGCCTTCCTTCTATACTGATCGTTGTGTTCTTATGCTCAGCCAGATCGACAGTTTCCTGTGTTCTGGAGATCGACGGTGTCGGCTTCATTGCGACATCGAAAACGATCGGAGCGACATCACCAAGACTTATACCGCCCTGGATACCGCCGCTGTGATTGGTCTTTAATGTGAGATTGCCTTCCTCATCGAAGGTGAATGCGTCGTTATTCTCTGAGCCCCTGAGGTCAGATCCTTCAAAGCCGTTGCCGAACTCGACGCCTTTTACAGCAGGGATCGCATAAAGGATCTGCGCAAGCTTTGCTTCGATGCCGTCGAAGATCGGACCTCCGATACCTTCCGGATAGCCGTAGATCACGCACTCGATGACGCCTCCGACGGAATCGCCTTCAGCGCGGGCCTCTTCGATCTTTGCCTTCATGAGTTCGCCCTTAGAATCGTCTACTACGGGGAAATCCTTGTTCTCAACGACCGACAGCCTGTTCCTGAAGCCTTCATCGTTAACACCGTGATCAAAATAGGAATCGTCATCTATTCCCGCAACCCTCTTAAGGTGCGCGCTTATCTGAATGCCCCTTTTGTTAAGCTCCTGCAGAGCGATCGAACCTGCTATACAAAGGGGCGCAGTCATGCGTCCGGAGAAGATTCCGCCGCCTGACTTCGAAGCGTCCTCGCCGTACAAAAGCTTTGCAGCATAGTCGGCGTGTGAAGGCCTCGGGCAGTTTATTATAGATGCGTAGTCCTTGGGCTTTGTATTCGTGTTGATTATGTATCCGTGGAGCATTGCGCCGTTGCGCTCGAAAATCACCTCGTCAGCTTCCTTCCTCGGTGTTGACCATGCATTCTTTCCGGGAGCGCGTCTTGCCATGAAAGCCGCCGTCTTTTTTGTATCAGGAACAACGTCTTCGGGAAGTCCGTTGATATAAACACCGATAGCCTCGCTGTGGGACTCACCGTAGATCATTATGTCAAGCGCATCGCCCTGGTAAGTGCTGCTGGTACTCATATCAGGTCATCTCCTTAAGCAATATTTCCCTGAATTCAGGAAAGGACTTATTGAGGCAGTCGATATCGTCAAGTTCGATATCCCTGCCGGTGGCCGCCGCACAGAGGCAGGCTGCCATAGCCATTCTGTGATCGCCTGACGAAGTGAGTGATATGACGTCAGGGATCTTATTCTTATCTATATATTCTATCGTAATAGTATCTTCTTCGAGGTTGACATTTCCACCCAATTTCTTAAGCATTTGTGTGATAGCTGCTGCCCTGTCAGACTCCTTGATGCGGAGTCTCTTAATTCCGTTCAGCACGGTCTTCTGTGCTCTGAAAGCTCCGGTAACTGCCATATAAGGAACGATGTCCGGAATGTCGCTGCATTCCATCTCGATCTTTTCCCTGACGGAATTTCTCAGACTGTCCTGTACGAAGACCGTATCGCCTTCGGTTACGTGGGAGATGTTTGCGAGCTTTAGAAACTTAAGTATTGCGATGTCACCCTGAACGGAATCCATGTTAAGACCGGATACTTTAGCAGAGCCGTTTTCGATAAGGCTGCCAAGGCAGATAAGGAACGCGCCGTTGCTCCAGTCGCCTTCGACTTCGAAGTTTCCGTCAGGAACTTTAATGCCTGAAGTGATCCCGGGAACGGCATACATATTGCCTTCCCTGGTGACATTGATGCCGTATTTTGCAAGAGCAGCCACGGTAAGATCTATGTAGTGGACTGATGCAATGCCGCCCGTTACCTCAACGGAAGAGGGGCCTCTGAACCCGGAAAGAGCCATCAGGAGTCCTGATATGTACTGCGAGGAAACGCTGCCGTCGATGACAAATCTACCGGGCTCTATATTTCCCGTGACGGTTATCTCGTTTGCTTCTGTGTTCTTTGTGATCTCAACACCGGAAGGCGCGAGGCAGTCAGCGAGCTCTTTTATCGGCCTGTCTATAAGTCTTCCGCGCGTCTTGAATATGAGCGTTTTTACCTTGGGAGCCTTCATTGCAAGAGCAACGGGTATCATGAAGCGGAGTGTCGATCCGCTCTCATTGCAGTTAAGTACCAGTGTCTCCGAATCCGTATCCGTGAGCGTGCGCAGACACGATTTAGTTGCCCTGATATCGTCGTTGTCTCCTGCGCGGTCTTCAAGGTAATCCCCGCGCGCGCCAAGAATGAAGTTAACTATGAGCTCCCTGTGGCAGACCGACTTTGAAGGCGGTGCTTTAATATCAAGGTTTATGTTTCTTATCGATATCTTCATATGGACAAAAACTTAAGGAACTCCTCTTTTGTCATCTTCCTGATCACGGCGTTGCCGATCTTGTCTACAAGTATAACCGATAAAGTGCTTC
>JAEEGL010374707.1_pt1 | contig 17758 bp, 18 predicted proteins | sample 9134231 | NCBI WGS metagenome assembly JAEEGL01 (sample SAMN16246548, study PRJNA631951) | gut metagenome | biome: gut microbiome; feature: rumen; material: fiber-attached | host: Bos | place: Iran: Karaj | collected 2018-10 | reverse complement strand
TACCGCAAGCTTTCCGAATACACCGGATGGAAGTATGAATATGTATACGGCAGCTACAGCGATCTGTACCAGATGCTGCTGAACGGGGATATCGACCTGCTGGCCGGCCTTGCCTGGCGGGAAGAGCGCGCGGGCCTGATCGGATATCCGGATGCCGCCATGGGCAATGAAACCTACAGCCTGATCAAGCATCATACAGATACAGGCATTACCGTGGAGCCTTCCACAATCATCGGGAAAAGGATCGGCGTGCTGGACAGCGCCATGGTGAACACACTGGACGCATGGCTGGCCGCAAAAGGGATTTCCGCTGAAGTAATCCGCTTTTCGGATTACAGTGAACTCTTTGCCGCGTTCGACCGGGGCGCCGTTGATATTCTCGCCGCGGAAGGTGACGGCGCGTATGGCCGGGAGCATGCTGAAGTACTCTGTGCCTTCGGCGCTTCCGAATACTATCTCTGCGTCAACATCCGGCGTCCTGACCTGCTATCCGCGCTGAATACAGCGCAGGCGCAGCTCGCAGTGGAAGAACCGAACTACCTGAATTCCCTGAAATCGAAATACTATTCCGTAAGCGTTTCCAGCCGGGCCTTCTCCACTGCGGAAATCAGGTGGATCGAAGAACATGATACGCTGAAAATCGGCTTTCTGAACAACTACCTGCCCTACAGCGGACGTGATTCGTCCGGGGAGGCTACCGGTCTGGTCCGGGATGTCGTATCCCAGATTCTGGAGGGACTGGATATCCGGAACATCAAAGTTTCGTATATATGCTTCGACAGCTATGACAGGATGATCGAGGCCCTTTCCTCCGGGGAGACCGATATGGCTTTCCCGGTCGGCGGCGGCCTGTATTACTCGGAAGCCAGCGGCATCTTCCAGTCCACCGCTGTTGCTTCCGCTGTCACCGAACTTGTATACAGGGGAGAATTCAGCGAATCAACTGTCCGGAATTTCGCGGTGAACGAAAACAACCGCATGCAGTATTATTTCGTTAAAACCTGGTATCCCGACGCTGAGATCATTTTCTTCCCATCCATTGACGACTGCCTGAAGGCCGTCAGTGAGGGCCGGGCCGGATGTACCACGCTGAACGGTCTGCGGGCAAACGATATCCTGCGGAACAGCAGATACAGCGATCTGTCCCTTTACCAGACAGCGCATAATGATGACAGATGCTTTGGAGTCCGGCTCGGAAATGAAGGATTACTGAAACTGGTCAACCGCGGAATCAATGTGATCGGATCCGATTACGCGCAGAATCTGGCGTTCCGGTATACCGACCAGCTGTATTCCTATTCGTTCACCGATATGCTCCGTGACAACATGGCATTCTTCGGAAGCGTGATTCTCGGTATTGCCGCTGTGATCATCCTTCTCCTTGTCAGGGACCGGAGAAGGGCAAAACGGGTCATCCGGGATAAGGAAGCCGCCCGGGAGGCGCTGGAAAAGGCCAATTCAGAGCTTGCCGAAAGCCAGCGGTCCAAACAGCAGGAGCTGGAGGACCGCCTGGCCCTGCAGGAAGAGCTGCTGGAGCAGCAGGGCCGCCGTGAACAGCAGGACCGGATGATAACCGCGCTGGCTTCAGACTATCGCTGCGTATATCATGTGGACCTGGATAAAAATGAAGGCGTATGCTACCGGGCTGATCCGGATGATCACGAGCAGACCGCCGAAGGCATTCCTTTCCCCTATCTTGAACGCTTCGGCTGGTATGCAGATCATTGTGTCGCAGAAAGTTACCGGGAAGGCTTCATGAAATTCATTAACCCGGACCATGTACGGAAAGCGCTGGCTGACAATCTGATCATCGCGTACCGCTACCTGGCGCAGCGTGACGGAAAGGAATACTACGAAATGATCCGGATGGCCGGCGTACGTCATGTCGAAAACCGGGATGATCATATTGTACACGCGGTCGGTCTGGGCCTGACGGTCATTGACACAGAGATGCGGGAAGCCATGGCAAGGAACCAGGCACTTGCGGAAGCGTTGTCTGCCGCGGAGGAGGCCAACAAGGCGAAAACAGCATTCCTGTCCAGCATGAGCCATGAAATCCGCACGCCGATGAACGCGATTATCGGCCTTGACAGTCTGGCGCTCCGGAACGAAAGCCTCCCGGCTGAAACCCGGGAGTACCTGGAAAAAATCGGCGGCAGTGCCCAGCATCTGCTCGGCCTGATCAATGATATCCTGGACATGAGCCGGATTGAGTCCGGCCGGCTGATGATCCGGAAGGAGGAGTTTTCCTTCCGCCACATGCTGGAGCAAATCAACACCATGGTCATGTCACAGTGCGGGGAAAAGGGCCTCCATTACGAATGTAAGGTCATCGGCGGTGTCAGTGATTACTATATCGGCGATGATATGAAGCTCAAGCAGGTCCTTATCAACATTCTGTCCAACGCGATCAAGTTCACGGATGCGCCGGGCAGCGTAACCATGCTGGTGGAACGGACTGCCATATTCGGAAACCATTCCACATTGAAGTTCGCCATCAAAGACACCGGCATTGGCATGGAACAGGATTTCATCCCGAAAATCTTTGATCCCTTTACCCAGGAAGACAGCAGCCGGAACAACAAATACGGCAGCACCGGCCTGGGAATGGCAATTACGAAGAACATCGTGGAACTGATGAACGGCACCATCTCTGTTGAATCCGAAAAGGGGCGCGGCTCAGAGTTCACGATTGTCATCACGCTGACCAACAGTGAACACCAGGGGCCGGAAACCAACTTTGTCAGCCCCGGGGATATGCGCATCCTGGTAGTGGACGACGAAGAAATTGCTGCCGAACACGCGCACATCGTGCTGGATGAAGCCGGCATCAAGGCGGATACCTGTTACAGCGGAAAGGATGCTTTGCATATGCTGGAAGTCCGGCATGCCAAGCACGAGCCGTATAATCTGGTTCTACTGGACTGGAAAATGCCGGAAATGGACGGTATTGAAGTCGCAAAGGAAATCCGGAAGCGCTATGACAGGGAGACAACCGTCATCATCCTCACATCCTTCAACTGGGATGAAATCATGGATGAAGCCCTGCACATCGGTGTGGACAGTTTCCTGGCCAAGCCGCTCTTCGCTTCCAATATCATGGACGAGTTCGAACGGATTGCGCGCAGAAACAATCTGAATCTGTACAAGGAAAAGAAAAGGGCTTCCCTGAAGGGGAAGCGCATTCTGATGGCGGAAGATATCATGATCAACGCGGAGATCATGAAGGAAATCATCTCAGTCCGTGAGGCAGAAATCGATCACGCAGAAAACGGCAGGATCGTGCTGGAGATGTTCCGCAACAGTCCGGTCGGCTATTATGACGCAATCCTGATGGATGTCCGCATGCCGGAGATGGACGGTCTGGAAGCAGCTGCCGCGATCCGTGCGCTGGATAAGCCGGATGCGAAAACCATACCGATCATCGCAATGACCGCCAATGCGTTCGATGAGGATGTGCAGCGCTCCCTGCAGGTCGGCATGAATGCGCATCTGTCGAAGCCGGTGGAACCGGATCGCCTGTACCAGACACTGGAAGAACTGATCTGGGAAGCGGAAAACAAAGAATGAAAAAGCCTGTATCAAAAAAATATCAGCAAGAGTGCCGGAACTGAAAGCTGGTTCCGGCCTCTTTCCTGATTCACTGAAATCCCTTATCCTGTTTTTCCGCTGCATGCCGGCCGGCGGTATCTTTTTTTGCCGGACGAATTCTGGTAAGATGTTGCTCTCAGGAGAACAGAAAACCATACCGGCCAGGGGAAAGCGGTGAAAACCATGAATCAGAAAACAAACGACCAAAGGTCCATCTGGATGTTTGTTTCTTCCATGCTGATTTTCGGAACCATCGGCGTTTTCCGGCGGTACATCCCGCTTCCTTCCGCATTCCTGGCTTTCACCCGCGGAATCATCGGCGGACTGTGCATCCTCCTCCTGATACGTCTCAGGAAAAAGGGCGGACGGGAGCCCCTGGCCCGCCGGGACCTGCTGATGCTGGTGGTTTCCGGGGCGCTGATCGGATTCAACTGGATGCTGCTGTTTGAGGCATACAATCATACCACAGTGGCTGTTGCCACGCTCTGCTATTACATGGCGCCGACCATTGTTATCCTGCTGTCCCCTATCGTCTTCCGGGAACGGCTGACCGCAAGGAAAGCGATCTGTGCCGCCGTTGCGGTTGCAGGCATGGTGCTGGTCTCCGGCGTACTCGGCGAAAACGGCGCACCGGAAGCGAGTGTCCCGGGCATCCTGCTGGGCCTTGGCGCCGCGGCGATTTATGCCGCCGTTGTCATCATGAACAAAAAGATCCGGGGTGTTGATACTTACCGGAAAACAACCGTCCAGCTGCTTTCCGCCGGGCTGGCCATGGTGCCGTACCTGCTGCTGACCGGCGGATTCAGCACGGAAGGCTTCAGCGTTTCCGCCACTGTCCTGCTGCTGGTTGTGGGCGTTGTCCACACAGGAATCGCCTATGCCCTGTACTTCGGGAGTATGGACGGACTGCGCGTGCAGACCGTTGCCATCCTGAGCTATATCGACCCCGTATCCGCGCTGCTGTTTTCCGCGTTCCTGCTCCGGGAACCGCTGAGCCCCCTGAACATTCTCGGTGCCGTGATGATCATCGGTTCCGCTATGGTCAGTGAAATCCGGAAGGCAGGTCCGCAGGAAAGCGTTGATCCCTGAACCCCCCGTATCCGCAGCGGAAAGGAAATATCCATGGAAACTTACTTGTTTGGCAATGAACCCGCGCCGAATACCCTGATCCAGCCGATGGACAGCCATGACCTGGAGGGGATTGAGAACGAGATCCGAACCATCCGGGAACTGACGGAGGCTGATTTCCAACTGATTGCCGTAAAGGTCGAAAGCTGGAACCGGGATCTCTCCCCCTGGAAAGCGCCGGCCGTATTCGGAAATGAAGGCTTCGGGGACGGCGCCACGGAGTTCCTGGATGAAATCCTGAAGCTGTGTCCGGACGGCCGTACCTGCTTCATCGGCGGTTATTCCCTGGCCGGCCTGTTCGCCCTGTGGGCGGCATACCGGACCGGCCGGTTTGCCGGGACTGCCGCTGCCTCACCCTCCGTCTGGTTCCCGGGTTTTCCGGAATTCATGCGAAATAACCGGATCCAAACCAGCGCTGTTTACCTGAGCCTGGGCGACAGGGAGGAAAAAACCCGGAATCCGGTCATGGCAGCAGTCGGAAACCGCATCCGGGAAGCCGAGGACATCCTGAAAAACCAGGGAGTCCGCTGCCGCCTGGAATGGAATCCCGGCAACCACTTCCGGGATGCGGATATCCGGACCGCAAAAGCCTTTGCCTGGGTGCTGGATAATGTGCTGTCCGGAGGAAACAGCTTATGACAAACAATCAGCGGATATGGGCCATGGCCCGGGATGAACTGGCTGCGGCGGTTGTTTCCCTGGGATATCCGGAGGAATTCGCCTCTCTTCTGGCAAAGCAGCTGAAAAGCCCCAGGGCGATTCAGCGCATGGCGTCCTACCTGGTCCAGGCACGCCCCGGAAGCGTGGAAATGATCGTGGATGAGATGCTCGCGATCTGCGCGGATACCGAAGCATGGCGGAAAAAAGCAGAAAACCGGGAAGCCATGTGGAGTTACAGCGCCTGGCTGAACAGCGAAGAGCGGCAGGATAATTCAGAAGAATAACAAACCCGGCAGCCGGATGGTCCGTCTGCCGGGTTTCCATATGCATTTTTGCCTCATGACGGTTGTTTCATCAGAACTCTTTCCGGTATACCAGCATTCCGTTCCCGTAAGGATCATCTTCCGCGCCGAATTCTTCTTCCACGAACTGATATCCGCCCTTCTCCAGCACTTTCGCGGACGCTTCATTCCCGTGAACCACGCGCCCGTAGATGGTGCGGATCCCAAACCGGGAAGCCACGAAACCGGATATGGCGTCCAGCAGTTCGGAAGCATACCCCTTTCCGCGGAACTTTTCCCCGATGCAGTAACCGATTTCCGACTCGTCTGGTTTCCCATCCACTTCGCTGATGCCGGTATCCCCGATCAGCTCCCCGGTTTCCTTCAGTTCCACCCCGAGCACGAAGGGCAGATGGCCGTTGTCGACACAGTCCGCATAAAACCGGATCGCGTCCAGCGCTTCCGCCGGATCCGCATAGCATTCATTGGGGAACCATTTCCGGACGGCATCGTCCATGTGGTTTTCATAAAGCTGCTGCGCGTCGTCTTCCCGGAATTTCCGGATAACCAGGCGCTTTGTTTCAAACATTGTTTCCATCTTCAGACTCCTGCGGCTTCAAATGCCTTTATCCTTTACCGGTATCCCTGTTACTCGCCTTTGGGTATGGCTTCATTCAGGCTCTTGTTGCGGTAGTTCAGGTTCGTCCGGAGGGAGTACCCCTGCTGCTCCCAGAAAGCATTCGCTGCGTCATTGTCCTTGAAGACCAGGCCGAATATCTTCTGGATGCCCTCCTTCTTCAGGGCCTCTTCCGCGCGGGAAACGAGATCTCCCGCGATTCCCATACGCCGGCAGTCCGGATGGACGCACAGATGATGGATGATCGCCCGGCGGCCGTCATGCCCGGTCAGGATCACGCCGATGATTCTGCCTTCCCTCTCCGCGGCAAAACAGGTATTCGGATTCCGCGCAAGATACCGGGCAATTCCTTCCCTGGAATCGTCCACGGGGTTCAGTGCCCGGCGGCTCTGCTCCGTACTGTTCCACAATTCGTAGATCGCATCGTAATCCTCCGGGATCACCAGTCTGACGGTATATTCCATATTGCCTCCTGCCGGGCCCTGCGGCCGCCTGGCTTAAACTGATCCGGATCAGATCATAGCATATCCGCCGGCGCTTTGACTGTTCTTTTTCCGTGCCGGTATTCCGCGGCTTTCCGCCGAAAAACAAAAACAAGAGATTCATTCCCGGATTGTGGTTGACTTAGAGTTAACTTCAGGGTTTAAGATGAACCCGGAAGGGGGAATTGAATATGTCTCAGACTGTATTGATTACCGGCACCGGCAGGCCCTATGCCCTGGGCTTCAACCTGGTCAGACGCTACCTGGAGAACGGCGACTGCGTGTTTGCCTCCATCCGCCGTCCGTCTGAAGCGCTGGAAGCGCTGAAGCAGGAATATCCGGACCGCCTGCATATCCTCACCATGGATATATCCTCCACGGAATCCGTGAACGCCGCGGCGAAGGAAGCGGAAAACCTTACCTCCCACCTGGACCTGATCATCAACAACGCTACCACAGCTTCCGCGGATACGATGAAGGAGCTGCCCGATTTCAACCTGGACCTGATTGCCCCTGCGGTAAATGTAGGGGCGGTCGGCCCGATCCGGGTCATCAAGGCCTTCATGCCGCTGCTGAAGAAAAGCCCCATCGGCGCCCTGGTGGTGAACATCTCCTCCGAAGCGGGAAGCATCGGCAGATGCTACCGGACCTTCTACCTGGATTACGGCACGGAAAAGGCTGCCCTGAACATGCTGACCATGACCGTCCGCAATTACATCAAAGACGACCCGAACATGAACATCATCTGCATCCATCCCGGCTGGATCCGTACCAATCCCGGCAATACCGAAGCCCCGCTGGATCCCTACGAGCACGCGGAAACCCTGCGCAGGCTGTTTGAAACGAAACGCCATGACAAGGACGGTCCGGTGTTTGTCACCCACACCGGCGAGCCCTATCCCTGGTAATCCCCCGGAAAAATCATTTCTTTTCGGATAAACAATTCAGTTGCTGCCGGATCCGGTCTTCCGATTCACGGATATACCGGATCCGGTTGACTGTATTCCGAACCTCCGTGATACCCATCTGTCGTTCGTTTTCATCCTGGCACTTTCCCAGTGCCCGGGTAATATTGTATTCCAGCCACTCAATCCAGGTATATGCCAGGCCCAGCACGCTGCCGTAATCCCGGAAGCCGTTGTCATACGCCTCCAGGTAGCCTTCGAAGAACGCTTCCATCTTTTCCGTGTCCAGCTTACAGGTGGTGATTCCCGACCACTGCAGCGACAGCTGCAGCGCATTGGATGCGGGATTGCCGTAATCCAGGCACTCCAGGTCAATCACCACAGGCTTTCCGTCATTCCACATCACATTCTTGGGATCCATATCCTCGTCGGTGATGCATTCGATATCCGGCAGCGCCTGCCGCGCACGGTTCAGTTTCTCCTGTACGTCATACAGCAGCGGCTCGTTTTCCTGCAGGAGTTCCGCGATTTCACTGCCCCGGCAGGCTGCCTCCTCTGTATATGCGTGCCAGTCAATATCGCTCATCACCGGTTCGGTATGTTTCTTCATCGGACGCAGCGCATGGATCCGCCCCTGGATATTCCCGGCCTCCCGGCACTGCCCTGCCGTGATATTCTGCCAGTCCGTAATCCGGCCTTCCTGCCAGCGGAAGATATAGAAGTATTCCCCGTCCAGTTCCTGCATCTTCCGCCCGTTCAGCATGAGAGCCGGGACTACCGGAATCCCGGCATCCTCCAGGATCTGTTCCAGTTCCTCCGCCCGCCGGTAGTTTTCCATCACGCCCGGCCGTTTCATGATTTCCGGGTTCAGGTGCTTCACCGCATACGCATTTTCCCCGGTTTCCGCCCGGAACATCCGGTGCATGAAGCCGCCGGAAACCGGCATCACCGGGGAAACCACCTTCCCCAGTCCCCGGGTTTCAAAAAGCTTCGCGATCATTTCTTCTGTCATGCCGGCGTTCTCCGTTATCTTTCCCGATTGCTGTTTTTCATCATACCATGAATTCCGGAAAACCGGAACGGAGAAACAGGCAGTCGGACCCATTTTGCAAAAAAGATGTACAAAACGGTAAATTTCCCCTTGACACCGGTTTTGTTCCGTTGTATAGTCTTCGCAATCTTTCAGGAAAGGAGCTCTTCGCATGAGGACCATTGGTATTACCGCATCCACTGCCCGCATCACCCGGAACGTATATACTGACAAGTCCATCACCACCGGACGCGCGTCCATTCGGCTGAAGAGCTCCGCGGCGTAATCCCGCCGGCTCTGTTCAGTCAGATCGACCGCCTGTCCGGGAATGGACAGGCGGTATTTTTATACCCTTCCGGGGCAAAAGGATCCTGCTGTGGCAGCAGGCAGAATCCCTGACTGAACCTGAAGCCGGCGGGCTTCGTTTACCCAAAAAAGAGAAAAACGCCCGTGACCGCACGGGCAGCAGAAAAGAGGAGATCAGAATGAATCACTGGAAATTTGTCGGCCCGGAATGGAAAACGGAGGATGTTTTCCGGGTCCGGGAGATCCTGAAATTTGAACATATCCCCCATAAAATGCCCTTCTCGGATGTATTCTTCACGAGCGTTTTCCATGCGCCCGCCGGAGACAAACGGTGGGGCGTCCTGGTCCGGGAAAAGGACCGGGAAAGGGTAATAGCCCTGCTGGTACGGGAAGGCCTGTGTGCCGGGGAATTGCTCCCGGCACACAGTGCCTGCCCCGATGCCGGGCCGGACAAAGTGCTGAACGCCATGTGGCCGGAAAAGGTATTGACCGGTCCGGCCAAAGCCGTGTAAACTGAACCGGACAGAAGGAGTTGCTGAAAGATGAACAATGCCGCCGTGTATGATACCCTTTCCGGGGAGCATATCATCCTCCGGAAAGCCAGGGAAACCGATTACCGGTCCATGCTGGAAAACGTATGGGGAGATGAAGCCGTTTACCGGTGGATGCTGTTCCCGCCCACGCTGACGGAGGAGGATGCCATCAACCGGTGCAAAAGGAGCGTCGCTTTCCAGCAGGATCATTTCGCCTGGTTTATCTCCCTGAAGGAAACCGACGAGGCCATCGGCATGTGCGCAATCGCAGAGGGCGAACCCGGGCACATTGAAGAATGCGGAATCTGCATCGGCACCGGATTCCAGGGCCGCGGATACGGCCGGGAGATCGTCGCCCTGCTGCTGGACTTTGCCTTCCGGAAGCTGGGCGCCCTGGACTTCCGGTACGGATATGAACGGGATAACACCAAGTCCTGTAAACTGGCTGCGTCTTTCGGGTTCCGATATGACAAAACTTATGAACTGACACGCCCCTGGGACGGCAGAGTGATGGAAATCGAATCCTGCCTGCTGACGCGGGAGGATTACCTGGCACGCAAAGAATAAGCAGAAAACCGCATCCGGCCTGCCGGCAGGATGCTTCGCTGTGAAAGAGGTTAGCAAAAATGGATTACCGTTTTGATGAGATCACCGACCGGTCCGGAACCTGTTCGCTGAAATGGGACCTGGCGGAAAATGAGCTGCCCATGTGGGTGGCGGATATGGACTTCCCGGCCGCGCCCTGCATCCGCCGGGCCGTTGAAAAGCGCGCCGCCCACGGCGTTTTCGGTTACAGCATCATTCCGGATCAGCTGTACGATGCCTACCGGAACTGGTGGGGAAAACACCACGGTCTGGAAATCCGCAATGAGGAACTGGCTTTTACCACGGGAGTCATTCCCGCCCTGTCCGCAGCGATCCGGGAATTCACGGTCCCCGGTGAGAAGATCATCATCCAGTCGCCGGTATATAACCATTTTATCAGCTGCATCAACGGCAACGGCCGGCAGGTACTGGAGAATCCGCTCATCTACCGGGACGGGAAGTATGAAATGGATTACGGTGACCTGGAGCGGAAGCTTTCCGATCCGCAGGTCACCATGCTGCTCCTCTGCAACCCGCAGAACCCGGTCGGAAAAATCTGGAGCCGGGAAAACCTTTCCCGGATCGGCAGCCTGTGCCGGAAGCACAATGTGCTGGTTTTCGCCGATGAGATCCACTGCGACCTGACTGCCCCGGGCGTCTCCTATGTGCCCTTCGCCTCGGTGGATGAAGCCTGCCGCATGAACTGCATCACCGCCCTGGCGCCCACCAAAGCCTTCAATATCGCGGGACTCAGCACCGCCGCGGTCTTCATCCCGGAAGAAAACCTCCGGCAGCGGATGGTTCAGGCACTGCGGACCGTCGAAATCGCCGAGCCCAACGCTTTTGCCGTGGACGCCACGGTCGCCGCCTTCTCCGATGAGGGATGGGAGTGGCTGACCGCCCTCCGTGAATACATCGACGGAAACAAAAAGACCGTTTATGCGTTCATTGAAAAGGAGCTGCCGGACGTATACGCCCTTCCGCAGGACGCCACCTACCTGATGTGGCTGGATATCAGCCGCTATACGGATGACTCCGGTGAGCTCCAGCGGTTCCTGCGCAAAAACGCCGGGCTGTTTGTCATGCCCGGCAGGGATTACGCGGGAAACGGAAACCTTTTCCTGCGCCTGAACACCGCCTGTCCCCGCAGCATGCTGGAAGACGGGCTGAACCGCCTCAAAGCCGGCCTGGACCAGTGGCGGAGCCGCGGGTAACGCAGCGGAATCCCGCCCGCTCAGCCCCGTTTCCCGAAGAGCCCGAACCGCTTCTTTTCCGGCATGATTTCCTCTTCGGCTCCCAGGACAATATACCCGGCGGCAGCAATTGCCTGCCGGAGTTTTTCCCGGCTGAGCGGCTGTTCGGACAGGATCACGGCAGTGCCTTTGGCCCGGGATGAGGTCACCTTCTTCACCGGAAAAGCAGCCCGGACCGCATCGTTGATATGCGCTTCACACATGCCGCACATCATTCCCGATATCCTGACGGTGGTTTTGATCATTTCAACAACTCCCCTTTCGAAACAAAGGAGGCGCGGGCAGAAAACCCGCGCCTCCCGCCGGTTATGACGCCTTGTGGCAGGTACCGGCCATCGGGCAATGGCCGCAGCTGCCGCCGCAGGAGGATTTCCCCTGCTTTTTATCTTTGCGCAGCCGGATGATGATTCCAGTCACCAGGCCCAGCAGCGCCAGGCTGATGATAATCGTTCCGGCATTCTCCGCGATTCCCTGGAACATATTCTCACACCTTCCGGGTCAGTCTCGTCGCTTCCTGGTACTTCTTAAAGAACAGCATATAGATCATTCCGCCGAGGACCGCCAGCGCGGCAACCAGGCCGATCACGCTGATATTGCCGGTAAACAGGCCGCCGAACTGGTAGATCATCAGGCTGACCGCATAGGCAAATCCGCACTGGTAGGCGATGGCAAACCAGGTCCAGCCCGCGTTGTTCATTTCCCGCCGGATGGCGCCGATCGCCGCGAAGCAGGGCGCGCACAGGAGGTTGAACACCAGGAAGGAGTATGCCGCGATACCGGTAAAGGAGGCCGCCAGGTTGGCATAGGCCTCGGTTCCGCCGTACAGGATGCCCATGGTGCCGACAATATTCTCCTTGGCGATCAGTCCGGTAAAAGACGCCACGGTCGCCTGCCAGGTGCCGAATCCAACCGGCACGAAGATCCACGCGATCGCGCTGCCGACCCGGGCCAGGATGGACATCTCCAGTTCTTCCTCCTCCAGCATCCGGAAGGCTCCGTCCACTACGCCAAAGCGGCTCAGGAACCACACAAGGATGGTGGAAAGCAGGATAATGGTGCCGGCCTTCTTGATGAAGCTCCAGCCACGTTCCCACATGGACCGGAGGACATTGCCCAGCGTCGGCCAGTGATAGGCAGGCAGTTCCATAACGAAGGGGGCGGGCTCACCGGCAAACCGGCGGGTCTTCTTGAGCATGATGCCGCTGACAACGATGGACGCCATGCCGATGAAATACGCGCTGGTGGATACCCAGGGGGATCCGCCGAAGATCGCCCCGGCGATCATGGCGATGAACGGCACCTTCGCCCCGCAGGGAATGAAGGTCGTCGTCATAATGGTCATCCGCCGGTCGCGCTCATTCTCAATGGTCCGGGATGCCATGATACCGGGCACACCGCAGCCGACGCCGATCAGCATCGGAATGAAGGACTTGCCGGACAGGCCGAACTTCCTGAAGATCCGGTCCAGCACAAAGGCGATACGGGCCATGTAGCCGCAGGCTTCCAGGAACGCCAGCAGGAAGAACAGCACCAGCATCTGGGGTACAAAGCCCAGCACCGCTCCGACGCCGGCAATGATACCGTCCAGGATCAGGCCCTTCAGCCAGGGCGCCGCGTTCACCGCGTCCAGTCCCTGCTCCGCCAGGGCAGGAATGCCGGGTACCCACGTACCGTAGGCCGCCGGATCCGGCGCGCCCACGTCCGCCTTGTAGCCTTCTTCTGTGCTCAGGAACTCATCCACCGCAGCCTGCAGGTCCGCTTTTCCGGTCTCCGGATGTTCCTCGGTCTCCAGGGTTTCCTCATCCTGGGTGATATAGGTGACGTTGGCGTCTTCCGGGACCGCTTCCAGCAGGGCCTTCAGCGATTCTTCCGGCTCTTCCCCGTCAATCTCCACACCGTATTCTTCCGCGAACGCCCCGATGATCTCATCGGTGTCGCCGTAGCGTTCCGCCGCTTCTTCATACTGGGCGGTTCCGTTGCCGAACAGGTGGAAACCGTCGCCGAACAGGCCGTCGTTCGCCCAGTCGGTCGCCGGGGCGCCCACCGCCACCATGGCAATCCAGTACACCGCGAACATCACCGCGGCGAAGATCGGCAGACCCAGCCAGCGGTTGGTCACCACCTTGTCGATCTTGTCGGATACGCTCAGGCTGCCGGCATTATGCTTGCGGTAGCAGGATTTGATCACCTGGGCGATATACACATACCGCTCGTTGGTGATGATGCTCTCCGCGTCATCGTCCAGTTCCTTCTCGGCCGCCGCGATATCGGATTCAATATGCTTCATCGTTTCCGGAGCGATCTTCAGCTGCTCCAGCACCTTGTCATCCCGCTCGAACACCTTGATGGCATACCAGCGCTGCTGCTCCTCGGGCAGGCCGTGGACAATCGCTTCCTCAATATGGGCCAGGGCGTGCTCCACCGGTCCGGAAAAGGTGTGCTGCGGCACCGTTTTGGTCCCCTGCGCCGCCTGGATGGCCGCTTCCGCCGCTTCCATGACACCGGTTCCCTTCAGGGCGGAAATCTCCACCACCCGGCATCCCAACTGCTTCGCCAGGTCCGCCGTGTTCAGCTTATCCCCGTTCTTCTTCACCACATCCATCATGTTGATAGCCACCACCACGGGGATGCCCAGCTCCACCAGCTGGGTGGTCAGGTACAGGTTCCGCTCCAGGTTCGTACCGTCAATGATGTTCAGGATTGAGTCGGGGCGCTCGTTGATCAGGTAATTCCGGGCGACAACTTCCTCCAGCGTATAGGGCGACAGGCTGTAGATGCCCGGCAGGTCCGTGACCGTCACGCCGTCATGCTTCTTCAGCCTGCCTTCCTTCTTCTCCACTGTGACGCCCGGCCAGTTTCCCACAAACTGGTTGGAACCGGTCAAGGCATTGAACAGGGTCGTTTTCCCGCTGTTGGGGTTGCCCGCCAGGGCAATTCGGATATTCATGGTCGTTCGCTCCTTTGTTATATCTGTCTAATTAGAATAACCTAACACTCGGTCAAAAAAATTACTCGACCTCAATGTTCTCAGCGTCCGCCTTGCGCAGGGACAGCTCATATCCGCGCACGGTCACCTCAATCGGGTCCCCCAGCGGCGCCACCTTACGCACATAGATCTCCACACCCTTGGTGATCCCCATGTCCATGATCCTGCGTTTGACCGCGCCTTCGCCATGGATTTTTATCACCTTTGCCGTTCCGCCCACCGGGACTTCCTTCAGATTGTTCATTTCCGGTTCCTCCTCCTGACTGATCATTGATTCCTGCTGCCTCAGATCATGATTTTCCGGGCCATCTCGTCGTTGATGGCCACCCGGGCCTCCTTGACCTTCACGATCACATTGCCGTCCAGCGCCGTAATTACCTTCACGGTGCCGCCTGCCACGAACCCCAGGTTCTCCAGGTGCTTTTTCACTTCCGGACTTCCCCCGATCCGGCGGATCACATTCTCTTCCCCCGGCGTCGCATAGCTCAATGGCATCATCCTGTCCCCTCCTGTCCAACAGAATCCGGATCCTACCCGGAAAGTTAGAGCTTTCTAACTCCGGTGGGTATTATAGTTAACCGCAGCTAATATGTCAATACTTTACAAAAAAGAAAATTTCCGGCAAAAGGCAATATACCCGGCCGGAGTTCAAATCGGTCCCGCTTTTCCGTATAATAGGGGGCGAAATTCTTTTTTCCTTCACGTACGGATTTTCCGTCCTGTTCCGTCTAATGGGTGTAACGTTACAGAACCGGACCGGATATCCGGAATCAATTGCTGGAGGCAGAAACCGTGGACAGGGGATTCTTTATCGCAGGGATCGAAGCCTGCTCGGACATGATGTACCGGGTTGCCTGGTCGATCCTGCGGAACGACGACGATGTGCAGGACGCATTGCAGGATGCCGCCCTCAAAGCCTGGGAAAAGCGGGACCGGCTGCGGGAAGAAAAATACTTCCGCACCTGGATGACCCGCATTCTGATCAACGTGTGTTACGACGCACAGCGGAAGCATCGCAAAACCGTTCCACTCCATATGATCCCCGATCAGCCGGGTGATTCTGCCCCGGACCCCGACCTGGCGATCGCGCTGGAAGCTGTTCCGGAAAAGCTCCGGCTGCCGCTTGTCCTGTGTTATTCGGAGGGAATGACCTATGAGGAGGCCGCCGAAGTGCTGCGGATTCCCCTCCCCACCCTCCAGGGACGGCTTCGCCGGGGAAAAGAAGCATTGAGAAAGGAGCTGAGAGCGGAATGAAGCGTGATATGGAAAACCTGAATCTGCAGGACGCATTCAAGCCGACGCCGGGCAAGTGCCGTGACGCGCTGATGACAGCCGCCCGCTCCGTAAAGGAGGAAGAACCCGTGAAACGCGCAACCGTCCGCACGATCCTGATTGCAGCATGTATCATCCTGGCCACCATGGCCATCGCTATTGCGGCCACCAATTCCTTTGGATGGAAAGACTTCTTTGAAATCAACTACGGCGATACCGGCACGGTCCCGGAAGCCGCACTGGAAATCATGAACAATACCGAGGAACAAACCTTCGCCATGGGGCCGCTCACCTGTACGGTCACCAGCCTGTTCGCGGATCCGCACATTGCCATGCTGTCCACCCGGGTGACCGTAACAGACGGCAGCCCGGCGCTGATCTGCATGTATGGGGAATGGATGTGTCCGATCGGCGGCAACTGCGACAACGGAGAAGCCGTAGCGGAGAAATACGGCCTGGATCCGGAAATGAGCTGGCTGGACGCGGCCCGGAAACTGAACCTTCCGCTGTACAGCATCGATACCCGGCTGTCATTCGATGACGCATTCATCGGAGGGGAAGGCATGTTCGGCGCCACCTATGACCATGACGGCCAATATATGGAATTCAGCATGCAGGAACTGAACAGCGAAAAGGCAGAGGGAACGCTGCCGGCCCGGATGTTCATGGAATGCGAAGAGGTGGACCTTGCCACCGGAGAATCCAGAGAAGTTATGTATGACCATGTCGACCTGCCGATTCCCGTATCCTCTTCCGAAAAGATGATTTCCTACCGGCCGGCAGAAGACTATACCGCCTTTGGACTGCACCTGGACGGCGTTCGCGCGGAAAAAACCGCCGGCGGCCTGTATCTCTCCGTGGAGCTTACCGCACAGGTCGGTTCAACACCGGACCAGGCGCTGCGGTTCCAGCTTTACCCTTCCTGGTTCAATGAAAAGGGAGAGGAATACCCCGACGGAATGGATTACGGCTTCGGATTCAATATGGATGAGTGGCCGCATGTCCGGATGGACGGAATGATTGCATCTGACAGCATTCCGGACAGGCTCTGGCTGCAGCTGGTGGATGACAATGCCGGACCGGAAGACGAACCCGCCCCGAAGGTGGAGCTGAACAGGCAATAACCCCGAAAAACGACTGCCGCCGGAAGCCCGGCGGCAGTTTTGTTATTTGATGTCGATCCAGATCCCGATATCGTGCATTTCCGAATCCGGAACGGATTTGTAGAAGCGCCGGGCCTCTTCGTTCGAGGCCGTCAGGGCGATCATGGTATCGATTCCCCGTTCCTTCAGCTGCTTCCGCAGCTCCGTCATCAGCGCCTGGGCCACTCCGCGGTGGCGGTAATTCTTCACCACGCAGATCCAGTCCAGGTACGCCTTAGTGGAGCCGTCAAATTTGCTTTTGATCATGGTGGAATCAATGCGTCCCACTACCTTCCCGTCCATATAGGCCAGCAGCGAGACGGAATCCCGGAACGCGTCGTCCCGGAAACATGCCCGGACGCTCTTCAGGTATTCCTCATTGATCTCCCAGCCCCATTCCTCCTCGATACGGATATCGTGTTCAAAGCGGAGGACATCATCGATCCGGTCCTCCGTATACGGTTGAATTGAAACAGCCAAAGCACTATCCTCCATTGTCTTCTTTCTTCTTTTTCCACTCCCGCCGGACGCCGATCTCGTCGTTGTGCTGTACGCCCAGCGTCACCGCCGTATTCCCCATTTTCCGGCGGAGCGCGTCCACCGCGGCCTCCATCTTATCCTGCCGCTCCCTGTCTTTGCTGCCGGTCCCGCTCCCGTCTCCCATCAGGTCAAACAGGTCCAGCTGCTCCGTCGCTTCGTTCCCGGGAACCAGTTTGCTTACACCGACGGTGATCGCCCGGATCGGATCGCCGATATGCCAGTGCTCCTCAATCAGCTTCATCGCCACTTCGCGGATCTCATGCTCCAGCCAGGTATAGTGGTTCAGGGATACCTGCCGGGAAATGGTCACCAGCTGCGGCGTCTTGATCTGCACGGTGATCACGGAACCCTTCAGTTCCTGCCGGCGCAGGCTCATGGCGATCCGGTCCGCCTGTACGGCCACGCCGGTCTCAATCTCCTCCCGGGT
>JAEEGL016831714.1_pt1 | contig 17759 bp, 17 predicted proteins | sample 9134231 | NCBI WGS metagenome assembly JAEEGL01 (sample SAMN16246548, study PRJNA631951) | gut metagenome | biome: gut microbiome; feature: rumen; material: fiber-attached | host: Bos | place: Iran: Karaj | collected 2018-10 | reverse complement strand
GGGCCGGCTTCGGCATGGAAGGAAGAAAGTGATCACAGACCGCCCACAGGTCAGACACGTATTCCTCAAAGCGATCCACATGGGTCACGGAAGGATCGGCGATGCCGTTCGCACGCCAGGAGCGCCCGTGACCGCGCTGGTCGTAGGCAACGACGGAAAAATGCTGATGCAGGAGGGAAAAGATCAGTTCGGAATACTTGAAGGCATTTTCCGTAAAGCCGTGAACGATGACCACGGTCGCTATCGGATCCTCCGCGGCATAGGAAGCGCACCAGAGCGGCCGGCCGCCTTCACCGGGTATCTTTTCGACGTTTTCCCGTGCTTTCAGCCAGGGAAGGACCTGATGATCCATGATTTCAGAATAGTCCTCTGAGGAGACCAGATAATCCTCGTTAAAACCGGTTTCCATAGATATTCACCTCACTATGCATGCTTAAGGGGTAATGGATCAGGGAGCAGGGGTTAAAGAGATCAGACGGACTTGGTTTTGAAGTGTTTGTGAACACGGTAGGGGTTATACATGGTCTGGGGTGTGTTGACAGAAGCAGAAAGGGAGCGATTTCTTGTCACATTCAGGACCAGCCCGATACCGCCCATATTGGTCATCATGTTGGATCCGCCATAGGACAGGAAGGGCAGCGGAATGCCGGTGATCGGCATCAGACCAAGCGTCATCGCGATGTTCTCCAGGACATGGAAAAGAAGCATGCCCATGACGCCGATGATGACCATCCGGCCGAACTTGTCCCGGGTGAACCAGGCGAGATAGAGCATCCGGAGTAGGATCAGGATATAACCGATGAGCACGGCGACACAGCCGACAAACCCCCAGGTCTCGCCGATGGTGGAATAGATAAAGTCGGTCCAGTCAGCAGGAACATAGTTCAGCTGGGAGATGGCCCCGGATTGGAACATTCCGTTTCCGTACATACCCCCGGATCCGATCGTCATCTTGGACATCGTCTGCTGATAAGCGTCCGAGGAGGAATACAGCTCGGGGTTCAGCCAGCCGGCGATCCGGGCAAGGCGGTAGTCCGTTGAACCGGTCGCGACCATGAAGCCATAGAGGGCCAGGACTCCGAGGATGGCTACGGTGGCAAGAATGCCGAGGGTTTTCAGGGAAACGTTGCCGAAATACATCATGACAGCAAACATGAAGATAATCACCAGCAGGGAACCGGTTTCACCCTGGAGCAGGATAACAGCGCCGGGAATCATAACCAGGAGGAAAATCCGGGTAAACGAACGCAGGTCGCCCATGGGCGCTTCCTGCTTCGCGAGGTTTTTGGCGATGACCAGGATCAGGGCCAGTTTTGCAAACTCGGACGGCTGGATGGTATAACCCCAGAGGGTGTCCAGCCAGGCTTTTACGCCTGTGGCGCGGTTGAAGACCGTGGTAACGGTGAGGAGGATAAATGCGGCCCAGTAGAAGAGCTCCGCACGCCGGCGAAGCAGGTCATACGGGAAGGCCATGATTACGCCGATGACCAGGGGGGCGACCAGCAGGAAGAGGCACTGACGGGTCGCATAAGAGGATTCGAAGATGCGGTTTAAGAAGGAAGCGTTGGCTGAAGATTGGGGGGAATAGGTCGCAACGCAGACAGCCACGATCCCGAATAGCGACATAGCGAAGACCAGGAAGATCAGGACACCATCCACATGAGCCCGCGAGCGGCGGTTCTCAGTGATCGTCAAGCGGGATCACCTCCTTCGTCTTTCTTGACAGGAACCGCTGCAGCCTGGAAGTTTTCGCTTTCTGTCCGTAAGCAGGGAAAGGAACGGTTCTGCCTTCCAGACGGGCAGCGATGCGCATGATGGCGCTGCGGGCTTCACACTGGTATGAGAGGAGCATGGAATGCCGCAGCATGGCGCGGCAGAAGGTCTGATCCTCAGGAATCTCTCCGAGCAGCGGCAGGTCGACGACTTCTGAGACCGTTCGTGCCGACATCATCTCACCGGAATGGACCAGGTCCGCGTCCAGGCGGTTCACGATCAGTCGGGGACGGGGAAGGTATTTGGATTCGATCACCTGGAGGGCACGCTCCGCGCTGCGGAGTGAGATGTCATCCGGAGTGGTAACCAGGATCGTATCATCCACGCCGGCATTAAGAACGTTGCGCAGGCCGCGCTCGATCCCGGCCGGGCAGTCGATCAGAATATAATCATAAAAGATCCGAAGAAGGGAGAGGATCTTCCGCAGCTGCTTCGGATCGAGCGCCTTGGCGCGCCTGAACTGGGCTGCGGGAAGCAGGTAAAGGTTCGGATATGCTTCGGAGGCCAGGAGGGCGTTATTCAGTTCACAATTCCCGGAGGTGAGGTCGATGATGTCATAGACGACGTTGTTTTCCAGGGAAAGAAGCGCGTCAAGCGAACGCAGGCCGATGTCTGCATCGATCAGGACGACTTTCCGACCGAGCATGGAAAGGGCGGCACCCAGATTGGCGGTGATGGCGGACTTTCCGACGCCGCCTTTGCCGGACGCTATCGCAATACAATGATTCATTGGGACCTCCTATGGGGCGAGAGAGTTGCCGATGGGCAGGATGAGTTCAACCTCACGGAGCGTTTTCTGCTCCATATACCAGCCGATAAAGTCACGAGGTGCTTTCGAGGCTTCCGAGCCTGAATAACCGTTGGGAATGAAGCAGGCGACCGCGATTTCCGGATTCTCATAGGGAGCGAAACAGACGAACCAGGCGTTGTTCTCCAGATCGATGGAGGTAACCTGGGCGGTTCCAGTCTTCGCGGCGATCTGTTCGCGGTAGGGCCAGTTGCGGAAATACTTTTTCGCGGTACCGGATTCGTCAACCACGCCTTTCATCCCTTCCCGGATGTAAGGGAGGTAATTATCCGAATAATCCAGGCGATGGATCAGCGTCGGTTCACGCTGGGAGAGGATCTCGCCTTCCGGCGAAGTGATTGAATCGATCAGGGATACGTTGTAGAGATAGCCGTTGTTGGCAACGGTACAAACGTAACGGGCAACGGCAATCGGGGTCAGCACCGTAACGGACTGGCCGATCCCGGTCAGGATGGTCTGGCCGCCGCCCCACTTGATATCATTCATATAGTTATAGGTATCGCCGATGACGGACTGGAGGTAAACCATTTCCTTGGTCATGTTCAGCTCTTCCATCAGGATGGTGCGCATATGCTCCAGCCATTCGCTTTCGTTATAGTTTACCGCCATGTCCATCAGCCGCTTGGCGCAGACGGAAAGGCGCTCATCGTCATATTCGATATTGCGGGAGGCGCCGCAGTTCTTCAGGTGCGTCTTGATGGAGTTGAAAACAATGATGGGAAGGGAGGTGTCCTGGTTGGCCTCGTTCACGGGCCGGGAAGGATCATACAGCGTATTCTGGGAGCCGACCACGGAGCGCACTTCGCCGGGCAGGTCGATACCGGTCTTGGAGGTCAGACCGAAGAGGGAGGAATAGCGATACAGGCGTTCCTCACCGAGACGGGAGGAAAGCTCATAGAAGAAGTAATTGCAGGAGTTGGTCAGGCCTTCGACGATCGTCTGATTCGAATGCTGCCAACGGTAATTTTTATTGATCCAGCACTTGGGAGCGGTCGAAAGGTCCTGGTTGTACTTTGTGTAATAACCCATATCGGAAATACGCTCGGTCAGCTTCAGTTCACCGGTGGACAGGGCGCCCATGCCGGTAACCATCTTGAAGATAGAGCCGGGGGTTCCGCGGGCATGGATTCCGTAATTCAGGAGCAGATTCCGGGCATCACCGAGGATCGCCATGGCGCTCTTGCCGCCGGCGACCAGCATGTTCAGGTCATAGGTTGGATAATTGGCCAGGGCGAGTACTCGGCACTGCATGTCCAGGACGACGAGGCAGCCATGTTCGGCGAGTGCCAGGGGATATTTCACCCAGTCCCGGTTATGGATGTCGTTCTTGTTGGCTTCAAGCCAGGATTCGGAAGCCAGGTTCTTTTCCTGCAGGTCGCGGGTGGAGTTGACGTTGGCGGCAATGCAGCGCTCCGCCTGCTGCTGGTAGGAGGCGTTGAGCGTCAGCTTGACGTTGTTGCCATCCTGCGGAGCGGTATAGGAGAGCTCGCGGACGACGCGGGACATCTGGTCGCGTTCCACGACGCGGGAGCCCTTCCGGAGGGATGAATTCTGGGTCAGCCAATCCTCCATCGAGGACTCGATGCCGTCACGGCCGATCGTATCATTGTAGGAATAACCTTTGGCCTGCAGGGTCAGCCACATGGCGCGGGTGGGAATGGCACCTGTATAACCGATAATCTGGGATGCCAGGTTGGACCGCGGATAGACGCGCTTGGTCCCGATCTCGATCGACATGCCGGGCAGCATCATGGAACGGGTTTCGATCTCGATGACGGTCTCGTAACGAACGTCCTTGGCAATCACGATCGGCTGGGAGTTGAAGATATTCATCTGCATCTCAGAGTAGATCGCCATGATCTTCAGCATATTCTCTTCCGAGACGTCGTCCGTGATCTGGTAGCGCTCCTTCAGCCGCTCGATGCACTGGTCCGCAGTTCCGTAGCGGCTCAGGTTGGTCAGGTAATTGTTGGAACGCCATTGACGCTCACGGGTTTCCAGGACGGTATCGGAAACGCCTGAACCGAAATTAAAGCGCCATTCATTGGTTTCCGGATCCCGGTCGATGACGAAGCTGACCGCGATCTCGCCGCCGTTTTTCTCAATGATGTCGATGGTCTCGAGAATGGAAGCGGTGTACTGCTTATACAGCGCTTTGGTATTATCCGTGGCGTCCTTCTGGAAGGTCACGTTGTAAATCAGTTCATCCTCGGCCATGATCACGGAATCCGAGGTAGAAATATTGCCGCGTTTACCCCGCAGGGCGATTGTTTTGGTCCTGGTCTCATCGACCTTTTCCAGAAAGACATCGGACTGCTTGAGCTGGAGGTTGACCAGACCGGAAGTCAGCCAGACAAAAATACCGAACAGAACGATCAGGAAAGCGATGTAACGCCAGAATTCAGGCGTTTTTTTCTTCTTTTCCATTCGGCTCATCTCCTTTCTGAAGGTTTCAGATTTCAGGGTTCAGGGGTTGGAGAGAAAAGAACTCAGCTCTTTGTGAATGCAACGGGTGCACTGCGGAGAACGAGGGTCTCCAATTTCGGCCCGAATATCAGCCGGCGGATCGGGAAGAGCAGAACCAGACAAAGCAGGGAGGTCAGAACCACATTACCAAAGGCTTTGATGAAATGGCTGAGAGTCAGCGCGGATCCGCCGAGGTAGATATAGGTCACATTGACGATCTCAAACACGAGGATGTTCAGCGCCGTACACAGGACCGTCCGAAGCCAGGCGGGGAGCTCTTTCGATTTCTTATCAATGGCCCGCTCATACTCGATGGTCTTCAGCGGTTTGTCGGCAAAGGCGAAGGAACAGAAGAGGGTAGTGATGGGATACAGGAGAAGATGGAGGTACGGCACGGAAGGAAGCATGATCTCCATCAGAATGCCAAAGCTAAGTCCGACCCAGAAAGCCCGGAGCTTCCCGTAGGCGACCGTAACGATCCCGATAATCACATAAAGCAGGTTCGGCGTTACACCGAAAACCCTGACATGGGGAATCAGACAGACTTCCAGGAGGTAGCCGAAGATCACCAGAAGGGCAAGGATGATATACCGCCGGACGGGCCCGGTCTGATGGATCCGGGAAGATATTTTCTGCATTGCCTAATCCTCCTCGAACGTCATATCATTCGGGTCCGGGGTGAAATAGGGCGTTGCCGTCGGAGCCGCGGTCGGCGTCGGCGTCGGTGTCGGCTCACCGTGCAGGACGATTGCGTGGTATTCCAGCGGCGTTTCATCCGGGGTCGGTGAAGGCGTGGGCCGCGGAGTCGGCGTCGGTGTCGGGGTTTCCGTCGGCTCGGGTGAAGGCGTCTCCGACGCATCCGGATCAGGCGCTGCCGTATTCTGCGACTCAAACAGGGATGAAGCGATCTCCGGAACGATCGGGGAAGGACGGGCGCTTTCCAGCGGAACAAACTCCACCTCGGTCCGGCCGTTCTCCCGGCCGGCGACCGCCTCCGCAAGAGGCTTGTAACGGAGGACGATTACGTATTCCAGATGCTGGAAGTCCACCTGCGGTTCCAGGACGATATACTGCTTGTTGGCATCCATGCCGCGGGTACTTTCACGGACAACGCCGATCGGGATCCCCTTCGGGAAAGACATGCCGACGCCAGAAGTAACAACCAGATCGCCCGGACGGGGGAGGTTGTCATCCGGAAGGTAATACATACGGCACAGCGGAGTGCCGTCGATCCCCAGCGTTCCACGGACGGTACCCTGGTCGCGTGAGGACTGGATCAGCGCGGCGATGGAAGCATCCGAATCAATAACAGTGCGGACGGTGGACTTATGCGCCTGAGTATTCTCAGTATAGCCGACCAGAGCGCCGGAAATCGTCACGGCCATATAGTCTTCCACGCCGTCTTCCGTACCCTTGTTGATCGTCAGGGTTGAGAAATAGTTGGAATCGGATTTGCCGATAACGGTACAGATGATCGGCTTCATGTTTGCGTTGGCGGTTATCTCATCGGAAAGGTCTTCATACTGGGAAAGCGTGTTCTGCAGTTCATCGGCAAGCATAGCTTTATAGACCAGCTGCTCATTCTCGGCACGCAGGGCATTGTACTCGCTTTCCAGGTTGGCGCGCAGCTTCATGGAACGGAAATAACCGGTAAAGGTTTCAGTAAGTCCGGAAAAAAAGTCCTGGACGGGCGTTACGACATTGCCGATCACATTCTCGGGCAGGCCGAGGAAGGGAGCAGTGGGAATGATCCGGTGGAAGATGTATGCCGCGACAGTGATGAGCAGGGAGACCGTAACCAGCCCGAGAAGGATGCCCCGGAGTACGGGATGGCGTTTGCGGGGGCGCCTGACCGATTCGTCATAGACCGGCTGCAGGTTGTCGTCAAGCATGATCCCGGAGGAATAGACCTTTTTCCCAGACGGAGCGGACTCGGACGATTCAGAAGAGGATTCCTCACTGTCCCCGGCTGCTGCGTCCGGCTTTACAGGGTTGGAAGGTGCACTGCGGCGGCGAAGTTTGCGGATGGCTTCTTCCGGCGTATCGGAGTAGACTTCGGAAGAAGCGGTGTCCGCCGTGTTATCCGGATCGTTATAGATAAAATCATCGGTCACGACGGGCCGGTCGTTATCGACTTTACGCTGAAGACGTCTTCTGGCCACTGCAAATGCACCTCCTTTCCGGTCGGGGTTCATGGTTCAAGGTGGTAGGGATTACTACTTGAGGGTCGGACGGGAACGTTTATCCTGCGGGGTCACGAGCTGGATGTTCTCCGCAAGGTAGCCGATACCGAGGATACAGCAGTCTCCGGGATCACGGGCCAGGAGCACCGGGATGCCGAGGCTTTCCGAGATAAAACGGTCGAGGGCGAAAAGCCTGGCTCCGTCACCGGTCAGATGGATACCGCTCTTCATGATGTCCGCGGCGAGCTCCGGCGGCGTTCTCTCAAGAACCCAGCGGATGGCCTTGACAATGGCCGCGCATGGGCTTTTCACGGCTTCATGGGCCTGGGCGGCAGAAAAGGAGACAGTGCCTGCAGACGTATTCAGCTGATTCACACCCCGGACAAGGATCGTGCGGTCCTCATCCAGCGGCATGGCGGAAGCAAGGTCTTTCTTGATATTCTCCGCCGTCTGGCTGCCGACCAGAATGCTGCATTCGCGCCGGAGATAATCGGCGATGGCGTCGTTGAATTTATTGCCTCCCACCTGGACGCTCTGGGAAACGACCAGGCCGCCGAGGGAGATGACCGCGACATCGGTGGTCCCTGCGCCGATATCGACGACCAGGTTCCCGATCGGGTCATAAACCGGCAGACCCGTACCGATGGCAGCGGCAAACGGCTTCTCGATCAGGAAGACATGCTTCGATCCGGCCATGCGTACGGCTTCGGTCAGCGCTTTGCGGTTTACATCGTCCAGCCCGCAGGGGACGGAGACGATGATCTTCGGCTTCCCGAGATAAGAAACGCCAACCGCTTTCCGGATGAAATATTTAAACATCAGTTCAGCAATGTCAAAATCAGCAATCTGGCCATTGCGGATCGGCGAGACGGCAATCAGGGTATCCGGCGCGCGCCCGTACAGGAAGCGGGCTTCATCCCCGACGGCACGGACAGTATGGCTGTTTTCCCGGTCAAGGACCACGAGCGAAGGCTCGGATATCACGATGCCCCGCCCTCTGACGTAGACATTGATATTTTCCGTACCCAGGTCGATACCGATATCAGGAGCCAGTAACGGCATAAATCAATCATCCTTTGACATAATTAATGATGCTGCGCGGCCGTGAGGGGATAACCTGCCAGAAGCAGCAGACGGCGGACCAGGTAGAGCGGAAGGCCGATCACAGAAGTGTCACATCCTTCAATCCGCGTGACCCACAGGGCGGCGCGTCCCTGGAGCGCATAGCTGCCGGCTTTGTCCAGAGGATCTCCCGTTGCCACATAGGAGCGGATCTCTTCACCGGGAATTTCACAGAAGGTGACATCAGTCCTGTCTGAAGCGGTAAAAACTTCCCCTGAAGGCGGGATAATCGTCACACCGGTAAAGACCTGATGGGTCCGGCCGGAAAGACGGCTGAGCATGAAGAAGGCTTCCTCAGGGCCGGACGGCTTTCCCAGGGCTTCCCCGTCCAGAGAAACCAGGGTATCAGCGGCGAGAATGAAGGCATCTCGGAAAAGGGAAGCTGTTGCGAGCGCCTTGCGGCGGGAGAGGACTTCCACCGCTTCCCCAGCCGGCAGGCTGCAGGATTCATCGACTTCCGGAGCAAAGGTTTCAAAGGGGATCCCGAACCGGGTGAGGAGCTCACAGCGGCGGGGAGACTTTGAGGCGAGGACCAGTTGTCCGCATTCCATGGGGCTCATTTCGTCCTCCTTCCGGCAAGTCTTTAACCATACAATTATACCATAATTTATAAGAAAGTAAAATTGACAAATCGGCATATTGAAAACTATAATAATCTGAATATGTATGCGACGGAGGAATTCGCGTATGAAAAAGGCACTGATTTCGGTGACAGGACTGGACACAACAGGGATCATCGCACGGGTCGCGATGAAACTTTATGAGTTGAATATCAACATTCTCGATATCACGCAGACCATCCTGGGCGGATACTTCACGATGATGATGGTCGTTGACCTGGACGGAGCAGAAAAAAGCTTTGAAGAGATCAACCTGGAGCTGGAACCGGTTCGAGAGGAACTCAAAATGAGCATCCATATGCAGCGGATGGACATCTTTGACGCGATGCACCGGATCTGAAGGAGGCCTGCCCGATGATTGAAAAAAGAGAAATCCTCCAGACGATGCACATGATCCAGCAGGAAAACTTCGATATCCGCACGATCACGCTGGGGATCAACCTGCTGGACTGTTCGGACCGGGACGCAAACCGGTGCGCAGAACGCGTATATGAGAAGATCTGCCGGACCGCCCGCGATCTTGTGAAAACGGGGGAAGAGATCGAGACGGAACTCGGAATCCCGATCGTTAACAAACGGATCAGCGTGACGCCGATCAGCCTGATCTGCCAGGACGATCCCCGTCCGATCGCGCTGGCACTTGACAGGGCAGCTGCGGAAGTAGGAGTCAATTTCCTCGGCGGATATTCGGCGCTGATGCACAAGGGCGCCACCCTGGCGGATGAACGCCTGCTGGCTTCGATTCCGGAAGTGCTGAGCGAGACGAAGTTCCTTTGCTCAAGCGTAAACGTGGCTTCCACACGGGCCGGGATCAACATGAACGCCGTGAAGGAAATGGGCGAGATCATCAAACGCACGGCGGAACTGACAGCAGACCAGGACGGCCTGGGCTGCGCCAAACTTGTTGTTTTTGCGAACGCGGTGGAGGACAATCCGTTTATGGCCGGCGCGTTCTGCGGCGTCGGGGAGCCGGAATGCGCGATCAACGTCGGCGTTTCCGGACCGGGCGTCGTGAAAGTGGCACTGGAGCATGTAAAAGGCATGCCGTTCGACGTTGTGGCAGAAACAATCAAGCGCACCGCCTTCAAGATCACCCGCGTCGGGCAACTGGTGGCCAAGGAAGCAAGCAAACGCATGAACATCCCGTTCGGGATCGTCGACCTGAGCCTTGCGCCAACGCCGGCCCGGGGCGATTCCGTAGCCCATATCCTGACCGAGATGGGACTTGAAAACGCCGGAGCGCCGGGCACAACAGCCGCGCTCGCACTGCTCAACGACGCGGTGAAAAAAGGCGGGATCATGGCCAGCAACCATGTCGGCGGTCTCAGCGGCGCCTTTATTCCGGTAAGCGAAGATATCGGGATGATCGAAGCGGTCAGCGCAGGCGCACTCACGCTGGAAAAACTGGAAGCGATGACCTGTGTGTGCTCTGTCGGCCTCGATATGATCGCGATCCCGGGCGATACCTCCGCGGCAACGATCAGCGGCATCATCGCGGATGAAGCGGCGATCGGAATGATCAACAACAAGACAACTGCTGTCCGGGTGATCCCGGCGGTCGGGAAAAAGGCCGGCGACCTGGTTGAATTCGGAGGACTGCTCGGCAGGGCTCCGGTAATGTCCGTCAACACGCAGGACAACAGCGAGTTCATCGCACGGGGCGGAAGGATTCCCGCGCCTGTGCATTCAATGAGAAATTAGAAAACCCCTTTGGTGAGGAAGCTGATATGGGAAACTTTGTGGATCATGTAAAGATCACGGCGAAAGCGGGAAACGGAGGAAACGGTTCCACTTCCTTCCATCGCGAAAAGTTTGTGATCAACGGCGGACCGGACGGAGGCGACGGCGGCAAAGGCGGGGATATCCTGATCTATGCGGACGTGAACATGCATACGCTGCTCGATTTCCGGTTCAGGAGCAAGTATACGGCCCAGAACGGCGAAGACGGCAAGGCGAACCGCTGCACCGGAAAGCGGGGCGACGACCTGCTGATCAAGGTTCCGGTCGGCACGGTCATCTTTGATGACGAAACGGACAGGGTCATGGCCGATATGGATACGCCCGGGGAGACACGGCTCCTGCTGAAAGGAGGCAAGGGCGGCTGGGGAAACCAGCACTTTGCCACACCGACGCGGCAGGCACCCAATTTTGCAAAACCCGGCATCAAAACGGATATCCGGACGCTGCGCCTCGAGCTGAAAACGATCGCGGACGTCGGCCTGATCGGATATCCCAATGTCGGAAAGAGCTCGATCCTGAGCGTGGTGACCAGCGCGCGGCCCAAGGTCGGCAATTATCATTTCACGACGCTGACGCCGAACCTCGGCATCGTCAGGCGGTTCGGGAAGGACATTGTGCTGGCCGATATTCCGGGACTGATCGAAGGAGCCGCGGAGGGAGCCGGCCTGGGACACGATTTTCTCCGGCATGTCGAGCGGACACGGCTGCTGCTGCATGTGGTGGACATTTCCGGCAGCGAAGGCAGGGATCCCGTAGACGACCTGAAACAGATCAACGCCGAACTGGAGCATTACGGCGATCTTGGCGAACGTCCTCAGATCATCGTATGCAACAAGACAGACCTCACCGGAACGGAAGAAAACCTGGAGCGTGTAAGGACTTTTGCGGCGGAAAAAGGACAACCCGTGTTCCCTGTCAGCGCAGCCACGCACGAGGGCTTTGAGGAGTTGCTGGACGAGACGGCCCGGCAGCTGGAATCCCTTCCACCGATCCTGCATTACCAGGAAGAAGAAGAGCCGGAGGAGGAAGTTGATCTCGACAGCTTTGAAATCACATATGAAGACGGTGTTTACGTTGTTTCCGGAAAAGGCATGGAGCGCCTGATCGACAGCGTCAACTTTACAGACCAGGAAAGCCTCAACTGGTTCCACCGGAGCCTGAGGAGGCTGGGCGTGATCGACCGGCTGAGGGAAGCCGGCGCAGAAGAAGGATCCGCAGTTCGGATCGGCGAGATGGAATTTGATTTTGTGGAATGAGAGGACAGAAAGATGACCGGAAAACAGAGAGCATCGCTGCGCGCGATGGCAAATCCGCTGGATACCATCATTTATATCGGTAAGGAAGGAATCACCGACGGCACGGTCAAGGAGGTTTACGACGCGCTCGAAGCCCGGGAACTTATTAAGGGCTGCGTACAGCAGGGGGCTCCGCTGACCGCGAAGGAAGCGTTGACCGAACTGTGTGAAAAGACTGGAGCCGAACCGATCCAGTTCATCGGACGCCGGTTCGTGATGTACCGGCCCAGCCGTGAGAACCCGCGGATCGTCATCGAATAAAAGGCAAGGAAGGAACCGGCATGAGCACAGCCCATATCAAGGATTATCCGGGTGGACACATCCACATGATCGGAATCGGCGGAAGCAGCATGAGCGGCCTGGCGGAAATGCTGCTGGACCAGGGATACCACGTGACGGGAAGCGACCGGGATGAGACCTATCTGGTCCACTTCGCACGGGAAAAAGGCGCAGAGGTCATGATCGGCCACAAAGCGGAGAACGTGCACGGCGCGGACCTGGTAGTCTACTCTGCGGCAATCGCCGCTGACAACCCGGAACGAAAAGAAGCAGAAAGACTCGGAATCCCCGCAATCGAGCGGGCATGGCTGCTGGGCCAGCTGATGGAAGGATATCCGAAGTCGGTCGGCGTCTGCGGAGCGCACGGAAAGACAACGGTGACCTCCATGCTCAGCCAGATGATGCTGGAGAACGGATTCGATCCGGGGATCCACATCGGCGGGCGGCTCGACGCCATCGGCGGAAGCACCCGGGTCGGGCACGGCGATCTTTTCATTGCCGAAGCCTGTGAATACAACCGCAGTTTTCTCCATATGCCGCCGACGATCGCAGTCGTACTGAACATCGATGCGGACCACCTGGACTGTTACCGGGATATCGATGAGATCGAGGAGACCTTCGGGCAGTATCTGTCCATGCTCCCGGAAAACGGAACGGCCATTGGAAACGGGGATGATCCCAGGATTGCCCGGCTGTTCGAAAAGCTCCGGTGCAAAGTAATGACTTTCGGTTTCGACAGAAAGAACGACTGGTATCCGGAGAATCTGCAGGAGGATGAACGCGGGTATGCGTCCTTCGACCTGATGCACGACGGGAAAAAAGCGGCGGAAGTCCACATGGGCGTTCCGGGCGATTTCAACGTGCTGAACGCGCTGGCAGCGATCGCTACAGCCGCCGAAATCGGCCTGGAACCGGAAAAGGCAGCGGATACCGTTGCGCGTTTTGTCGGGGCACACAGGCGGTTCGAACTGACGGATACGGTCAACGGCTTTGAGATCTTCCACGACTACGGGCATAACCCGGCGGAGATGAGGAACGCGCTCTCCATTGCAAGGAAGCGCTGCAAGGGCCGCCTCTGGGCCGTAATGCAGCCGCATACCTTCAGCAGGGTCCGGACACTCTTTGACCAGTACCTGACCTGCACGGAAGAAGCGGACCATACGCTGGTGACCGACATCTGTGCAGCGCGGGAAAAGGATCCGGGTGACCTGAACAGCGGGATGCTGGTCGACGGAATGCGGGAACACGGGATCGACGCAGTATGGACGCCGTCCTTTGACGAAACGGAAGAATATATCATGTCACATTGCCGGCCGGGAGATCTGGTGCTGACGATGGGATGCGGAGACATTAATCTGCTGAACGACCAGATCCACCGCCATCTCACGGAAAAACAGGAAAAGGACTGACAAGGGTGAATCCGAGGAACAGAAGGGTCGTCGACCCGGGAAAGATCGAACAGAATATGCGGGAGATCTGCAGCGCCCTGCCGGAACATGTCCGGGCGCTTGCCGTCGTCAAGGCGGACGGATACGGACACGGAGCTCTGCAGACGGCCAGAGCGGCGATACATGGCGGTGCTTCCATGCTGGCAGTTGCCTCCGTGGACGAGGGAACCGCCCTGCGGGACGGCGGGATCCGGATCCCGATCCTCGTGCTCGGCGCAGTGACCGGATACGACGTGAAACAAGGCGCTGAAGCCGGTCTGATCCAGACCGTATGTTCCCCCGATATGGTCAGGATGTGCGAGTCTGCGGCCATGGAAACAGGAAAACAGACCGAAGTCCATTTAAAGATCGATACCGGTATGGGACGGATCGGCATCCGTACAGAAAAAGAGAAGGAGCAGGTGATGAAAACGCTGCGGGAATGTCCGCATGTAAAGCTTGGCGGGGCATTTACGCATTTCGCGGACGCGGACGGCGGGGAAGACGGCGAGCGGTATACAGAACAGCAGTTCCGACGTTTCCTTGAGCTGACGGACGGACTTCCTGAAGACGTTATCCGCCATTGCTGCAATTCAGCAGCCATCCACCGGCATCCGGAAATGCATCTGGATATGGTGCGTGCAGGCATCAGCCTGTACGGATACCCGCCGGTAAAAACGAACATGAGTCTGGAACCCTGCATGACCTGGACGGCCACAGTGAGCTACGTCAAGGAGCTGGCGCCGGGATCCTATGTCAGCTATGGAAGGACCTGGCAGGCGAACCGGACGATCCGGGCCGCGACAGTCACGTGCGGATACGGAGACGGCTATCACCGAAGCGCCTCTGGGAAGGCCTGCGTACTGATCCATGGAAGACGTGCGGCCGTTATCGGCAGAATCTGCATGGATCAGATGGTTGCCGATGTAACAGATATCCCGGATGTGAAACCCGGGGACGAAGTGATCCTGATCGGCCGGGAAGAGCATGAACAGATCACGGCGGAAGATCTGGCAAAATGGAGCGGTACGATTTCCTACGAGATCCTGCTCAGCGTCGGATCGAGGGTGAAAAAGGAGATTATCCATTCCGCCTACCAAAAAGGAGATGAAGGCTGATGAGCATGAAACCGAAGACGGCAAAGAAACCGGCAGAGATCATCCGGAAGGAATTCCTCCGGGGAAGCGCGACGGATGAAAACACAATGAAGAACAGCCTGATCTTCTTCGGGAGCCTGCTGATCGTTTTCTTTATGTCGTTTGTCGTCAGCGCGACAACATCCGGAAACGACATTATCCGGCTTATCGTCAGCATCGCGATCATCGCCCTGACAATGGTTGTGTTCTTCAACAAGGGCAGTGTTCACGGGGCGGAAGCGGTCGCACGCGGAGAAATCCTGTGGCAGAAACAGGAAAAAGGACAGACTTTCAGCGAATCCGAACGGAAGATCTGTTTTCACCCGCTGAAGGCCTTCCTGATCGGCCTGATCGGGACGATCCCACTGTTCCTTGTCGCAGTCGTCTTCTCGCTGAACACAAGCATCCAGACGACAACCGCCGGCGCGCTTCCTTCATGGATGCAGGCCTATCTCCGGCGGGACGATGTTTCGGGACCGCTGGTCAGCTATATCCAGTCTGCCGGCATGGGCCTGGTCGATATCCTGCGGATCATCGTGCGGCTTACCGTGATGCCGTTCATCAGCCTGGTCGGAACGTCCGACCATTACGGGGTTTACCTGATAGAGAAACTCAGTCCGCTGATCCTCCTGCTGCCGGCATGCGCTTACGGGACGGGTTACCTGACGGGACCGAGCGTACGCGCAAAGGTGCATACGGCGATCTCCGAAAACGATCGAAAGAGAGAACGCAGGGAGAAAAAGGAACGCAGGATACGGGCCGGGATCGCGGCGAAGCCGAAGGAACCGGAGAAGCTGAACTGATATGCGGATCATAGCGGGAGATGCCCGGGGAAGGAGAATCGAGGCGCCGGAAGGTCGTGATACTCGGCCGACGCTGGACCGGGTGAGGGAAAACCTGTTCAACATGCTGCAGGGAGAGATCGCCGGGAGCCGTGTGCTGGATCTTTTTGCAGGCAGCGGAGCCCTGAGCTTTGAAGCACTGAGCAGAGGCGCGGAAACGGCCTGCCTGGCAGATCATGACCGGAAGGCGATCGCGATTGAAAAGAAAAACGCCGAAACGCTCGGGTATGTTGACAGGGTCCGGATCATTCCGGCTGACTGGCGAAAAGCGCTGAAGGAGATCGAAAACGCAGGACTGCGCTTCGACATTGTGTTCCTTGATCCGCCCTATGCCATGCTCGATCTGAAGGACGTCTTTACCGGACTGAATCCGGTGCTCAGCCGGGACGCGCTGATCATCCTGGAGCATGAAGCGGGAAGAAAACCGGATACGGGAGAAGGATTCGAATGCTTCCGGGAGCGCAGCTGGGGGTTTTGCGGCGTATCTTTTTTCCGCAGGAACCAAAACCTGTGAAGGAGGAAATGAATCATGTCGTCTTGTGTATTTCCCGGGTCCTTCGATCCGGTGACGGCCGGACATATGGATGTCATCAAACGGGCTGCCGCGGTCTTTGACACAGTCCGGGTGACGGTGATGATCAACTTAAAAAAACAGGGGAGCATTCCTTTCGAAGACAGGATCCGAATGCTGAAAAAAACATGCAGGATGTTTCCGAACGTTCAGGTAGACCAGTGGGACGGCCTCCTGGCCGATTATATGCGCGAATACGGAGAAAAAGTATTGATCCGAGGGGTGCGCGGCAGCGCTGAATTTGAGCATGAATACACGACGGCTGTAATAAACAGAATGCTGAACGATCAGTTTGAAACGTTCCTGATTCCTTCTGACCCGAAGTGGAGCGCTGTATCTTCCAGCGCGGTCCGGGAGATCCTGGCCTTCGGGGGCGAGATCAAAGGGCTTGTTCCGGATACCTGCCTGAAGGATATCCGGGAGATACTGTCGAAAAAGAAATAAGATTCTTGAAAAGGGGTTAACGATATGGCAACGGATATCAACAGCGCAGGCGAATGTCTGAAAGCGGTCAACATCCTGTTTGAAGAACTGAAGAATGCGAAAAGAAGCCTGATCAACAGTGAAACCTGCACCGTCAACCGTAACCTGATGCAGGCCCAGCTGGAGTTCCTTCGCGACAATCTTCCGGAGACGGTTGAAAAGGCCGCGGAGATCGTTCAGGAAGAAGAAACAATCCGGACGGAAACGGAACAGAAGCGGAAGGAAATACTCGAGAGCGCACAAACCCAGGCGCAGGGCATGGTCAATGACGCGACGCAAAAATCCCGTCAGATGATGGAACAGGCACAGTATGAGGCGAACGCTCTGATGGAAAAGGCCAACCAGGAAGCTTCCGCAAGGGTCGAGGCGGCATCGATTGAGGTCAAGCGGATGCTTGAAGACGCCGAGAATAAGGCGGCCAAGCTGGTCGAAGAGGAGAGCATTGTCCGCAGGGCACGCGTCGAATGCGAGGAACTCCGGGAGAGCGCCAGGCAGGAAACGGCCGAACTGCACAAGAACACGCTGGATTACATAGACTCCCTGCTGGCGGAGACTGACAGAAAGCTGAGCGAACTGATCAACAGTATCCGCCTGGAGAGAAACGAGATCCGGAATCACCGGTAAAGCTGAACCGGCAGAATGCACAAGGAAAAAAGGAATTGTTGTACAAACGGACAATTCCTTTTTTTGCTGATCCCGGGTATAATTCACGACAACAGGGAAGAATGATTCCCGAATTTTACAGGAGGATGAAGATATGGCAAGTGTATCCCTTCAGCACATCTACAAGGTTTATTCCGGAAACGTGACCGCCGTCAGCGACTTCACGCTCGACATCGAAGACAAGGAATTTATCGTTCTGGTCGGGCCTTCCGGCTGCGGTAAATCCACCACCTTGCGCATGGTCGCCGGCCTGGAAGAGATTTCCGACGGCGAACTGTACATCGGCGACAAGCTGGTGAACGACGTGGCCCCCAAGGATCGCGACATCGCCATGGTGTTCCAGAACTACGC
>JAEEGL016798541.1_pt1 | contig 17759 bp, 14 predicted proteins | sample 9134231 | NCBI WGS metagenome assembly JAEEGL01 (sample SAMN16246548, study PRJNA631951) | gut metagenome | biome: gut microbiome; feature: rumen; material: fiber-attached | host: Bos | place: Iran: Karaj | collected 2018-10 | reverse complement strand
TCGGTACGCTGCATAGCATTGACCGAACGGCTGTACGTGCTCATCTGGTGCAGCATGTCATAGAACTGTATGGAAACGGTAAGTGCATTGCCTTTGAGGAAGCTCTGTGATATCTGTGCATTCCAAATCAGTTCGTTGGTGTTCATAGAACTGTCGTTATAACCTCTACGGCTCTGGTTGTGGAGGTCGGTTGACAGGCTGGTACCCCACGGTGCGAAAATGTTGATGCTACCACCGTAAGAGAACTGCCAGGTGTCAAGGTTACTCTGGCTCTGAAACTTATTGCGGGCACGTGTGTAGTTCACGGATCCATCAAGTGCAATCTCGAACCAGTCTTTACGGAAACTACCCTGCAGACGCTCCATGATCATCGTGTTCTTAGTGGTATTCTTGATAGATTCATTTATATCGTTGTTGAACAGATACCCCACAGAGTTATTATGATTGAACATGGTGAACGTGTTCACGTTCCATACACCTGCGCTGTCAATAGCCGTGTTGAACATCAAGCCCAAACTGGCGTTCCAGTTACCATTGATATTTTCCGGTTTGGTAATTCTACCACCAGTATCTTCGATATACCGAACCATGTTCGAGATGGAGTTCCGGGTATTGCTATAGTTACCGAACAACATGATGGAACGCATGTGATCCTGCATGTATGTGTTGTAGTTCACTTGAAGACTGTTGGTGAACGAAGGCTTCAGACCCGGATTACCCTGAGTGATATTCAACGGGTTACTGTCATCAGTGATATCAAGCAGGTCGCTCATCTGTGGCTGCTGTGTGGTACCGCGGTAGTTGATACGCAACTCTGTGGTGTAGTTCGGACGATAACGGAAGTCGATGGTCGGGGTTACATTGAAAACTGTACGTGTGGTGTCTGCATGCACGCCTCTGTAATCTTGGATGAAATGCGACTTCTGCGGCTGGAACATCAAACCCGCATTAAACTGGTAGTTGTCGCGGATCTTACGGAACATCACGTCAAACTGGTGAATGTAGTTCTTATACTCTGAGAAACGACTCTGATTCTCATCATAATACGGGGAGTCTATACCCACCGGATTCGGTATCAGTGACAGATAATCATCAAAACCGCCATAGACAGGTACGATTCCGCTAAAGATGTCACCCAGAGGGCTGTACGTATAGGTTGAGCGGTCACTCTTGTTATAACTATACCTGTACTGATAACTGAACTGCAAGTACGTACGCAGGCCAATCGGCTCACTGTATGTCGTCTGGATGCCGTAACTCCAGTTCTTCGTCGGTGTCAGGTTATACCGGTTGGTATATTGTGTGGCGCTACCACTTTCCAGCATCATTTTATAGTATGTCACCTCCGACAATGACAGACTCTTGCTGTCCTGGTCTCCATAACTGAAGTCACCGCGTAAGGTTACGTTTCGACCATTGTTACTCAACCGGCGGTTAATCTGCAACATGGCATTAGCCGATGTATTGCTGTTATTACTTAGTGAACCGTTTCTGTTCGTATTCACCACGATATTGTCATTAACAAGCTCTTCGATGGAAGCAGTTGCCAGCGGGTCAGCTACGAAGAGGTACGGATCCTTATTGAAGGTGGCCGAGAAGTTGTCGGCGGGATTTCTACGGCTATCACTGTTCGTTACGCGAAGGCTCGGACGGAACATGACGTTCGTTGCTGAATCAGGACGCCACTCCAAGCGTAACTGGGCATTCCAGTTGTTCGAACGATTAAGGTTCTTGCTGATGCTGTTTGAAAACTGGTTAGAACCGAAGTTCTCTGTTGCCGAGCGTGACCAAGTATCACCGTCGCTGTGATTCCAGCGCAGACTGGCATCTAACTCCAAATTATTGTTGTTGTCGTAGTTAAAGTTCACACCCGTCATCTTTGTCGCATTAAGACCGTTGCGACCACCGAAGCGGCCACCACCGCCACCACCTGGGAAACCCATATCGTTCGTATTATTCGCGTTGAACATGCCTGTGATGCGAGAGGTACTGTTCTGGTAAGATCCCATCACACGGCTAGAATAGCGGTCCTTTGTACCCAAGCCGAGGTCGGCATTTGCGAAGAAGCCCCTGTTCATACCCGCCTTGATGCCGAAGTCCAGAACGGTTTCCTCGTTACCGTCGTCGATACCCGTCACACGGGCAAGGTCACTCTGCTGGTCGTAGGCACGAATATTATTAATGATGTATGTCGGCAGGTTCTTCATGGCAGTTTGTGTGTCACCCGTCATAAATTCCTTACCGTCAACGAGAATCTTTTTAACCTGCTTACCATTGATGGTAATCTTACCGTCATCATCCACCTGTGCACCTGGCAACTTCTTCACCAGTTCCTCGGCAACACTACCCTCAGGAGTACGGTAGGCAGCTGCATTATAGATAAAGGTGTCTTTCTTTACGGTTACCTTTGCAGCCTGGGCCGTAGCTGTAACACCTTTAAGCATGATAGCATCGGAATTGAAGGTCATAGAGCCCAACTCCACATTCTTATCATCTTGGATGTTGACATTCTTTACAATCGGCTTGTAGCCTACACCCGAAATCTTTACAAGATACCGGCCATTTTCAGGAGCAGTAACACTAAACTTTCCCGACTCGTCGCTTATCGTGCCGGTAATAAACGTACTGTCTGTCTTAAGGAGTTGTACTGTGGCCTGCATAACAGGTTCTTTGGTGTCGCGGTCTGTCAGTGTTCCTGTAACACTCCGCTCTTGGGCTTGTGCCGATACGGTTGCCAACAAGGCTACCACCATCAGCAGATAAATCTTTTTCATCTATGATTTAATTATTGTTGTACTTTTTACCTTTAATTGGGTGATGAACGATTATATGACGTCGAAAGAACACATAAGTTTAATCAAAACGAAAAAAAAGAGAAATATTTGGTAATTTGTCTCATTTACGCTAACTTTGCACACGAATTACGTTATGATATGTTATTTAGGTTATGGAGCAGAGAGTTGTTATTTCAAAGAATTTACATCAGGAACTAGCTATGGCCATCTCGGAATGCGAGCACGACAAACTTTTCGTACTCGTTGATGAAACCACTGGAAAAAAATGCTGGCCGCTCATCAAGGATTTTCTTTGCCTGCGCGAGGCTAACCTGATAACCATCAAGGCCGACGACACAAACAAGACGCTCGAATCTGTCAGCCACGTATGGAGTGAACTGCAACGCATGAGAGCCACCCGCCATTCCTGTATGATCAATCTCGGAGGCGGAATGGTTACCGACCTCGGTGGATTCGCTGCTTCCACATTCAAAAGAGGCATCGACTTCATCAACATCCCCACCACGCTGCTTGCCATGGTGGATGCTTCGGTGGGCGGTAAGACGGGCATCAACTTCGGCGGACTGAAAAATGAAATCGGTGTTTTCAACGATTCCAAATTCGTAATACTCGACACTCATTTCCTGCAAACGCTCAACCGCGAGAACATTCTTTCGGGCTATGCCGAAATGCTGAAGCACGGTCTGATTTCAAACGAAAAGATGTGGGCGGAGTTGATTGGGTTTATGGATGAAAGTTTATGGTTTATGGATGACAGCCAAGACAAGAAACAACAAGCAACCATCAACCATAAACTCTCCACCTTAAACCAACTTCTGGCCGATTCCGTCAAGGTGAAAGAGCGCATCGTCAACGAAGACCCCAAGGAGCATGGTATCCGGAAAGCCCTGAATGTGGGCCACACCATCGGCCATGCCTTCGAGAGTTTTGCCATGAAGAAGGGGGAACCTATTCTCCACGGCTATGCCATAGCCTACGGCATCATTGCCGAACTCTACCTGAGTGCCGTGAAATGCGGCTTCCCGCAAGACAAATTGCGCCAGACCGTAAACTTCATCCGTGAACACTATGGTCAGATGACAATCACCTGCGACGATTACCCCTGTCTGTTGGAACTGATGACCCACGACAAGAAGAACACTTCCGGCCAGATCAACTTCACGCTGCTTGGCAGCATCGGCGACATCCGCATCAACCAAACGGCCACGGAAGAAGACATCAAGGAAGCACTCGATTTCTATCGTGAAGGTTAAGGGGTGAGGTTAAGGAGTGGCTTAGTAAACAGAAAAAAAACAAGAAAAACACTGACACCACCGCACATCGCCCTGTTTATCGGGGGTGTGCGGTGGTGTCAGTGTTTTTTAGGAATAATTCTGTGTGGCTAATCCCTCCGCTTGCTTTCGTGCGGGTTTTCCGGTTTCAGTCATGGGTAGTTTTTCTACAAAAACAAAGTCGCGAGGCTGCCAGTATTTGGGCAGATGTTCACGACACAGGCTTTGCAAGCGAGTTTTCAGGGATTCCCTCTCTTCTCTCTCCTTTTTCCTCTCATTCCCGAGCTCTGCTCGCCTACCCGTTGCCTTTCCTCTATCCTCTACCATCATCACCACGATTTCGCCGAACTTCTGGTCCTTACGCTTGGTAATCAGGAAAGGGTCGTGTACATAGGGTTTCAGGATGCGCTCCACTTCCTCTGCCTGAATCTTGATGCCACCGGAACAAATCACATTGTCCTTACGGCCAATGATACGGAATCCCGCTTCGCTGATTTCCACGATGTCGTTGGTGACCAAGCGTTCGCTGCAAACCTGCGGTGCATCAATAACCAGACAACCATCATCATTCTGTGAGATTTCCACGCTGGGGAAAGGCTTATACCATTCGCTGGCCTCTGGCCCATTTAAACGTCTCAAAGCGATGTGCGAAAGGGTTTCCGTCATCCCGTAGGTACTCCAAACATAATTTGGAAAGTCCTTCAGTTCCGAAGCCATAGCCTCATCAATAGCACCACCACCAATAATCAGATGTTTGATTTGCTTCAAACGTTCACGTTCCTGTGGAACTTGCAGGGAATTATAGACCTGCATGGGAACCATGGCGGCAAAGTCTATCTTACTGACAGCCACATTGGCCAACGGATTGCCCGTTGGTTCCAACACAATCAGTTTGAGATTCCTCACCAAAGAACGTACGACCATCATCTTTCCAGCAATATAATCCAGCGACATGCAAAGCAAGGCTGTGTCACCTTTTTTCAGTCCCAGAAAGTCACAAGTAATGCGGGCTGAAGCCTCCATACGACGTTTTTCCACCCACATCGGTTTCGGTTTGCCCGTAGAGCCGCTTGTATGCACCATCACCTGTTCGGAATCATTATTCCACTCCTCCAAGAACTCTTCTAAAGTCATACGCCCAACTTAATTCTTCACTCTTAACTCTTCACTTTCCTCACCCAAAGCCTTTCACCCCTAATTTCCAAGGGCATCGGAATATTGTCAGTAAAGAGCATACCCGTTCCCAGTCCTTGGGGCATAGTGATATGTGGACCATAAATTTCAGCACTGAAATGAGCGATGGCACTCAGTCCGATATTACTTTCCAAAGCAGAAGTAATCCATGAACCGATACCCCGTTCCTTAGCAAGCGCTATCCATTCCCTACACCCTTGTATACCTCCATGAAGCGATGGCTTCAAAATGATGTACTGTGGGCAAATAGTATCAAGTAACGAAGCTTTCATGGAAAGCAGATTGACTCCTATCAATTCCTCATCGAGAGCAATGGGTAGAGGCGTCTCTTTACAAAGTCGGGCCATTTCCGTCCATTGGTGTTGCCGGATAGGTTGTTCTATGCTATGAATATCATATTGAGCCAGTTGCTCCAGCCTTTCCATAGCATTCTCTGGGGTGAAACCACCGTTGGCATCCACACGCAATTCTATCTGTTCTTTTGAAAAATGACTGCGGATAAAACGAATCAATTCTATTTCACGATTCCAGTCGATGGCTCCAATCTTCAGTTTCACACAATGGAAACCTTGCTGGAGCTTGTCCTGAATACGTTGGGACATCTCTTCGAAAGACCCCATCCAAATCAGTCCATTGATGGGAATGCCCTCTTCGCCACGGGCAAAAGGAGTTTCAGATTTCAAATGCCTAGTTTCAAGTGCCGTTTCCAAGCCAAAAAGCATGGAAGGATAAGGGCGCATCAGTTCATAGGGAACCTCTCCTGTCTGCTCCACCATGTCACAGAAAGCGCGAAGTGTTCTTCCATAATCAGGCGATGCATCACAGGACAGGTCTGGCAATGGCGCACACTCCCCTACTCCTTCGAAAACAATTCGCTCTCCGCTCTCCTCTCCATCCACAGTGGAGCTCGCCTCCCCGTAGTCTTCCCTCTCTTTTCTATTAACATATACTAACCATGACCGCCGTTCGGTATAAACGCCCCGTGAAGTACCTGCTGGCTGTTTGAAGTGGAAAACCCGTTCCTCAATATCTATTTTCATCACTCCTAACTCCTTATTCCTAACTCAATTAATCAACCAACTGATACCAGCAATAAAGCCCCATTTATCACCAATAGAACTTAGCCCCATCTGTCCCATGGCACTGAACATAACCTTACGGCTTATGATCCATTTACAGCCCAGATCCATATTGAAATCAGGAGACTGATGCTTACGGAAGTTATTATAGTTTTCTAGTGTTACACCTACACTTGGGGAAAAGTTATAAGTGAGAGAAGCAGCAGTAAAAGTTAACGGCTTTGCAGAAATGCCATCCCAATCTAAACCTAAATCATAAGACAGGCCCCAATGAGACGACAACGTGTGAGCAAATAGTGCATGGAAAGCAGGCGCGATGTCATCGGGACGTTTCACCTTTATGCCAACTGGCAAAATAACGCGGGCGGTGAGTGATGTTAACGGCACGATGCCCTGCTCTTCACAAACTCTTACCAAAGTTCCCACCATTACAGGTCCGAAACCAGTAGTTGTCTCGCCAGCCGCCTTGTACGACACTAATTCAACCTGCGTAAAAACCTCCGTCGTCTTTGTGAGACCATAACGAATCAAAGATGTGTTTAACGACCAAATATCTTTTTTGATGTCCATCTCTTTCGTAAACTCCGAACCTACACTCGTCTCAAGCATCCATTTTCCTTTGGGCATCACTTCAGGTCCTGTACCAACGCTGAATCCGCCGGTGTAATTACCTACATCGTCAGATTGTCCAAAAGTTTGCATACTTAACAGTAGCAACAGTAATATTAAAAAAGATTTATGCTTCACACTTTCATTAATTACATGATAAATTATGGGAATTTCGGATATTTATCGAAATCGGGTTTGCGCTTCTCCAGGAAAGCCTTACCACCCTCTTGTGCCTCATCCATCGTGTAATAGAGCATGGTGGCATCACCAGCCAGTTCCTGAATTCCAGCCTGTCCGTCTAATTCCGCATTGAGTCCTGCCTTAATCATTCGCAAAGCCAATGGCGAACGCTCCATCATGATTTCAGCCCACTCCACACAAGTATCTTCCAGTTCCGAGATAGGCACCACCTTATTAACCATCCCCATGCGCTCTGCCTCTTCAGCCGTGTATTGCTTGCAGAGGAACCAAATCTCACGGGCCTTCTTCTGTCCCACCATACGTGCCAGATAGCTGCTGCCAAAACCAGCATCAAAAGAACCCACCTTAGGACCAGTTTGTCCAAAGATAGCATTCTCCGAAGCTATAGTCAGGTCACACATCACATGAAGCACATGTCCCCCACCTATGGCATAGCCGTTTACCATCGCAATCACAGGTTTCGGCAACCGGCGGATCTGCATCTGCACATCAAGCACAGAAAGGCGGGGAACACCGTCTTGGTCCACATACCCTCCACGACCTTTTACATGCATATCGCCACCCGAACAGAATGCGTGTTTTACATCTTCCAGTTGTTTACCTTCGGGAACTTCACTCATGGCACCCGTCAGGATCACTACACGGATGTTGGCGTCCTCCCGACAAATACTAAAAGCCTGTGACAATTCCAAGGTAGTCAGGGGCGTAAAGGCGTTACGGTAACGAGCCCGGTTAATGGTGATTTTTGCGATGTGATTGTATTCCTCAAAGAGAATCTCCTTGAACTCATGTGTCAGTTTCCAGTTTCTTTGTCTCATATCAAAAAGTCTGATTATTGGCACAAAAGTACTAATAAATAGGCAAAAAACCAAATAAAACCTATTTTTATTGAGACCATCAAAAAAGAAAGAAATAATTATAAAGCGTTTGAAATAAAAAAGTAAGAGGAAAAAGATGGAAGATTAAAGGATTTTTTGTATCTTCGCACTCAAGATTAAAAGCAACTACAATGACAACAGAATTTATCATCCGTATCCTGGCAGCCACCTTTTTAGGTGCAATCATCGGACTGGACCGCGAATATCGAACGAAAGCTGCCGGATTTCGTACGCATGTACTGGTGGCACTGGGCTCTGCCCTTTTTATGATCATTTCCGTTCACGGCTTCGACGACCTGCCCAAAGACCAGATGACACTGCGTATGGATCCTGCACGTATTGCCGCTCAGGTCGTAACAGGCATCGGTTTCATTGGTGCTGGAACTATTATCTTTCAGAAGAACGTTGTGAAAGGACTGACTACGGCAGCTGGTCTATGGGTTACTGCAGCTGTGGGCATGGCCTGCGGTGTGGGCATGTACACGCTGGCAGCCGTGAGCACGGTAATAGTGCTTCTCTGTTTCGAAGCCTTCAATGCTTTTCTTCACAAGATGCGTGGAAAACGGGAGGACGAGGAATAGCCTCTCCCTATATTGAAAGACTACGGTAATAATCTTTTAAGACCTGAGTGTCGGTTTCCGCATCCGTAAAAACTTCCAGTAGGAGGGGACGTGAACTTTCCTTCTGCAAGAGGAGTTGGATTCCTTCTTCCATTTCGACCTCGTTACGGGCACCGAGATATTCCACCCCGTAACTTTTGCAAATACCTTCAGCTGAAGTATGATGGCTTCCCATCACGTAATCGAGGGCAGAGGAACGCCCATCGCCTACCGGCAACTGGCGGAAGATGCCACCCCCACCATTATTAAGTAAAAGGATACGTAAGTTGCCTTTCAACTCTTTATTCCACAGGGCATTACTGTCATAGAAGAAACTGAGGTCACCGATAACGATGAAAACAGGATTCTTTGCGACTAGAGAAAAACCGGCAGCCGTGGAAAGTGATCCCTCAATGCCGTTGACACCGCGATTGCAATAAACATAATGGCGTGCATAGATATTGGCCAGACGGATGGCCATGCTGTTGGCATAGTGAACGAAATGTTTGCTGCTGTCGCAGTATTGCTCAAACAATCTTACTGCAGCCATTTGCGAAAAGGCAGGGATGAATTGGTCGGTATGAATCATCGCACGCGTAAGCGCCTGCGCCCACAAATCCCGGAAAGCCGTGGGCTGAGGATGTTTCTCCCGCAATAAATCAGCCAACGTAAGCAGCATGGTCAAGGTGTCGCAATGCACCCAATGGTGGAGATTCATAAACGTGTCACTGAGGTTTTCGCTTTCGCTGGCCATGACGAAGTAGCAGTCTTTACATCCGCGGAGGAACTTCTTTAGCCGCTTACTGACAATGGTGTCGCCCAGATAAAGTACGAGATCGGGCTGATATTCAGGTCGTTCCCCCACCCGACTCAGCACCTCATCGAAATGACTGGGACTGATGAAACCACAGAGCGACTCGTGAAGCACCACAGCATAGTCGATCACCAAATAATAATCGTCGGCATAGTGTTCGGCATATCCGTCATCTTTGGTCTGCCCTATCACAATCATAGGGCGCGAAGCTTTCAGGAAACGCTCACCCACGTCAACGGCTATAGCCTCGAAATTAGGAAAACAATGTATGCGTTCTATGGTACGCTCTTGCGGCAAAGACGGAACCGTGAAGTCGAACAGCGGCTCGCTAATCGGCACATTAATATGTACAGGGACATCCTCGTAGCGGGATGCAAGCAGGGCCTCGTTAACCAATCGGTTGCAATACCAGCGGGTTTCGTCGTCATGCGGTTCGGGCAACGACACAGATTTCCCTACAAAACTGCCGAAGACACCAGGCTGTGGGAGTGTCTGCCCGTCCAACTGGTCAATCCATTGCATGGGACGGTCGGCAGAAATCACCACCAAAGGTTGGTGCTGATACCGAGCCTCGGCAACTGCCGGAACAAGATTCAGCAAGGCGGTGCCCGACGTGACACAGACCGCCACCGGCAAGCTAGTACACTGGCACATGCCTAGAGCATAGAATCCTGCCGAACGCTCATCGGTTACGGGATGGCACGTGATATCGGGACACTCCGTGAGATTGTGCACAATGGGTGAGTTGCGACTGCCGGGACAGACCACTGCATGGCGCACGCCGTGGGCCACCAGCAGACTGGTCAGTATGTTTACATTCTCCTTATTCGAGTACATTTCTCATCGTATTTAATTTGGCTTCCGTCTCCTGCCATTCCGATTCTTCTATACTGTCTTTCAGCAGTCCGCCACCGGCATAGAGGGCATAATGCCCCCCATTAATCATCATACAACGGAGAGATACATAAAGATGTGTTTTTCCTTCTGGCTGGAGCGGACCCTGGAAACCACTATAATATCGGCGTGGAGATGATTCGTTACGCAAGATAAAATCAAAGGCTTCGCGCTTGGGAATTCCGCAGACAGCCGGTGTAGGATGAAGGGTTTGCAAGAGAGTGCCTAAATGATGGTTGTCCGACAAGGTGAATGAGAAATCCGACCGCAGATGAGCGAGATTGGCTGCCCTTGTGGTATAAGGTCCCTCCTCGTTGATTTTGTTGGTAAACTGTTCAAGTGTTTCCATCATATAAGTGGCCACATAACGCTGCTCGCGGATATTTTTCTCGCTCCATCTCACTTCCTCCGTAAACGGCACAGTACCGGCAAGGGCTATGGTGCGGAAAGAAGAGCCACCTCCAACTTCCCCTTGTGGAAGAGACTCTGGAGTGCAACTCTCCAACAAAATCTCAGGTGTTGCCGTCAGCCATGTTCCTCCCTGAAGCGTACTCACTAAGGAAATAAACATCCGGGGATAGCGCTCACAGGCTTTCTGAAAAAGCATAAAGGGAGACTCTGGTTCGGCAACATCCAGATCCAGACAGCGGGAAAGCACAATCTTACGGAAGGTTCCTTCGTGAAGCTGGGCATAGAAATTGCAGAAATCAAGATGATAACGCATCTGATAATGACTCGACAAGGGCGATGGAATCACCTGACAAGGGAATGCATAATCAGCCAAGATTCCTGACGAGCAAACCGTAACGACTTCCTTGCAATCCATTGTTTCTACATGGGTAGGTGAAAGCAAAAGAATGGGTTGCTTAGGACTGACCGCAAATGGTGCAAAGACATATCCCTGACGGTCGTTTAGAGAACTCAGCCGATGCAGTTCTTCAGGTTCTCCTTCTTCCTGCACCATCAACGTACAAGTTTCAGCAAATGGCAGCCGAAAGATTGCAAAACTACTCATGCTTTGACTTTTTGGGAGAGATTATATAATTGGTTACATGAACCGTAGAAATAAGGTCGCCCTGACTATCCTCCAGATGAACATCCCAGACATGGAGAGACCGTCCTTTGGAAACCAGGTGGGCAAAGGCTGTAACGGTATCGCCTTCCACCACAGCTTTCACATGTTCCCCGCTCACACTGATACCTACGCAAATCTTGCCGGGACAAAGAGCAGAACTGCCCACACCGGCAACATTCTCTGCTAAAGCCAAAGAAGCACCGCCACTTAAAAATCCAAAGGGTTGACGGTTACGTTCATCGACTTTCATACGCGCCATACAGGTATCTTCTTCCGGGGTTGAGATGAACTCCATTCCCAAGGCAGTTGAAAGATTGGGTTGGCGTTCTATAATTGCTTTGATTGCTGTCACATCCATAATTATTACTTTTTTTCGTAACCTTCTGGATGCAAATATACTGATTTATTGGATAATCCCCAAATAATTAACGAAGATTATATAAGTGAAGAACGAAGAGTGAAGAGTGCAGAATTGCAATCTGTTTAGAGCAGAAAAAACAACGATACACCGATACAGGAAATGACCGCCCCCACAACTCCCTTCAGTGTAATGGGCGTTTTAAACAGCCAATGACTAGGCCATATAATAATAATAGGTGTGAGGGCCATCAGAGTGGATGCAATACCAGCTGCCGTGTATTGAACGGCCATCAGGGAAAGGCCCACTCCCACAAAAGGACCACATATTACGGCCAGTATGACGTAGAAGAAGCCACGCCCGTCAGTACGACTTTTCTTGAAATCATCAAAACCCTGATGAATCCACATTATCAGCAAGAAACAGAAGAAACCGGCAATACAGCGGATCATGTTGGCACTAAAGGGAAGCACGTTTATCACCGATGGAAGAATAGCCGTGGGAACATCCTGTGTGTAATAATCAAGTCCTATTTTACTGAGCACAAGTCCGACACCCTGCCCTATACCGGCACCTATAGCCATCAACACTCCTTTCCAGGGCAGACGCAACGACAGTTTATGACCATCACCACGCCCTAAAATGGAGAGAGCGATGCCAGCCAATGTGATGCCCATAGCCAGAAGACTCTGCCAATTGAGCTGCTGCCCCAGCATAATCCATGCCGCCAAAGCTGTGGTAGCTGGTGCCAAGGTCATAAAAAGCTGACCGTATAAGGAACCTATGAGAATATAACTCTTAAACAGGCAGTAATCACCCATTGCATAACCTACCACACCCGATAATGCCATCCAAAACCATGCTTTGGCACCTGCATAGACAGGATAGGGAGCGCCAAGCGTCAACCAGCACAGCGCAGCGATAAAGGAAGTAGCAATGAACATGCGCCAGACATTGGAAACAAAGACACCCCAACGTTTGGACACCATCTCACTAGCCAGGGCTGCACCTGTCCAGAAAACGGCAACTGTAAGTGATATGATTTCACCTAAATACTGCATTCGCGGGACAAAGGTACGAATAAGTGAGCACAAAACAAATAAAAAACTTGTTTTTTAATTTGCTTTGTCGAGCATAAGCACCTTCGGCAAAGCCAAAGTACGAATAAGTGAGCACAAAACAAATAAAAAGCTTGTTTTTTAATTTGCTTTGTCGAGCATAAGTACCTTCGGCGAAGCCAGAGAACCATTTAACAAGCACAATAGCAAAAAAGCCTGCTTTTATTTTGCTTTGTCGGACGAGCACAAAATCAAAAGTGAAGAATATATAAAATAGAAAATGCTTTCACAAAAAACTTTGGTGAATACATAAAATCTTCATATATTTGCACCAAATCGAAAACACTAACGATGAACATCTGCCGATGAAATACGTTGCGCTTCCCGATAACAGGGTGCGGAAACTATCTTTCTATCTTGCCATGGAAGAATATGTGGCTCGTAATACCGACGAGTTGGATTGTTTCTTTATGTGGCAGGTGAAGCCCAGTGTCATCTTTGGGCGCAACCAAGTCATTGAGAACGAAGTGAATCTGCCTTACTGCCGTGAGCATGGTATCCAGGTGTTTCGTCGCAAAAGCGGAGGCGGATGTGTATATGCAGATGAGGACAATCTGATGCTCTCTTTCATCACCAAACAGGAGAATGTAGGCTTTGCTTTCAACCGCTATATTAGTATGGTGATTCTGATTCTCCGGAAATTGGGCGTAGAAGCTGTGGGCACCTGCCATAATGATGTCATGATAGGTGACCAGAAGGTGAGCGGAACGGCCTGCTATAAATTAGGTGACCATTGCATCGTACATGGCACTCTCCTTTACGATACCCACATGGAACACATGATGCAGGCCATCACACCTTCGCAGGAGAAACTGCAGCACAATGGTGTGGAGAGTGTGCGGCAGCGCATCTGCCTGCTTAAAGACTACATCCCGATAGGTCTCGAAGAACTGAAGACATTTATCCAGGCCCAGTTGTGCGAAGGAGAAGTGATGCTGACGGAAAAGGATCTGCCTGGTATCGAGCTACTGGAACAGAAATATGAGATGATCTGAATTATCAACAATCCAAACAACAACTAATAAATCCCAAACAAAGAAATGGAAAACAAAAGAACCTGTCTGTATGACAAACACGTAGCCCTTGGGGCACTCATCAGTCCGTTTGGCGGTTTCGACATGCCTATTCAGTATTCGGGCATCGTTGATGAGCATCAGGCCGTACGCCAGCATTGCGGTGTTTTCGACGTAAGCCACATGGGTGAAGTGACCGTAAAGGGTAATGATGCTGAACGCTATGTAAACCACATTTTCACAAACAATGTATCGGGTCTGGATGATGGCCAGATTCTTTATGGAATGATGTGCTATGAAGACGGTGGTGTTGTTGACGACTTGCTGGTCTATAAGATGGCAGATCAGGATTTCTTCCTGGTTATCAATGCTGCCAATATCGACAAGGACTGGGCATGGATTCAGCAGCAGGCTGAAGGTTTCGACGTGAAACTGAAGAACTGCTCTGACGAATACGGACAGTTAGCTGTTCAGGGACCCAATGCCGAAGCCGTGGTAGAGGAAGTGCTGCAGATTCCCTGCAAGGAACTCGTATTCTATACTTGCAAGATAGTTTCTCCTGAGATTATTGTTTCCCGCACAGGCTATACTGGCGAAGATGGTTTCGAAATCTACGGCACACCCGATTTTATCCGCGAATGTTGGGATAAACTGATGGCCAGTGCCCGCTGCAAGCCCTGTGGACTAGGATGCCGCGACACCCTTCGTTTCGAAGTAGGACTGCCCCTTTATGGCGATGAACTGTCTGCCGAGATTTCTCCCGTCATGGCAGGTCTCAGCATGTTTGTAAAACTTGACAAGGAAGAGTTCATCGGCAAGGATGCCCTCGCCAAGCAGAAGGCAGAAGGCGTTGCCAAGAAACTCGTGGGTATCGAACTGGCTGACAAGGCTATCCCCCGTCATGGCTACAACGTATTGAAAGACGGTGAGATTATCGGTGAAGTGACCACTGGTTATCACACTATCTCCACCGACAAGAGCGTGTGCATGGCCCTCATCGACAGTCGTTTTGCCAAACTCGACACGACGCTGGATATCCAAATCCGCAAGAAGGTGTTCCCCGGCAAGGTAGTGAAGAAGCGTTTCTATGAGAAGCATTATAAGAAATAACCGGATACCCGGCTAACCGAATAACCGAATAACCGAAATAAAAGAATAATACAACTATGGCAAAAGTAATTGAAGGACTCTTTTACAGCGAGAGTCATGAGTATGTGAAAATCGAAGGTGAGTATGGCTACATCGGCATTACCGACTATGCCCAGAATGCATTAGGCAATGTGGTCTATGTGGACATGCCCGAAGTGGATGACGAAGTGGAAGCCGGCGAAGAGTTCGGTGCTGTGGAAAGCGTAAAGGCTGCCAGCGACCTCATCTCTCCCGTAAGCGGAACCGTTGTGGAAGTGAATGAGGCTCTCGATGATGCGCCCGAACTCATCAACCAGGACGCTTATGCCAACTGGATCATCAAGGTGGAACTCTCTGACAAGTCCGAGCTCGACGACCTCATGGATGCCGCTGCTTATCAGGCTTTCTGCGAGAAATAGTTTTATCTAATGAGTAATTAGGAATGAGTAATGAGTAATTATGATTACCTTCAAGCATTGATATCATCAGATAACTCTGCGGAAGGTCATTTCATAATTACAAATTCTTAATTGCTCATTATTAATTAAAACAACAATGAATTACAAATATTTCCCCCATACGGAAGATGACTTGAAGCAGATGCTGGAGAAATCTGGCGTGAGCTCCCTTGAAGAACTCTATGCCGATGTTTCTGAAGCTATCCACTTCAAGGACGAGTACGACCTGCCGGAGGCTAAGAGCGAGATTGAACTCCGCGAATACCTCCGTGCCCTTGCCCAACTGGATGCACCACTCACGGTGTTTGCTGGAGCAGGGTGCTACGATCACTATGCACCTTCCATCGTGCAGAACCTCATCGAACGCTCTGAGTTCCTCACTAGCTATACGCCTTACCAGGCAGAGATTTCCCAGGGCACCCTCCACTACATCTTTGAATACCAGAGCATGATGGCCGAGCTCACGGGCATGGACATCTCCAATGCTTCCATGTACGATGGTGCCACGGCAACTGCCGAAGCCGTGATGATGGCATTCAGCGCTGCCAAGAAAGCCACAAAGGTGCTCGTCAGCGAAACCCTCGACCCTAAAGTTCGTCGGGTTGTCGACACCTACGCCCACTTCCATGGCATCGACATCGTGAGCATCGCACAGAAGGACGGTGTCACCGACCGTGAAGACATGCTGCAGAAACTTGTCGAAGGTGGCGTAGCCGGTGTGGTGGTTCAGGCTCCCAACTACTATGGCATCATCGAGGACTTCACCGGTTTGGCCGATGCCATCCACGAGCAGAAGGCCCTTTTCATCATCAATAGTGTGGCTGCCGACCTCGCCGTACTGAAGACTCCCGGTGAATGGGGAGCCGACATCGCTGTGGGCGAAGGCCAGAGCTTAGGCATTCCCATGTCATTCGGAGGCCCAGGCATTGGCTATATGTGCTGCACCGAGAAACTTATCCGCAAGATGCCGGGACGTATCGTAGGTATGACGAAGGACAATCGCGGACAGCGTGCCTTCGTGCTCACCCTTCAGGCTCGTGAACAGCACATCCGCCGCCAGAAGGCCACTTCCAACATCTGTTCCAACCAGAGTCTGATGGCACTCTATGTCACCATTTATCTCTCTGTAATGGGCCGTCAGGGACTGCGTGAAGCTGCCGAACTCTCCTATGCCGGTGCTCACGAGCTCTACGACAAATTGATTGCCACGGGCTATTTCAAGCCAAAGTTCCAGCAGCCGTTCTTCAATGAATTCTGCCTCACCTACGACGGTGATGTGGACGATTTGCAGGAACAGTGCACCGAATGGGGCTACATGGCTGGTGTGAAGATTGACGAGCACACCATTATGTTCGCCGTCACTGAGCAGCGTACCTCTGATGAGATTAACGACTTTGTAGATTCTATCATTGAAATTAAAACGCAAGAGGCATGAACAACAAACTATACGGAAACCTGATTTTTGAACTTTCAAGACCAGGACGCAAGGGTTACACCCTGCCAAAGAACAATTTTAGGCACAGCCTCAGCGAACTGCCCGGGAATCTGCTGCGCGCCAAGGAGGCAGCCCTGCCCGAATGCGACGAAATGACCGTCGTACGTCATTATACGAACCTTTCTCATAATAACTTCGGTGTGAACGATGGTTTCTATCCGTTGGGCAGCTGCACGATGAAATACAATCCTGTCATCAATGAAGAACTCGCCGCCCTGCAGGAGTTTGCAGGCAAGCACCCCATGCAGCCCGCCGACACCTGCCAGTGGACATTGCACATCTATCACGAGTTGCAGAAGCAGCTCTGTGCCCTCACCGGTCTCGGAGAGTTCACGCTCAATCCTTGTGCCGGAGCCCATGGTGAACTGACAGGCCTGATGGTTATCCGTGCTTATCACCAGAGCCGCGGCGACGACCGTCGTACGAAGGTACTCATCCCCGACTCTGCCCATGGTACCAATCCCGCTTCTGCAGCTGTCTGCGGCATGGAGGTCATCGAGGTGAAATCTGGCTCAGATGGCCTGGTAGACCTAGAGGACTTAGAGCATCTGGTCAAAGAGCTCGGCCCCGACATTGCCGCCATGATGATGACCAACCCCAACACCCTCGGCATCTTCGAGAAAAATATTCCTGAGATTGCCAAACTGGTGCATGACTGTGGCGGTCTGATGTACTACGACGGAGCCAACCTTAACCCCATGCTCGGCTATTGCCGACCAGGCGATATGGGCTTCGACGTGATGCACATCAATCTCCACAAGACCTTCTCTACGCCTCACG
>JAEEGL015174944.1_pt1 | contig 17759 bp, 14 predicted proteins | sample 9134231 | NCBI WGS metagenome assembly JAEEGL01 (sample SAMN16246548, study PRJNA631951) | gut metagenome | biome: gut microbiome; feature: rumen; material: fiber-attached | host: Bos | place: Iran: Karaj | collected 2018-10 | reverse complement strand
TATCCGGCTTGATGCCGAACTTTTCGCATGCCGCCTTAGTCTCAAGGCCGATAATAGACTGGTGGAGCAGGACCTGGTTGAGGACGCTGCCGAGGACGTAGCGGTAGCCGTCATTTGCAAGGGCTACCTCGACCGCCTCGGAGATCGCGCAGCCAAGCGACCCGGTCGTGCCCGGATGCGCGGCCAGGATCTTGCGGCCGATCTCAGTCGTGTTGGACGGGGACGGTGTCACATCCGCGCCGTATGTGCGCATGACCTCGCGGCGGAACGGCTTCTGCTCATAGGAGACCTTGACCATATAGACCTTGCAGTCAAGGTCGAAGAACGAGCAGGCCATGGAGAGGGCTGTGCCCCACTGGCCGGCACCGGTCTCGGTCGTGACGCCCTTGAGCCCCTGCTTCTTTGCGTAGTAGGCCTGGGCAATCGCGGAATTCAGCTTGTGGGAACCCGAGGTATTGTTGCCCTCGAATTTGTAATAGATCTTAGCCGGTGTCCCGAGCTTCTTCTCAAGGCAGTATGCGCGGACCAGCGGCGACGGGCGGTACATCTTATAGAAATCACGGATCTCATCCGGGATCGGGATGAAGCGGTTGGTCTCATCCAGCTCCTGCTCAACCAGCTCCTTGCAGAATACCCCTTCGAGCTCGGCGGCCGTCATCGGCTGGCCGGTTCCCGGGTTAAGAAGCGGCGCCGGCTTCTTTTTCATGTCGGCGCGGACATTGTACCAATCCTTCGGCATCTCGTCTTCGGTCAGATAGATCTTGTAGGGGATTTTCATTTCTTCGGACATCTTTGGTCCCTCCTTAAAAAATAGTGCTGAGTCCCGGACAGGTACATTTTCACACAAAAAAACCCTGTCCCGATACTGTCGGGACAGGGGAATAATCTCCTGCGGTGCCACCCAACTTGGCGGAAATTCCGCCCTCTCACGCATACTTGCATATGCAGGATGTTGTTCACGGAGTTCCCACTCCGTCTCCCCTACCGTCGCCGGTTCGGTTCGCCCTCCGAAGCCCATTTCCTCCCATCCCGCGCGCTGCGCTCTCAGCCCCCGCAGCTCTCTGTGCCGTAAAATGAAAGTACTCCTCTTCATCACAGGTTTGTCAAGTTTTATAACTTAGATTGCATTTTAGCAGATACAATTCAGCATGTCAACTAAAAAATGTAATTGCTCAGCACCCCCGGAAAGCACGCAAATCCAGGGAGGAAAGCACGCAAATTCAGGGAGGAAATCAGGGCTCCCTGACCAGATCAACCGTGATCGGCGGCACATGGGAAGGCTCGTTCGTGGCCGGCAGGCCTTCGGAGTAGAAGCGAATCTTTGTAAACGACGGATCATGCGCGGGCAGATTTTCCCGCACGATGATGCTGAACGTGCGTCTCTCATACTCCGCCTCCATATAGACCCGCACATAAGTGTTGTAATACCGCTTTTCGGGAAGCTGTCCCTTGAAGATTTTGCCCTCATAGTAGAAGCTCACTTCCCCGTTTCCGGAGATGACAAGCTTCGCATCCCCTTCCTCCGCGGTAAAGGTTCCGACATAGTTTTCGACCTCCCACCAGACGTCGCCCGCGAAATCAATTTCCTCTCCGGATTCCGTCTTGTTCGACAGATCCCGGATCAGCTTATACTCTTTTCCGCCGATTGTGACATAGTGGTCCGGTATTTCGGCAAGCCCGGCCTCGTACTGCGCCGCCCCGATCGTCACAGGTTCCCCGATCCGGTCCATGTACATCCCGTCCACGAAAAAGCTGTTTTCATACTCGGTGACGATGCGCACCCGGCTCCCATCGGAGAGCTCACAGTCATAGTAATAGTTCCTTGCCCCGGACTTGTACAGGTTGTATTCCCGCGACATGTAATAGTAGAGTTCGCCCTCCCCGTCGACGCTGAGGAAGCGCAGCACCTCTCCCGCCGGGATCGTTATTTCGTCTCCTGCATTTCCCTGCTCATCCAGCTTCACGGCACTGATCTCGTGCAGCAGCCTCAGACCGACATTGCGGCTGTCAAGCGCGAGCGCATCGTCGATCAGCGCAAAATGAAGCCATGTGCGCCCGCGCCCCGGCTCCGGCATAAAGGAGTAATGTCCGTTCGGCGCGTAGTACGTGTTAAGGCCGCTTCTGGAATCCATAAACTTCCGCGCCCGCTCGCGCATGTGGACGCACTCCGGATTGGAGGGAACCGCCAGGTAGAGTTCGTGCAAGAACGAGTCGAAGCACTGGGCATTCTGGTTCGCAAAGCGCTCAAAGCCGCCGTCGGGGCTCGCGAAGCTGTACACGTATCCCCGGTCCTCATTGTCCTCCAGGCGATAGAAATAATACTTCTCCTGCGCCCGGAACACATAGTATTCCGACTCGTCATCCGCGTATTCGAGCCACCAGGCCGCCTCTTTTTCGCCGCCCCGGATCTCGATGCGGTACTGTTCATAGCCGGAATTCAATGCCTTAGAGACGCGGATGGTCCGGTTGTCGTGCGGCAGAGCGTAGTCTGTATTTTTCTCGACCGCCGCGATAAAACTTTCCGGTGTCTTTGCGGCCGTCTCAGCAAGCGGCCCGTCCAGCGCCGTGTAGGGAATGGAGACATGCACGGCTCTGCGCGTATAGATTCCGAGCGCCTGCATTTTTTCTTCCGGGATCATCTGCCCGTCGAAATAAAAATGCAGCCCCAGATAATCCGCAGTCCACGCCGGGACCTCCCTGCCCGTAAAGAGCCCGCTGCCTCCGTATTTATTGGAAAGCGCGCCGTCAAGGCGTTCCGTAAGGCTCCCCGCATCCGCGAGGAAATCCGTGAGTGCAAGCTCCCTTCCGCTCTTCGTATCGTAAACCGCCGAGCGAAAGACGCAGGTCTTTGAGACGTACGGATACTGTCCCTCGGCGTCGCCGATCCCGGACTCCATCTCCGTCTCAAGCAGGCTCAATATAACATCATCCGCCCGCGTCACGTTCACAATGTGGGAAATATTGCGGTAGCGGAAATGCTCCGTCTCTGCGGATTCTTCCGCCGCTGCCGGGAATTCGTTCTCCGCGAGAAACTTTGCGGCCTTTCTCTCAATATCCCCCTTTGCGCGCGCATTCGCCTCGCCAAGAACCCGGGCGAGTGTCTCCGGAACCTCGCCATCCGCGGAGAGCTCCGTGTAGCGTCCGTACACGCCGATCTTTTTTTCCGGGTCCGCCGAATAAACCTCCTTAAGTTCCGTTCTTACTGCATACGTACCGCTGTCAGCTCCTTTGGATGTGCCGGCAGGATCGGCGGCCGGGGGCTGCCGCGTGCCGCACCCGGCCGTAAGCAGTACCGAAAGCAGTGTGCCAACTGATAGAAGTACCATCTTTCTTACTCTCTTTCTTACGATTTTCATTTTGCAGTTCCTCTCATCTGTTTTTCCAAAGAGGGGTCTCGCCATTCCGCTGTCACGATCCTTTGTCCTCTCTATCATACCCTATTATTCGGAAAATGAACAGCGCAAGCTGCAAAACATCCGATTCAGCCCGAAAAAATACTTCCAGGAAGCTCCGGCACACAAAAAAACGGAAGTACCTGCTTTCAGATACTTCCGATAAAAAGAAAAGAGCGCGAGACGGGGATCGAACCCGCGACCCCCACCTTGGCAAGGTGGTGCTCCACCGCTGAGCCACTCGCGCATTTGCCGCTTTCGGCGACAAAAGTTATATTACACCATTTTCTTCGATCTGTCAACAACAATTTTCGGATTTTTTCAAAAAATTGTAACTGTTCAGCATCCGTCGAAAGCGAGCGGATTGCAGGACAAAACGCCTGCAAAACAACGGCCGCATTGCATCAGATCCGGAAATCGTCCAGCATACCCATCTCTTTGGCGATCTCCCACATCTCCTTCGAGAGGGTGGTCTTCGCCGGATCCCATTCCTCGTCATCGGCAGACTTGTCGGAAGACGTTTCAGGCGCCTCATCCCGGGCATCCTCTTCCTCAGCGGGGACAGAAAGAGACTCTTCCTCCTCTGCGGGAACATAAACGACTTTCTCCTCCGCAGGAGCGGAAACGACTTCTTCCTCCGCAGGAGCGTAAGCGACTTCCTCCTCCGCGGGAACAGAAGCAGCCTCCTCCGCGGGAGCGGAAACGACCTCTTCCTCCGCAGGCAGCTCGGAAGCCTCCTCCACAGGCTCATCATCCGGAATCTTCAGGGCATCGAAAAATGAAGCGCCGAGCGCCGACGCAAATCTGGCAAGATCCGCCGGAACGCCGCCGGTGTGCGCCGGTTTTTCATTTCCGGACTTCTCCGGGGCTGCGGCAGGCTCCATGGCAGGAGTTTCCGCGATGACCGGTGCAGGCACAGGCTCAATGACCGGTTCCGGTGCAGACACTGCCGCTGTTTCGCGAGCGGGCACAGGTTCGTAAACAGGTTCTGCCTTCATCGCAAACTCGGGCACAGGCGGATTCTCTGTCTTCGGAGCCGCCTCAGCCATGCTCCCGTAGGCAGGCTCACTCTCGGATTCCACGGAAGGTACGGCCGCCCTCTTCTTATCCCACATCATTGCGAGGAGAAGAAATGCGATCGAAAGTGCGGCGCCGACAAGGAGCCCCCGCATTGCCGCCGCGCCGGTATCGAGAGGATTCGTCACGGTCTTCGGCATTCCGCTGTCCGCTGTCAGGACCAGCGAATAATCCGGTTTTTCGTCCAGAAGTTCGACACCCTTGTCCGCGATCCCCCTCAGGGTCTCGTAGGATGCTTCGGGAGAGGCAGCCCTGACGCTCACGGCCAGATCGAGGCCGTCCGCCACAAAGCGGATATCGGCGTCCGCCGCTGCTGTTTCCCCGAGGGCCTCCGCAAGCCGCCCGTCCTTCGCCTTATCCATGAGCTCCCCGGCGAGCTTCTCGATCGTATCGGCCGTCGCTGCGTCCCTCAAGGAAGGCGTCAGCGATGCGTAGGACTGGTAGACCGGCTTATACGTGATCTTTGCCGTCGCATAGAAAGCCGTCGCCGTAAGGCTCAGGATTGCCAGGAGCACCCAGTACCATTTTTTGATCTCACCTATGATGCCGGTCGTTACGGGATAACTCTCCGTACCGCTCTTCTTTACATTTTCAGCCATATTGACATATCCTTCTTTCTTCAATCCCACACAAAGCCGGTGCGGGATTTTCTAACGGTTTTTTCTCGTATTATATCCGTCCCCTCCGCGATTGCCGTGGGGTTTATTTCAAGCAGCCTTCTCGCACGTTCGATCCCGAATCGGGCCGCGATCTCATCGAACGCGTCCATAAGAAACGGTGCCCGCCACTCGACGCCGTGCGCGTCCGATGCGATGAGATCGACCAGGTCTTCGCCGAGGAGGTAATCCGCTGCGGAAAATGAACCCCTCCCGAACCGGCCGAAGAGACTCCCCCGGTTCACCTGTATGATGGCGCCCATCCCGATCCAGTCGCCCGCGACGTCGGGATCGGTCTTCACACAGTCAAAGCGCTCCGCATGGGCGATGACAGGCGTTTTGCCCAGGGCCGTCACATCGTTTATCCGGTCATTGATCCAGGCAAGATCCGCATGAAACGGAAACTCTATGAGGTAGCGGTCCGTACCGTTAAGGCCGATAAGGCGTCCGTCCTTTATTTTCTCCGCCATGTCATTCGAGGCCATGATCTCCATCCCCGGGAGTACCGTAAGCGGAAGGTTGTTCTCCGCGAGGATCTCCCTGAACCGGTCGAACCTTGCGGCGAATTCAGGCGTATAGAAATTCTCGAATCTTCCCATCTGATTCGCATGCGGTGTGGCGATGACGCAGTCGATCCCCGAATTCAGGGCTATTTCCGCCATCTCGAGGGATAACTCCTCGCTGTAAGAGCCGTCATCCACACCGGGAAGGATGTGCAGATGCATATCCAGCATGTGCATAGAACCTCCGTCACTGTAGTACGCTTACGATAATACCACAGAAATGGAATTTGCGAAAGTTCAATATAATATATTCTTTCCTAAAATCTCCCACTGTGTTATAATACACGAAAATAAAAACCATGGGGAAACATTATGAATACATTTATAACTCGTTTTCTGAAGGTCGTCATCTCCGTTGTGGCAGTCGCAAATCTCATACTGCTCCTTGCACTCGACTATAACCTGCCCGGAGAGGCCACCGAACAGATCGGATCTGCCGCCGGGATCGGAACAACGCTCTCTCTCCCGTCCCGCTTTCCCGCCGTCACCGACCTCGATCTTCCCAATCTCGGGAAAAAGCTGATCGAAGCCGGCAGTGTCAGGGCGGTCGACGCGGACGGCAACGACATCACCGACCGGATCGTCTTTGAGGCTGAGAGCGACAAGCGCGACGAGCGTATCGCCGTCTGCACCTTCAGCGTCCAGGGGGATAAGGACAAAGAGCCGGTCTCCATCACCGTAAATGTCCCGGTGACGCTCAACCGCCCCGTCCTGATCCTTGAAGCCGACTCCGTGATGGTGGCAAAGGACACCGTCTTCGATCCTCTCGACTACGTCTCCGAGGCCGTCGATGCCTCCGGCGTGAACATCATCGACAACACATCTGTCATCGGCGAAGTTGATACATCCGTTCCCGGAACCTATCAGATCGCTCTGCAGGCGAAAGATACAAACGGCTACATTTCCGACCCGAAGACACTGACCGTCGTCGTCAGCTGATTTCATTTTTTAATTCAAAAGACACAAAAAAGGAACCGGTCTCCCGGTTCCTTTTCTTTGTTCGCTTCTAGATTATTTAAGGGTAACCTTAGCGCCGGCTTCCTCAAGTTTCTTCTTGAGCTCCTCAGCCTCTTCCTTCATCATAGCTTCCTTGATGACCTTCGGAGCTGCATCGACGAGGTCCTTAGCTTCCTTCAGGCCGAGACCTGTAGCTTCACGGACAACCTTGATGACCTTAACCTTGGATGCGCCGATCTCGGTGAGCTCGACATCAAACTCGGTCTTCTCTTCCTCAGCCGGAGCAGCGTCAGCGGCCGGGCCTGCAACGACAACACCTGCAGCTGCGGAAACACCAAACTCCGCTTCGCAAGCCTTGACCAGATCATTGAGTTCCATAACAGTGAGCTCTTTTAAAGCTTCGATAAATTCAGCTGTGCTTAATTTAGCCATTGTAATATCCTCCATTAAATATTTGATAAATCATGCTGCCGCTTCCATGCGGCTTACTGTGACGGTTTTCGAAAATAAAAACCTTACGCCTCTGCCGGAGCTTCGGCTGCCGCCGGCTCGCCGTCCTTCTCCGCGATCTGCTTGATAACGCGGGCGAAGTTTGCGATCGGGGACTGCATGCTGCCGAAGAGTCTGCCGAGAAGAACTTCTCTGGTCGGAACCTTTGCGAGCTCCGCGCACTCTTCTGCGGTGTAGTATTTGCCTTCAGCGACAGCGCCGACGAATTCCATCGCCTTGATATCCTTGACATACTTGGCCAGGAGTCTTGCCGGAGCGACTGCGTCATCCTTGGAGATGGCGATCGCGTTCGGGCCTTCAAGATGGGAATCGAGCTGAGCGAAGTCTGTGCCTTCGAATGCGCGCTTCATAAGGGTGTTCTTGTATACCTTATAAACGACGCCGTTCTCACGCAGCTCTTTTCTCATCGCTGTGTCCTGAGCGACTGTGATGCCGTGATACTTGACGATCACTGCTGCCTGTGCGCCGTTTAAATGGTCGGCGATCTCAGCAACGATCGGCTGTTTCAGTTCTACTTTTGCCATGTGCTTCTATCCTCCTTCTTAGAATATTTGCGCATCTAACCGGAATAAAGAAATATCCCTGCATCCAAAGACACAGGGATATACGATCTCTCACATGAAAAATCATTCCCTCGGCTGGCGGCGTAGCTTACGTCCTTTAAGGACACCAGCTGTCTTCGGTATGATGCCTTGTTATATTAGCATGGTGCAATCACATTGTCAAGGGATGATTATCAAAGCTTGACCGGATTGACCTTGACGCCCGGGCCCATGGTGGCCGCAAGCGTGATGCTGCGGAGGTACTGACCCTTGACCGTGCTCGGGCGAACCTTGATGAGCTGGTCAAGCAGAGTCTTGGTGTTCTCGAAAAGCTGAGCCTCAGTAAAGGAAGCCTTGCCTACCGGAACATGAATGATGTTGCTCTTGTCGAGACGATACTCGATCTTACCGGCTTTGATCTCCTTGACTGCCTTGGCGACATCCATGGTGACTGTACCGGCCTTCGGGTTCGGCATGAGGCCTTTCGGGCCGAGGACGCGGCCGAGACGGCCGACAACGCCCATCATGTCCGGAGTAGCGACGACAACGTCGAACTCGAACCAGTTCTGCTTCTGGATCTTCTCAACGAGATCCATCTCGCCGACATAGTCAGCGCCTGCCTCGCGGGCCTCATCGGCCTTCGCGCTCTTGGCAAATACGAGGACGCGGACGGTCTTGCCGGTGCCGTGCGGAAGAACAACGGCGCCGCGGACCTGCTGGTCGGCATGGCGGCCGTCGCAGCCCGTGCGGATGTGAGCCTCGATGGTCTCATCAAATTTTGCGACAGCGGTCTTCTTGACAACTGCGCAGGCTTCTTCAAGATCGTAGAGATTCTGACGATCGTAAACTTTCACAGCTTCTGCATATTTCTTGCCGTGTTTCATATTCTATTCCTCCTTGTGGTCTTATCGGATGTTTAGTCCTTCCACGCTTCAGTCTTCAGCTACAACAACGCCCATGCTGCGGCAGGTGCCTTCGATAATGCTCATGGCAGCCTCGATGTTGGCTGCGTTGAGATCCGGCATCTTGCGCTCAGCGATCTCGCGGACCTGAGCCTTGGTGATCGTTGCGACTTTCTTCTTGTTCGGTTCGCCGGAACCCGAAGAGAGGTTCAGGGCCTTCTTGATGAGGACCGGTGCCGGCGGGGTCTTTGTAATAAAGGTAAAGCTTCTGTCTGCATAGACGGTGATGACGACCGGAATGATGTAGTCGCCCATCTGAGCCGTGCGGGCATTGAACTGCTTTGTGAAGTCCATGATGTTGACGCCGTGCTGTCCGAGAGCCGGACCTACAGGCGGAGCCGGAGTTGCCTTGCCGGCCTGGATCTGAAGCTTAATGTAGCCTGTTACTTTCTTTGCCATCTTTGTTTCCTCCTTATGTGGTTAATAACGGGGGTCTCCCCCTTCCACTCCTCAGCGCTTTTTCACCTCGGAATAACTGATCTCGACCGGAGTCTCGCGTCCGAAAAGTTCGACATTGATCGTGACGGTCTGCTTCTGCGTGTTGACCGCCGTGACATTGCCGACCGTTCCCTCCCAGGCGCCGGCTGTAACGACAACCGTATCGCCCTTCTCGCAGTCGAAAATGACCTTCGTCTTTGTCTCCGCTGCCGGCTCGTCACCGCTGCCCATACCGAGCGCACGGATCTCGCTTTCCGTGAGCGGAACCGGTTTGCTTCCCGGTCCAACGAAGCCCGTCACGCCGCGCGTGTTGCGCACGACATACCAGGTGTCGTCGTTCATTTCCATATTGACCAGAACGTATCCGGGAAAAAGCTTCTTCTGCGTCTCGCGCGTCACACCGTTTTTGGTCTCCTTGACGTTTTCCATGGGAACCCGGACTTCGAGAATTTCATTTTCAAGATGTCTGTTCTCGATCGTCTTCTCGATGTTCGCCTTAACCTTATTCTCATATCCCGAATAAGTATGTACAACATACCAGTTAATTTCTGCCATCGTTCACCTCTTCGAAAATGAGCTGGCCGTCACAGAGACATGAGCCAATTCACAAGCTGCAGAGCTGCGCTGTCCGCGACAGTGATGATCGCGCCCATAATGATCGAGACAAAAACCACCACCGCGGTCTGCTTGACAAGATCATCCCTGGTCGGCCAGATGATCTTATTCCATTCTTTCTTCACGCCGGCGAAGAAGCTCTCCTTCTTCGCAGGGGTTTTCTTCTCATTATCTGCCATATTGCTCTTCCTACCCCTTATTTCGTCTCTTTGTGCAGGGTGTGCTTGCGGCAGAATTTGCAGTATTTCTTCGTCTCCAGCCTCTCCGGATGTTCTTTCTTATCCTTCTTGGTATTGTAGTTACGCTGCTTGCATTCTGTGCAGGCCAAAGTTATCCTTGTACGCACGGTTTTCACCTCCAATGATAATCTTGTGTCCCTGTTCGAAAGCCCGACGGGGCTGCGAGAATTACTCCGAGAGCGGGAAGACGAACAGATCCAATGAATGTTACTTAAGTCTTCTTACGCGTTTTCACACACAAAAAAAAGACTTGCGAATAGTCGCCTAAGAATATTAACACAGTCTTTTTTTCAAGTCAAGCAGATTATTTAATATCGAACCTTAAATTCGTACTCATGGGGATCCGTCGGCAGGCTCCGGACCTCCCGGTCGCGGATCTCGACAAAGCGCTGGGCCTCGATCGACGCGAACATGAGGTCAATCGTCTCCTCGGTCCCCTGGACCTCGAGCTCGACGCGCCCGTCATTTAAGTTCTTCACCCACCCGGTCACTCCGTAGCGCTGGGCCGCGTAGGAGGCGTGATAGCGGAACCCCACGCCCTGCACCTCGCCGCTCACGATGATATGCTTTCTCACAAATCCGCTCATCTTCCTTGCCTTCCCGGCTTTCACTTCCTCTTTCTTCTTCGGCAGAAAGCCTTCAAATATATAGATATCGAAATTTCCTCTCTGCTCCTCCTCCGTCGCCGTATCCGTGAGCGTCCAGCCGGCGGCAAAGGCTTTGTAGACCCATCTCTGGAGCACAAAGCCCAGGAACCCGGAATCGCTGATCCTGTAGGAGATGAAATCCGGCTTTGCGAGGAAGTTGAAAATGAAAGACGCAAACAGCTTCATCCAGAGCGGCTCCCCCCGGAAGCGCTCGGAGAGCTGGCCCCGGAGATACTGCGGCCTCTCCCGCTTCAGCATCATGAGGATCCCCGGGTGGAAGGATTCGACAAGGACCTTCCCTTCGTAGGTATCGAGATAGAATGTCAGCTCCCGCACGATCTCCTTATAATCAAGACCGTTCTCGCACTTGACCTCGATGAGGAGAGGCACTTTGCCGGCCACTTTCTTTAGGACCTCATAGAAGACCGGGATCGTCTGGTTTGTCCCGAAGAGCGCAAGGTCCTTAAGCTCGGTCATGGAGAGCTCGTCGACGTTTTTTTCAATGCCGCAGGCGCGCTTAAGGCTCCGGTCGTGCATGACCGCGAACTGGTTGTCCGCCGTCATGCGGACGTCGAGCTCGATCCCGTAGCCGTAGAGGATCGCGCGCTCAAACGCGGCCATCGAGTTCTCCGGTATCCCCTTTGCAAGGTCGTGCAGGCCCCTGTGGGCAAAATAGGTGCCGGCAAACTCATTGATCCTCGCCCGGCGGGCGTTGTAGGGCGAGATCGCCGCGGAGATCAGGATCACAAGGATCAGTATGACGGCGGGTATGATGTATCTTTCCACTGATTTTCCTCCAGGAAAATAGAATTTTCATTTCCGCCTGATTATATCACATTTTTTTCAAAAAAACACTTGCATTCTTTGCGAAACCCTGTTATAATCCTATTCGTTGACGACATGGAAGGTTAGCTCAGCTGGGAGAGCATTCGCTTGACGTGTGAAAGGTCGCAGGTTCGAGCCCTGTACCTTCCAGGAAGAAAAGGAGAAGCAAATATGCTTCTCCTTTTTTTGTTTTCGCAGAGGGGGACGGTTCTTCGCAGAGGGGGACGGTTCTCCTCTGCGGAGAACCGTCCCCCTCTGCGAAGAACCGTCCCCTAATCCGTTGATCAATACTCGATCCCTTCAAAAACCTCCGCCGCCGTCTCCCCGTTCACCGACTGGGGATGGGCCGCGCCGTAGGCAAACCGGATGTAAGTCGTGTTGCCGGCGAAAAAGTCCACATACTCCGCATTGTCCGTCCGGTAGAAGGTCATGTAAGCCCCGGCCGGGACAATGATCTCCTTCCCCGTCGGCTCGAGGGTCGTCTGGTCGAGAGCCAGAGCCCTGAGCTCCTTCCTCGCCGTAAGCCAGCGGTCATCCTCGCACATATACCAGTCCGTGTTCGCCGCGGGCGCCCCGTTTTTGCCGACGTGGCAGCTGTGGGTTCCCTTGTAGCTGCCGAGCGCGTTCATGGTGCTCACGAGGGCGATATTGTTCGAGTCACAGGAGAAAAGCCACTCCTCCTCGGCGTCGTCCCCCGGCTCCGCAAGAAAATACACATCCTCCTGCTTCTGCGTGAACACCACCTTGCCTCCGGTCACTTCGTAGACCAGGAGTTCATTTTTCCCCTCCGCGGAGACGCTCACATAGAGATAGGTGGACGTCCCGTTCTTTACGACGGCCGCCTCGAAGGAATCGCAGCCGAAATACTGCCGGTTCGCGTCCCCGTTAAGCCCCAGCGCGACGCCGGCGTAGGGGTAGAGCCCCTCCTCCGGATCGCCTGGCTCATAGGAGAGTCCTTCGACCGTGATCGTCTCCGGCTCGCCGTCGCCCTCGACATCGATGAAATTCACGTAGGGCGCCTTGTCGAGCAGCATCACGTAGGTGTCCGATGTGCCCCGCACATTTTCCGCGAACATCTTCGGCGACTCCGAGAAAAACACGGAGACCATGTGCACGCCCTTCTCCTCCGCCGCAGCGATGCCGGCCGGAAGATAGACGGTTACGCCCAGCGGGTCCACCGTGAAAAGATCGTTCATATCCTCAAGCAGAATGTTCTCAAAAAGATAATCCGAGAGCTTCCTCGTGGAGTCGAGATCGAACTCCTCCTCCCCGTAGGCCTCGAAGAGCCTTGCCGCCGCCCGGTCGCAGAAATCCTGCCGCCGGACCGCGACGTCCCCGAAGGCGAGACGCTTTCCCGTCCGGGAGTCAAACGCAGCCCCGGAGATCCCCTCCCTGAAGCCGGCCGACCCGTCCTCCCGGTAGCGCACGGAAAATGAAAACACCTTCTCATCCGCCCGCTTCGGCGAATAGACGAGCTCTTCTTGGCAATTCGGGCCCCCCGCGGCAACATACTTACAATTTGCCTCCTGGATAGCCTTCATGTAGGCGGCATTTTCCTCCGAATAGCTTTCAAGAGCCTCCGCGAGTGCCGGATAGACGGCCTCCGAGCGCTCATTCAGCCCGATCCGGCCGTAGACAGATGCCGCCGCGGGCTGCTCATCGCCCAGCCGGCGGTACCAGCTCTCGTTTACGCGCGTGAGCAGCATCTCCGGCAGGACGCTGCCTTCCGCGGCTTCCGCGTCAGTCTTTGCACCGGCTGCCGCCGTCTCCGCCTCATCCAGCCTTCCCATGGTGATCTTCAGAAAGATGAATGCGCAGATGAGGATCGCCAGCCCCGCAATGATGACCGGGATTGTCAGAAATGACAATCCCTCCTCCTTTATCTCCTCATCTTCAAAGTTTTCCCCCATCTTCTCCTCCGCCATTATGAACTCACCGCAAGGCCCGTGTAGAGCTGGTAATACTTGCCGCGGGCCGCGATCAGCTCGTCATGCGTGCCGCGCTCAATGATACGGCCCTGCTCAAGGACCATGATGCAGTCCGAATTCCGGACCGTCGAGAGTCTGTGAGCGATGACGAAGGAGGTCCTGCCCTTCATCAGCTTGTCCATGCCGTCCTGCACGATGCGCTCGGTGCGGGAGTCGATCGAGGAGGTCGCCTCGTCCAGAATGAGAACCGGCGGATCCGCGATGGCCGCGCGGGCGATCGCAAGGAGCTGCCGCTGGCCCTGGGACAGGTTCGAGCCGTCCCCGTGGAGCATCGTGTTGTAGCCCTCCGGCAGACGCCGGATGAAGCCGTCGGCGTTGGCGAGTCTCGCCGCCGCGTAGACCTCCTCGTCGGTCGCGTCCAGCTTGCCGTAGCGGATATTTTCAATGACGGTCGCCGTGAAGAGATGCGTGTCCTGCAGAACGATGCCGAGGGACCTCCGAAGGTCCGGCTTCTTGATCTTATTGATATTGATCGCGTCGTAGCGGATCTTTCCGTCCTGAATGTCGTAGAAACGGTTGATCAGGTTCGTGATGGTCGTCTTGCCCGCGCCGGTCGAGCCGACGAACGCGATCTTCTGGCCCGGCTTCGCGTAGAGCTTGATGTCGTGAAGGACCATCTTGTCCGGATCGTAGCCGAAGTCGACGCCGTCCATGACGATGTCGCCCTCCTGAAGCTTGTAGGTCGTCGTGTTGTCCGCCTTATGGTAGTGCTTCCAGGCCCAGCGGCCGGTCCTCTCCTTCGACTCGGTGATGGTTCCGTCCTCGGCCACATTGGCGTTGACCAGCATGACGTAGCCCTCGTCCTTCTCCGGTTCCTCGTCGAGCAGGTCGAAGATACGGCCCGCGCCCGCGAGCGCCATGACCACCGAGTTCAGCTGCATGGACACCTGGTTGATCGGCATGTTGAAGGACTTATTATAGGTAAGGAAAGATGCCAACTTGCCGATCGTGAGGCTGCCGCCGCCGAAAATGGCGACCGCGCCGCCCGCCACCGCGCAGATCACGTAGGACAGATTGCCGAGCTGGGCGTTGATCGGCATCAGTATGTTTGCAAAACGGTTTGCATTGTTGGCGCTCTCATAAAGCGCGTCGTTGAGCTCATTGAAACGGGCGAGCGACTCCGCCTCATGATTGAAGACCTTGACAACCTTCTGGCCGCCCATCATCTCCTCGATGTAGCCGTTGACCGCGCCGAGATTCCGCTGCTGCTTGACAAAGAAGCGGCCGGACTGGCCTGCGACCATGCCCGAGGCAAAGACCGTGAAGCCGACCATGACCAGCGTCACCAGCGTAAGCGGAACGGACAGAATGATCATCGCGACAAGGACGCTGACGATCGTAACCGCGCTGTTCACGAACTGGGGGATCGACTGGGAGATCATCTGGCGAAGCGTGTCGACGTCGTTCGTGTAGATCGACATGATGTCGCCGTGGCTGTGCCGGTCAAAATACCGGATCGGCAGGCTCTCCATGTGCTCGAACATCTGCTTTCTGACCTTGAGCAGCATGCCCTGGCCGATATAGACCATGATCTTCTGCTGGGTGAACGATGCGATGATGCCGATCGCATAGAAGACGGCGACCCGGCTCATGGCGCCAAGGAGCGGGCCGTAGTCCACGTTTGCCTGACCGATCATCGGCATGATGTAGTTGTCGATCAGGGTCTGGGTGAACATGGTTCCCCGGACATTGGCGAGAACCGATACGAAGATGCAGATGATGACCAGCACGTACTGGAAGCCGTACTCCTTCATGACGAAGGCGAAGAGCCTCTTGAAAATGGCCCCGCCGTTCTCAACCCTCACCTTGACGCCCCGCATCTGTCCGCGGCCCGCCCTGGCTTTCTGGAGCTCGTCGGCGGTCATCTCGACCTTGCCGCCTTTTTTCTCCTTTTTGTCGGCCTCCTTCATTTCTTTCAGAGTTTTTTCCTTATTATTAAGCTCTGCCATCAGTTCTCACCTCCCTTCTTCATATCGAAGTCTCCGCCGCCTGCGGTCTGCGTCTCGTGGACCTCTCGGTAAATGGTGTTGTTCTTAAGAAGTTCCGCCGGCGTATCGAAGCCTGAGATGCGGCCCTCCTCCATGACGATGACGCGGTCTGCATTTTCAACGGAGGAAATGCGCTGCGCGATGATGATCTTGGTCGTACCCGGGATGAACTCCTGCATGGCCTTCCGGATCTTCGCGTCCGTCGCGGTGTCGACCGCCGAGGTCGAGTCGTCCAGTATAAGGATCTTCGGCTTCTTAAGGAGTGCCCTGGCGATACAGAGCCTCTGGCGCTGGCCGCCGGAGACGTTCGTGCCGCCCTGCTCGATCCAGGTGTTATACCCGTCGGGCAGGCGCTCGATGAACTCGTCGGCGCAAGCCATCCGGCAGGCCTCCCTGCACTCCTCCTCCGTGGCATTTTTATTGCCCCAGCGGAGGTTGTCGAGGATCGTGCCGGAGAAGAGGACATTTTTCTGGAGAACGACCGCGACCTGGTCGCGCAGTGTCGGGAGGTCATACTCGCGCACGTTGTGTCCGCCGACCACGACCTCACCCTCCTGCACGTCGTAGAGACGCGAGAGCAGGTTCACCAGCGAGGACTTTGCGGAGCCCGTGCCGCCGATGACGCCGATCGTCTCACCCGATTTGATGTGAAGATCGATGTCGTGGAGGACCCAGTCGCCGCCGCCCTGGCGGTAGGAGAAATTCACGTGGTTGAAATCGATGCTGCCGTCCGGAACTTCCGTGATGCCGTTCTCGGGATTCGCGATGTCGGTAGTCTCGTTCAGAACCTCGGCGATACGCTCGATCGCGGCCGAGGACATCGTGATCATGATGAAGACCATGCCGAGCATCATAAGGGACATGAGGATATTCATGCAGTAGGCCAGGAGGCTGGTCAGGTTGCCGGTGGTGAGCTCGTTCTGGATGATCATGTGGGCGCCGACCCAGGAGATGAGCAGAATGACCGCATAGACGGTTCCCTGCATGACCGGCATGTTGATGATGACGTTGTTCTCTGCCCTGACGAAGAGGTTGTAGACATTTTCCGCGGCTTTCGCGAACTTGTCATTTTCATACTCCTCGCGGACATAGGCCTTGACGACGCGGATCGCGTTGACGTTTTCCTGCACGCTCTCGTTCAGGGCATCGTACTGCTTGAAGACCTTCTGGAAATAGGAAGTCGCCCGCTTCATGATAAAGAAGAGGAAGATCGCGAGCAGGATGACCGCGCCGAGATAGATCGAGGCGATCCTCGCGTTGATGATGAATGCCATGGTCATCGCGACGATCATGGAGAACGGGGCTCTGACGAACATGCGGAGCATCATCTGGTAGGCGTTCTGCACGTTGGTGACGTCCGTTGTCAGGCGCGTGACCAGGCCGGATGTCGAGAACCGGTCGATATTGGAAAATGAAAACGTCTCGATATTCGTGAACATGGCTCTCCGGAGGTTCCTCGCAAAGCCGGTCGACGCCTTCGCGCCGTAGACGCCGCCCATGACGCCGAAGAAGAGCCCGGTGAGGGCGAGTATCAGCATGCCCCCGCCGACAAGCAGGATATGCTTCATATCCCCCTTGTTGATGCCGTTGTCGATAATGGAAGCCATGAGAAGAGGGATCAGGGTCTCAACGACAACCTCTCCGATCATCATGATCGGAGTCAGGACGGAGGGCGTCCTGAACTCTCCGATCTCCCGCATCACTCTCTTCACGGCCTCGCCGGTCGAAATTTTTTTCTCCATGTGTCTACCTCATACTCGCTTCGTCGGACAGGCGGGCTTTCCCGCGTCCGCAGATATCAAACCTATTCAATCATAGCACACAAAAGCCGCCCGTGCATCATACAAAAGAGAGATTTTGATTGCATTTTTGTGCGCTCCGTTGTATGATAGCGGGGTGACAGAACCGATGCACGCAAGCTGCCGGCATCCGCCAAGGAAGGCGGGACCCGGTGTCTTTGTGTGCGTCTTCTATTTTCCGCAAGGAGGAACCATTCATGAATCTGATACTCCCCGACAACTACGACTCTCACATGACAGTCCGTGAGACCCAGGACGCGATCAAATATATACGCGACGTCTTTCAGAAGGAATTCGGCCGGGAAATGAACCTCGAGCGCATCTCCGCGCCTCTCTTCGTCGACCAGGCCTCCGGTCTCAACGACAACTTAAACGGCATCGAGCGCCCGGTTCAGTTCGACATGAAGTCTCTTCCGGGCTCCACCTTCGAGGTTGTCCAGTCGCTCGCGAAATGGAAGCGCTTCGCGCTCGGAAAATACGGCTTTAAGCCGGGCGAAGGCCTCTACACCAACATGAACGCGATCCGCCGCGACGAGGATCTCGACAATCTCCACTCCTCCT
>JAEEGL015042901.1_pt1 | contig 17759 bp, 12 predicted proteins | sample 9134231 | NCBI WGS metagenome assembly JAEEGL01 (sample SAMN16246548, study PRJNA631951) | gut metagenome | biome: gut microbiome; feature: rumen; material: fiber-attached | host: Bos | place: Iran: Karaj | collected 2018-10 | reverse complement strand
TTATTCATTTATACATTTCATTTATTATGATTTGACTTTTTTTCTCACTTTTCTTGCTGAATTCAAAAAAAATGTCGATATTTGTAGCGGAAAGATGGATTGAATCAGAGTAGGATTTCTTCTTCGCTTTTTCTTTACCCCCATCTATTATTAACTTAACCCAATAAAACTAATGGAAAATACTATTTATGATCCGCTACCAGCGGAAGTAGCTGAGAACCTTGAATTACTCAAACGCGATTTGGACCTAAAAATTCCATCTAAAGAACTGGACAGAAACCTGTTGATTGCCACTTGGAATATCCGTGCTTTCGGAAATCTAACACGCAAATGGATGAGTGATGTGAAAGATACTCCTCGCAGAGACCTGCAATCCATTTTCTGTATTGCGGAGATCCTGAGCCGTTTTGATGTAATTGCCATTCAGGAGGTGAAGTCAAACCTCAGAGCCTTGCGTGATACGCTAAAGATTCTGGGTGACCATTGGTCAATGATCCTCACTGATACTAACAAAACTAAATCGGGAAACTTAGAGCGTATGGCTTATCTTTTCGATACCCGTAGGGTGAACCTTTCGGGACTGGCTGGAGAAATTGTAATTCCCAACGAATGGGTGGACGATCCCGAGAAAGTTATCAATGAGCAGTTCGTACGCTCTCCCTATGCCGTGAGTTTCCGCTCTCTTGACAAGACTTTTATTCTGGTAACCGTTCATATTATCTATGGCGATGACCCCAAAAAGCGTGAAAAAGAGATTCATGGTGTAGCCCGATGGCTTTCCGACTGGGCTAGTGACATTAATGCTTACGACCAGAATTTGATTGTGTTAGGTGACTTCAATATTGAAGCGCGAGGTGACATCCTTGACAAAACATTCTTATCTGAGGGGTTGTATGTTCCTGACGATTTACAGAAAGTGTCGCGATCTATTTTTAATAAGAATAAATATTATGACCAGATTGCCTGGTTCAATACAACAGAGAAGAACCGCCCAAAACTATCGCTGGAGTTTCTTAGTGCAGGTAACTACGACTTCGTGGAAACAGCCCTTCTTAATCGTGGACTTCAGAAGCTGGAACTCTCATATATGATGTCTGACCATTATCCGCTGTGGGCGAATTTTAAAATTTGACACATGCGTGATACCGTTGAAAGTCATTCCTGTGGGAGGACTTTCGTCAGTTGTTACCATGGTAGGGGCACTTCAGACAAGCCCCTTACCATGGTAAATTTAGTTACACATTTGCTGTAGAACCCCATGGCACGGCCTACCAGCCGACCTCCGACTTATAGCTGTCGAATTGCGGGGCGTCGGCATAGCCGTATTTGTAGAACAGGTTTTGAATCCAGGCTTGCTATCGTCCAGCGATTTGCCGAACTTATCGGGGCAAAAGTAGAGATGGATAGCAGCATCGAAGGCCCGACTATCCTTCGCTTATTCTTAGATAGTTAGAATCTCATTAAATGATTGTTTAATTCAAAAGTTCCCTGATCTTGTCTTCCAATTTCTGGCCGTGCATATTCACCTGGGCAATGCGGCCTTCACCGTCGATAACGACCAAGAAGGGAATGGCACCTACCGCGTAGTTCTTGGCAGCCTCGCTGTTGAAACCTTCCAGGGTCGATAGTTGCGGCCAGGGCATTTGTTCCTTCTCCATCGCCTTTTCCCAGGCATTGCGCTGTGTGTCGAGGGAGACGCTGACGATGTCAAAACCCTGACTGTGATATTGCTCGTAGAGTTTCTTCAAGGTGGGAATTTCCTGGCGGCAGGGGCCGCACCACGAAGCCCAGAAATCGAGTAGGACCACGTGGCCCTTTTTCACGTAATCGCTCATATGGACGACCTGATCTTGAGACGTCCTGCTGGCAAAATCTCGGTAAGGTTGTCCCGTGCGCGACATCTTTATGGCTTGCTGCTGAGCCTCCTGTTCGGCCTGTATTTTCATAAGTCTGGCCTGATATCTTTGAAGGTATTCGGGATTGACTTCTCTGGTCAGTTGGGTATACAGATCTTCAGGGAAGTATGAGGGAGCATAACTGAACAGCATACAGGCTCCGACGTCGGTGTGGATGTTTTCTCGGATAAAGTTACAAATTTGAGGGCGCAACTGACTGTACATCTTGTTAATCCTTGCATTATAGGCCTCTTGTTCATCGATGCTGAGGTCAGGTTTATCCATTGTACTCCTCATCGTCATCACCGTATCCCTCACACGCCGCTCGTTCTCCTTCAGATCATCGTAGGCGCGTGTCATCTTTCCGCCTCCTTTCACTTCTACACCCCGGTTTTTGTATGTCAGCCACTGTTCTCCGGCTTCTACAATGCAATAAGCTTCTTCTAGACCATAAGTGTGGTATCTGTCATATAAAGGCAAGGCCAGCGAAGAAAGATACGGTTTTTCGGGAGCAGAAAGATGGAAGGTGAAATGCCCGTCATTGATGACGGCACTATCCGCCAGTTCATTAAGGCTCCGATCGCCGATGCCTATCTTAGTAAGATAAATTGTGAGTCCATCATATAGTTTGCTCATCACATCACCATGGATGATGCACTCCTGTGCCCCTAACTGAAGGGTTGCCAACATGGCTATGATAGTGAATAGTCTTCTCATAAATGCTATTTTACTATTTTTTCCCGCAAAGGTACCCTTTTTAATTTTTATTTCCCTATCTTTTCCCTAAAAAATAGTAGTTTAAGGTTTTTTAGCCAAATAGAGGGTATCGCATTCTCTGAATCATTCGTTTTTTTATAATAAATCATCAATATCGTACATATGAATCACAAGAAATTTGCTATCGGACTCTTCATGTTCTTGTCGGCAGGTAGTCTTTCGGCACAAAATAGTCCTGAAGAGAAACTGAACATGGCTATGTATGCCATTATGACCAGATATGTGGACTCGGTTAAGAAGGCGGAATTTGTGGATAAGGAAATTGCCCATATGCTTCAGCAATTAGACCCTTATTCGGAATACCTCCCTCCCGTGACGGCTGCAGCCAACGAAGAGGTGCTTACAGGTATACCCATGGCAGTACCTATTGCACCAGGCTCACAGCCGATGCCCGCGGGTGAAACGCAATCTGTAAATGCAGTTTCTCTTCCTTCTACAGTGAAAGCTGCCTACATGATGGATAAGCACACGGGCTATATCGGACTTTCTATGTTTGCCGAACAGACACCGCAGGATTTCCGTGATGCCCTTACACGCTTGAAAAAACAGGGGATGAAGAATCTCGTTCTTGACATCCACAAGAACGGTGGCGGACTGGTGGATGCTGCCGTGGAAGTGGCTTCAGAATTTGTGCCCGCGGGTAACCTTGTCTTTACGGCCCGTGGCGCTCATATTCCTGCTGAGGAATTCAAGACAGCCAATGGGGGAGCGTTTCTCAAGGGACGTCTCTGCGTGTTGGTGAGTGGTGAGACAAAGTCGGCAGCGGAGTTGCTTAGCGGTGCCTTGCAAGACTGGAAGAGAGGCGTGCTGATAGGTACGCGTACCTACGGTAAGGGACTCATTCAGGAGACGTTGCCCTTCAGCGACGGTTCCGCTCTGCGTATTTCCGTGGCCCGTTATTTCACCCCTAAGGGACGTGACATTCAAAAACTTCACGGCATCTGTCCGGATGTTGAAGTGAACGATTCGGCCACCTATGCTAACGAATGGTATCAGCTAATTTTGTTCAGCGGTGTACAGCGCGTGGCTGCTTCTGAATATGTCAGACAGATGAAATCCCAATTACAGAAAAAATACAAGAATTACGATGATTTCGTCCGCCGTTTCGACAGCAGTGAAGTTCTGAAAGCTGTTTGCCATATTGCCAAGGACAACGGCCTCAACTATACCGATGAGCAATTGGCACAGAGTGAAGCTTTCCTGAAAATTCAGTTAAAAGCCTTGGTGGCCCGTGACCTTTATGACGATGACAACCGCTTCTATCAGATTCTCCATAAGACCAGTAGTACCATTCAGCGGGCCCATGAAATCGTGAGCAATGCGTATCTTTATCATCAGTATGTGAACAACGCAAAGTAATAAAACGAATAAAAACAGTTTTTCTACATTCTTACATTGCTCTGCTTCCGGCAACGTTCACTATGTGGCTACAGGGAAACAAAAAAGAGCGCTGGGCAATCAGTTTGGATTATCCAGCGCTTTTATTGTTTAACTATTTTTGCTATTCTGCTTTCAACAGTTCTACAACAGCAACAATCTCTTCCATCAGACCACTGGGACTGCCCGAATAGCCTTGGGCACGATAACGCAGGCGTCCGTTCTTCAGAACAGCTTTCTGAGGAATACCGGAAGTGCCAGGGAACATATCCCTATAGATGGCACTGTAGTCTTTTTTCCCTGGCTCAGAGTTTTCGAAAGTAACTAGCATGTTGGATTTTAGGTTTTTGCGCTTCCATACTCGCTCAATGGCTTCCTTACGGGGCTCTTCCTGTCCGTCCATGAAAAGGAACCTCACATCTGGGTCGCCTTCATAGCGGTCAACGGCCAGTTGCATACCTTCGAGGGCTGCGATACAAGGTGCACACCAGGTGGCCCAGAAGTCGATGATGACAATCTGATTCCCGAAATCGGCAGAAGATACTTTTCCGCCATGGATATCATCGACGACAAAGGGTGTAAAGGGTTCGTCAACGAGTCCCATACGTACATCTTCCATGATGCGCCTGCGGGCATCTTCAGAACGGAGCGAAGACTGGTAGGCATTAAAGTCCTTTGCGGGTTTGGGGTTGAGTGCATCAAAGTGTTCACGGAGCATGCGAAGTGTTTCAGTCGTGAGCATATCTTCGGCTGCAGAGCCTTCAAGGACTTTTATGGCATCTTCATTGCGTCCTTTGCTTTGGAGGGCATGTATGTAGGCCAGATTGCCATTGGGATATTGAATGTAGCGACGTTCTATAGGTATTTTCTCCATGTAGGCAATTGCTACATCAGGATGGCCAGCCTGTTGGGCAATATCAGCGAAAATCGCATTGTTGAGATCTACTGTGCGCTGCTTTTGTTGTAGACGCTCCTGTGCCGTTCCGTACATATCAAAGTCAATTGTGTCGTTTATTTGACTGGTCATCTCGTCGAGCATTAGTTTAGCAATATCATAGTATTCCTGAGGATTAACAGGAGCGCCCTTGGTGATGATCCACTGAGGACCATGGAGGAAGATGTCTTCGAGTGTACTGAAAGGTACCAAGGGAATAAGTTTGCGAAGCTGGTCGGCATTCGCATTACCAGGACGCAATTGGAGATTCAAATTCTCCCCCCAAAGTTGTCTGAGATAGCCATTGTAGAAATTGCGCATAATGAATCCCTGACGGTCAGGATTGGCGTGGTATTCTGCATAAGGGTATTCTTCGGCAATCTTTTTGCAAATAGCGAGATATTCATCCCGGCTCTTGGCTTGCATTGGCTGTTCCATACGAACGCGTCGAGCCGTGAGTCCATGAGGGAACTGTTTGATGATACTTTGCTGAAAGGCCTTTGCTGCTGCAGTATCAGTACGGTTCAGGCGCCACATAGAATCAATAAGGACTTCTTCTAATTGTCGGCTGGAAATTCCTTTTTGTTGAGCAACTGCTGGCAGCTGTAAAATGAAAGCCGCCAGCAGGAAAACAGTCTTACGGATATTCATATTTCAATTTTTTGTTTTCTTAATCAATAGCGATGGCACGCAGGTCCAGATTGTAATTACTCTTGTAATAGTTCAGCAGAATGTCCCATTTCTGCTTAATGAGCGGATATTTGAGGTAGTCGGCCATATATTCATCAGAACACTTGAAAATCATCGTGAGATAAGATTTTAGGTCATTGGTTTTGTTGGTTGCCGGTGCCCAGGTTGAGTAAGATTCGCTGTACCTTGAGAACCACTCGCTAATACTTATATACCCATAATTGTTATTGTAGTTTGGCAGGAAGCCACGATTGCGATAGGCTTCAAGATCCTCGTCGCTCATATAGTAGGTCCAGTAGCCGTATTGCGGATGTAGACCGTATGTTGAATGAGGCTCATTTTCATAGTCTGTTAGGTCATAGAATTCCTGAGGAAAACCGAGTACACCAGATGAGGTATAGTAATTAAATAGGTCGCTGATGAGGGCGATACGCTCTGCCTTCTTCTCTTCTTCCGTGAATGTCTCCACTTTATTGAGCCCAGAGATAATAATGGAGTTACCACCCGAAGGCATATAGTGATTGTAGAGCGTGGGGGCAGAATGCTGGCCGCCACCCCAGTCACGATAATAGTACATAGAATCAGCTAGGAAAACGCGATAAGGGATACCGCCTTTGGCGAGCACATCATCTGGAATATATTTTAACCAGATATCATTGATATAGTCGAGCATGGCATCCACATGAGAAGCTTCGCCACGTGTGACAACATATATCGTATTACTGGCATTAGCCTGTCCAGTATATTTTGTCCAAAAAGCATCTTTCTCTTCGAAATCGTAGATGAAGTAAGAGCCATATTTATTGAAGAGTTCTTGAATGCGCTGTTTGGCAGCCTGTGAAGCACCTCCAGCAGAAAGGTCGTATTCTTTAAGAATCTCTGTGTCAGGTCCGAAATCGTCGTCGTTATCCACGCAGGAAATGAGTGACCATTGTAGGAGGCCGAAGGCGATGAATAATATAATCTTTTTCATAAATGGATTCTTCTTTTTAATTGTTTACGGGTTCACGGTTAGGCTCACTGCGGTTACTGCTCTGTTGCAGTTCGCGGTTTTGCTGTGAGAGTGAAGTGGGCAGGGGAACAGTGTAGAGCGGATCGTTTTTACGGAGAATGTAATAGACGATGGGCTGTCCTTCTGCCTGTAAGAACTCGTGACGAAGTTCGGGCATACCATAGCGGCGGAGATCAAACCAGCGGAATCCCTGATAGCAGAATTCCTTGCGGCGCTCATCACGGATCTGTGAGAGAAGCTCGTCTCCGCTGTAGGATGCGTTTTGATAGTTCTTGATGCGAGTACGTCGCAAATCGTTGAGGTCGCGAAGGGCACCACTGACGTCGCCACTAAGTGCTTTTGCCTCTGCACGGTTGAGGTAGGCCTCAGCCGTGCGGATCATCTGGCTAAGCTGTCCTCCATGAGGGATAGTGATGTAATCATAACTATTAACTGGGAAGTTGTAGAGAGTTACACGCAGGTCATTCTCGGAATCGTAAAGATTACGGAGAGCAGGCACATAGCGTCCAGGATCATAAGGATAAAAACCGCTGGAGACAGCTCCTGGTCCGTAGAGGAACAGAATCTCGTTGTTACTGACATAGGAGAAGGGGTCTGCATTTGACAACTTCTTGTTGTCAATAAGCTGTTGGATGTCTGAAAGCACGGCACCTTGTGAAAAAGCTTTTGTAGCATGCTCTATGCACTTGTCATATTTTTCCATGAAGAGATATACACGTGAAAGGAGAATGTGCATGGCTGGCTGGTTGATGTGATAATCCTTGAAATTGATTTTGATATTATCAGTCAGACGGCAAGCTTCCTCCAAATCGGGGACAATGACTTCTTCGTAAGCCTGACGCACGGTAGACCGTGGAATGCCAGCATCGCTGATAGCAGCATCAAGTTTGAGGGGTACGCCGAGTGCCTCAGGATTATAGTTATAAGGATCACCGAAGATGTTGACGAGCTGGAAATAATAGAGGGCACGAAGAGCAAGGGCCTCGGCCTTTACGCGGGCACGGCTTTCATCGGTGCCACGGGCTTCATCTATTCCGTCAAGAACGGCATTACAACCGGTAATCTTCTGATAAAATGACTTATATGACGTCTCAACAATACTGTTGGCTTCTCCATATCCATCATAATCAGACATCGTCGGCTGCCACTGATAAAAGGCAGCATAGGTCATGGACGAAGAGGAACTAAGGAAAGAATTCTTAGTAACGTAGGCACCCCATTCACCAATCGTCTGGTCCCAAACTTCGACGGTGGCATTGAGGTCAACGTCCATATCGTCATCAAGAAGACTTACAAAAGAGTAGTCGGGAGCATAACGGTCTGGATAACCGTTACCTATTAGGAACTCGCTGAAGTCGTCGGTTGTTGTGGGAATTACCTCACTCTGAGATTTCTCTTCAAGGAAGTCGGAGCAACTTTGCCAGAGGGGAACCGTGACGATGACAGCTGCTATAAGAATATATTTCTTTAGATATTTCATATCGTAATCGTTTTTAGAAATTCAAGTTAAGGGAAAGAGATACACTGCGGCGTGCTGGCCAGGAAGCGGTTTCAGGGTCGCGGCCGTCCCATTGATCATCGAAGGCGATGAAGAAAGGATTGGTCAGTGAAGCTGTCACATAGGCATTGCGCATGCCAATGCTACGTATCCACGTGCGTGGTAGGTCGTACTGTAAGGAGATGTTACGGCAGCGGATGAAATCTGTGGAAGCCAGACGTGCCGTTGATTGGTTGTACATTGTGTACACATTATAATAATTGTTCGTTGTTCCTGTACTAGTGGTCATAGGTAGTGTGATCTGCATACCAGGGCTGTTGGGGTTTCCATTAGGAATGGAAGGGATATTTGTATACAGTTCATCACCGGGTTTACGCCAACGGTCAAACATGTAGCGTGGTACATTGTTCTCAGGGAGAGGTGCTCCCGTAGAAGCGAAGTACTGGGGTAGATAAGCATCAGCTCCTAGCGACAGGGCGAAGGTAGCACGCAGATGGAAGTTCTTATAGCGCAGCGAAGTGCTGATACCGCCTGAGATATCGGGTTCGCGAGAGCCAGCCTTCACAAGGAAATCCGTGTAGTCTTTGGCATCTTCGATATCCATCTTATTGAAAGTAGGACGTCCTGTCTGTGGGTCAAGCCCTGCAAAATCGAAAGCATAGATGGTGCCGTATGCATCACCAGTATTGGTGGCGGTTCCGTTTAGATAGTCGCTTAACTGGTTCACCTGTGTGTCGCTGTCCACGGTGTTAGTCACCTTACTGGTGTTGAAGGAAAGAGACCAGGTCCAGTCTTTCGTGCGGATAGGAGTGGCACTGACGGTGATTTCGTAACCTTTGTTTCGCATCGTAGTGCCATCAACATAGGCATTGTCAACACCATATTCGGCAGCTACTTTGCGGCTGTAGAGTACGTTACTCTTTTTGTTGAATACATTTAAACCGGCACTTATCCGTCCATCTAAAAACGACATGTCAAGTCCGAAGTTCCAATCGCGAGTCTTTTCCCATCCAAGGTCAGGATAGGGGAGAGAAACGAGCGAGAGGTAGTATTGGCGGAAATCCTGATGAATACCTCCGTCCCGTGCTATGAGATAAGGTGATACGGAAGTTACGGCATTACCACGCCAACCATAAGAGAAGGATACATCGAACATGTCGAACCATTGGCGTGCCCAATCCATATAGTGCTCTTCGCCTAAGCGCCACTTGGCACCGAGAGAGAAGGAAGGGTTGAAACGTTTATTCTCGTCCTGTCCGAAACGGTTACTGGCATCAAGACGGGCATTCATATTAAATGTGTATCGGTTATCGTAACTATATACAGCGGTGAGATATTCACTCATTTGGTTGTTGACCGTATTGACGATACTTGAACCGGCACGCATCTGTTCGTTTAGGTCTGTCATTGATTGATAACCAGTGGCAGAGCCCAACGTGCTTCTTTCAGGAACGGGAGCGAAGGTTTCACCTCGGTATTTCAGATATCCATATCGGAGGAAGGTTTCACCATCCATTTTATTAGAGGTAGCCTGTGCTCCAATATTGAAGGTCACGGCATGCTTTTGTGCAAACAGATTGTTGTATACTAAAGCTCCGCGGAAAGAATAGTTCACATTGCTGCTATTTTGGGAATTGAGCAGGCCACCGAAAGGAAGGGGGGAGGAAAGTTCTTCAATAGAATTGGAAGTAACCTGTCCGTACTCATAACCGCGGATGGCAGAAATGTACTCTGAGTATTCAGTAGCCCATGATTTCACGTTGCTGTTGGCCAGTGCCAGTGATGCACTACCCTGGAATTGAAGGTGGTTTACAATGTCCCAATGAAGATTCAATGCAGCCTGGAAATTCTTGCCGATGCTTTTCTTCCCGGTGTTGTCAATTTCATTGAGAATATTGTAGTTATAATAGTTCTTGTCAACAATGGAATAGCTGCGGACACCAGACTTGTCATGATAGAAATAGGTACCATCTTCATTGTAAACGGGTATTGCCCGAGTAGTGTTCATGGCGTATTCATAGGGGCTAACACCGTAAGCGAAATCATTGTTCTGTCGATAGCTTCCGTTGAGTTGAAGGTCAATATACAACTTCTTGTTCAGACGGAATGTGGTGTTCGAACTTGCTGTGAACTGGAGTTGGTCATTGCCTTTAGCCTCACCCATCATGCTGTTGATACCCAAAGAGATACGACTTGAGACTTTTTCTGTACTTGTAGAAAGGCTGATATTATGATTTGTACTAAATGCCGTACGGAACATTAGATCGAACCAATCTGTATTACGATATTCCATTTTGCGGAACTCCTGTTCATATTCTTCACGAGTTATTTGCTTGTTGCGGAGCTTGGAAATAAGTCCAGCATAACCGATGTCACGAATCTCGAAAGTATAGGCATCACGGTCTTCCCACATTTGCTGCTGGAATTGCATGTATTCTTGAGAATTCATCATATCATAGAGACCGTAGGAAGGACGCTGTGTGAGCGTAGCATTTCCGGAGTAGTTGACACTGGTGCCGCCGCCTTCCTTTGCCTTCTTAGTGGTGATCACAATCACACCATTGGCAGCCTGAGAGCCGTAGATGGCGGTAGCGGAGGCGTCCTTCAATACCGTGATTGTCTCAATGTCAGCGGGGTTCAGCCATGATATGGCATTACCGGCCGTCTCTGTGAGTTCGTCGAAATTACTCGACAGGGGGCTGGCATCATTTGGAATAGGAGTGGGGTCTGTCTGTATCACATCGTCCACAACCCAGAGAGGTTCCTGATTTCCCAACAGCGTGCTGGTACCACGGATGCGGATTTTAGGAGTTCCACCCACCTTACCTGTTGTGTTTATAACCGACATACCCGGGATAATACCCTGCAGCATCTGATCGATGGTAGCGTCACCGGCAATCTGGATGTCTTCAGCATTTACTTGTGAAACGGCACCTACATATTGACCGCGGTTATAGGTACCATATCCAGTTACCACCACATCATCAAGAGTGTTGGCATCTTCCGCAAGGATAATGTTGATAACACGCTGGTTATGGTAAGGCACTTCCTGTGTGGCCATGCCTATAAAGGAGTACTGTATGACGGGATGCTTAATCTCAGAGTCGAAACGGATGGTGTAGCTGCCATCAGAACTGGTCGTTGTTCCGTATTTCTGTCCTCTGACGATAACAGTGGTTCCAGGAAGTGGATTTCCTTCAGTGTCGGTGACACGGCCGCTAACCTCCCGCTTCCCTGATTCATTGGTAGGCGTGCTTATACGGATAAACTGTCGGTTGACACTGTAGGTAAGCGGGGTCGTACTGAGCAGTTCAGCTACAGCCTGGGGAGCCGTCTTGTTGTCAATGTCAGCAGTCACACGATACTTGTTCGTCTCATTGTAAGAGAACTGAATCATGTAGTAACCTGAGGCTTTCTCTACTTTGAGCAAGGCTTGTGAAAGCTGCTCATTGTTAACTTTCAAGGAGATTTTTTTATTCATGTCTTGGGCATATCCCAAAACAGGAATCAGGAGCGTGAGCAATAGCCCAAGCCTTAGCCATCTCCCTCGCTTTTTGAGGTTTGTATAATCCATACGGTTGAGTTTAATAAAATAGTATTTATGTTAAAAACGGCTATTGATGGGTTTCGGTCACCCCTGTTGTTCAAAAATACTTAATAATCTTTTACTTTTACTTATTTTTCGTAAGCAAAACAGTTGAAAACGCTTTAAATGTTAAGTGCGAGGCGCGAATAGCGGAAGAATGAGGTGCAACATGGTTTAATATTTTTACGAAAAAAGCTAGATTCTCAAAGTTTTTTACTACTTTTGCAACCAATATAAGAGCTGCGAGTATGACAATCAGGACAATGAGTTCACTGGAAAACAGTTTCGAGAGGGTATTTAAGACGAATTATCTCCCGCTCTTTTATTGTGCCTTTCATATAACACAAGAGGAAGAGGCATCCAAGGATATCGTGAGTGAGGCCTTCACGGCCTTATGGGAGAATAGCCCTCAGAAAGTGAACGATGAGCATATTGTTTCTTATTTATATAAGGTGGTGCGCAGCCGCTCTATTGATTATGTCCGCCATGAAGCGGTTAAAAACGATTTCCAGAACCGTGCCAGCCATTTGGCTACTTTTAGCGACGATGAATTTCTTCAGCAGCGTGAAAAGGATCTCGTTTTATTGGAGCGTTCACTTGGAGAACTACCTTCACAGACACAGCGGGTTTTCAATGAATGTTATCTAAAAGAACACAGCTACAAACAGACTGCCGAGATTCTGGGAATCAGTGTCAGTTCTGTTCATAAGCATATTGTGAAAGGCTTTGCCTCTTTGAGAAAAAAAATTATTCCAAGGGGTGACCAAAATAAATAACTATTCGTTTAATATTAAATAATCTGAGGTACGAACAACGATGAGTACGATTGACGACACGGAATTCACCAAAATGCAAGGCTCTGAGGGGGAACAGTCTTCCTTCAGTGATTTCCAGCAATGGATCGACAGTCTTCCTGAGGAAGAACGTTGTGAGGTGGAATATGTGGACCAGTTGCTGAGGTTTCGTAATGAACGCCGGCAATTGGAAGTGCCCGATGTGGATGCTGAATGGGAAAAATGGAACAGTAGGGGAAAGAAGTCCCTTGCCCACCGTCCCCGTCTTTGGTATTATGCTGCCGCGATTGTAGCCGTCGTCTCATTAGTGCTGGGAACTTGGTATTTCATTGGACAGCGTCAGAGTGATGAACTCATAGTGCTCGACAAGAGTGATGCTCCGCAGACTATTCGTCTGCAGAGTGGGAATCTTGATGAAGAGGACCTGGGTAAAGTGGATTATCTCTCGTTTGCCGATAAGAAAGCAGTTACAGATGAACAGACTGTTCTGGTGCCAAGGGGTCAGAATTGTACCTTGTTGTTGCCTGACAGCACCGAAGTGCATCTTAATGCGGAAAGTCGTCTCACGTTTCCCACTCATTTCGAAGGTTCTGAGCGTAGGGTAAAACTCCTGGGAGAAGCTTATTTCAAGGTTAAAGCTGACCGTAAAAAGCCCTTTGTTGTTACTACGGAAGATATCGATGTAACAGTGCTGGGAACGGAGTTTAACGTGAAGAGCTACAAGGGCAATTCCAACGTGACACTGGTAAAGGGTAGTGTGTGCTTCAGTAAATCTCATGAAGAAGCTAAAGAGACATTGAAACCAGGTCAATGCGGTTTTGTGAACCCATCAGGTGTGCTTCAAGTGGGCGTGGGAGATGTGAATGCCTCTACTATGTGGATGCGTAACTTGTTCTACTTCAATGATGCCTCTATTACTGATGTCTTGCAGGAAATTGGGCGCTGGTACAATGCAGGTGTTAAGGTGGTTAATGAGCAAGCATTAAAAGAGAAGATTCACTTCAGTGCCGATCGACATGACCAGCTGAAGGATGTGCTCGATGCCCTCAATCAGATTCAGGGTGCTAGACTTTCCCTTGAGGACGGCTACATTATGGTTCGCTGAATCCTTTTGCTGACGTTTTAGATTTTTTTTTAATAAGAAACGAATATGAAATTCTTCTTCGTTAAGAGGGTGATGGTATTAGCTATGCTGGCTATAACCCTATCATTACAGGCTCAAAATGGCTGTAAGTTGGTTCCAAACGAACTATATGAAGGCACTCAGGTCACACTTGTCTATGATCAGGACAGTACGATTTTGAAAGGTCTCACTGGTGTGAAAGGTTCTTACTATTGCTGGACCAATTACCATTGGGAAGGTCATGATATGCAACTGGAGAATCTGGGAAGTCATAAGTGGCGTTCTACTTTTACTGTTCCTGAAGGTACGGCTCTTCTTGCCTGGCGTTTCTATGCTGAAGGGAAGACGGATGTTGGTGGTGATAATTTTCTCTATGGATATTATGTGCGCCGTAAAGACGGCAGCAATATGCCCTCTGCCAATATAGGCTGGGGTTTTCTACGTGGTGAGAATACGCAGGATTTGGCAGGTATCCCCACTATACAGGATGCTGGTTTCAATAAGATTAATACGGAAGTGGTTCGTATGTGGATAAATAATGAACTGCGTGCAAATCCCGGAGAACTCCCCAATGTGTTCTGGCTCGCTACCAAGGCACTCTCCCGTGATTCTCTGTATAACAGTCCCGACAAGCTCAAGAACAGTCTTAAGGTGGTGGTTGACAATGAGAATGGAACACTTACGGAGAACCAGCTTCTACAAGCGTATGACATTGCTGTCCACATGATTGGTGATACGGTAATGGGTAATGATTTGCGTAAGCATCTGTTAAACCGCTTCCCTGGTGGACAGTTGGAGCGCGAGGAAGCTGTTGTGAATCTGTTCAGGAGCAAGAAGACGGATAACTACTTCAAGGAGTTTGAGGATCTTTTGGAGAAATATCCACCACAGAAATACACTAATTCTTTCGTCACGAATGATATGTTTGCACATTATTATAGCGATCTTTTCCGCATATATATATATAATGATGTGGTACAGCACAAAAAATATGACCGCCTCTTCAAATGTATTCCCATTTCACCTCGTGTGAATCTTGTCACTTATTTCTGGCATCTGGTACAGATTCCTTTCGACCATAAGGATGTTACGGCTGAAGAAATCTATCCCATGGCCACTCAAATTAAGAACGAATATTTCAATCGTCCACGCTCCGATGCAGAACTGGTGTATTCACCAGAGGAATGGAAAGAACAGCTTTATCGTAACAACTTAAATGCTTGGCTGTGCTATGCACAAATTCTTGACGGTTCAAAGCATGGGAAGGAGGCCATAGCCCTGATGGATACACTGAGCAACTATTATGGTACGAAGACAGCAGAGTTCAACGATTTCTATATGAAGTTGTTGCAGAAGAACAATCGTCAGAACGAGGTGATAACCCTCATCAAGGCTTCTTTGCAGGACAATGCGGCTTCTCCGGAAATGCTGGAAGTGTTGAAGAAAGACTATTTGGTGAACAAAGGTAAGGAAGAAGGTTTTGATGCTTATGTCAACAGTTTGAAGTCAGAGGCTCAGATGGTTGCCCAGCGTGAGCATGTACTTGCCAATCTTATCAACGAGAAACTGCCGCTCTTCTCTGTAGAAAAACTAGAAGGTGGACAAATCGACATGAAGTCCCTCAAGGGTAAGGTGATTGTTATCGACTTTTGGGCTACCTGGTGTGGTCCTTGCAAGGCTGCTATGCCTGGCATGCAAATGGCCGTTGACCGATATAAGAACGACAAGGATGTCGTCTTCCTGTTCTGTTCTACGATGGAAACCGCTAAGAACTTCCGCGAGAAAATCAAGCAGTTCATTGCAGAGAAGGGTTATACTTTCCAGGTGGTTCTCGATGGTAAAAATCCTGAGACCGGTGCTGGTGACCTCGTTTATAGCACCTATTCCAAACAGATGCACACTTCAGGTATTCCTTGGAAGGTGATTATCGATGGCAAGGGTAATCTGCGCTGGACAGGAACAGGTTATCACGGTTCTCCCACAGCACTGGCTGATGAGATTGGATATGTGGTTGACTATCTGAAAAGTGAGAAATGAAAAAGGTTTCACTGTTTTTATTTCTCTGTAGTCTGACACTGTTTGTTCAGGCAAAACCGATAGGCACTTTCCATGAGGAGGATGTGACTTTCCAAAATGAAGATACTCTTCATTATGGAGGTACGCTCACACTTCCTGATGGACAGAAACGAAGTACGGCTGTGATCATCCTTTCAGGAAGCTATCCGCAGAATCGTGACGGAGAAATGGCTGGTCATCTGGTCTATAAAGAGATAGCTGAATATCTTAGTCACCGAGGTTATGCTGTCCTGCGTGTGGATGATAGGGGAGTGGGAGGCACCAATGGTGTCTACGATGACGCTACGACGGAGGATTTTGCCAAGGACGCTTTGGCAGCTGTCAGATACTTGAAGAGCCGCAAGGACATCCGCCGGATTGGATTACTAGGCCATAGTGAAGGGGCTGCCGCTGCTAGTATAGCTGCTTCCAGGTCAAAGGATGTGAAGTTCCTTATTTCCGTTTCAGGCCTGATGAGCGACGGCCTTTCCGCCCTTATTCGCCAGAACTACGATATTGTGCACAATTCCCCAATTCCGGAACGTGACATGAAGCGATACGATGAGATTAATGACCTGATGTTCCGCACGGTCTATGCTCATGCTAATGAAGACAGCCTGTCATTGGCAAATGCAATTAACAAGGTGTACGATGAATGGAAAAGAAAGGATGATGAATACATCAAACAACTGGGTATAGAGTTTGATCATTTCCGTTTTCCCATCTATATGTACACTATTCAGGCCACTTCTCCTTGGTACCGTTTCCATATTAAATATGATCCTGCCCGCTATCTCAGCAAAGTGAAGATACCAGTATTGGCACTAAATGGCACGAAGGATGTGATGGTGAATTGTGAGGAGAGTCTGGCAAATGTAAAGCGCTATCTTTCCCATAACCGAGATGTCACGACTGTTCCCATTGAAGGCGTCAATCATCTGCTGCTTCCCTGTGAGAAGGGCACGCAGGATGAATACCGTAGCATCAAGGCCCCCGTTTCTGAAATGGTCTTGCAGACTATTTATAACTGGTTAAAGGAAAGGTTCTAGTTATTTGCTGTCAAACCCTATGGCACGGCCTACCAGCCGACCTCCGACTTATAACTGTCGAATTGCGGGGCGTCGGTATAGCCGTATTTGCAGAACAGGTTTTGAATCCAGGCTTGCTCTTCGGGGGAGATAGGGTGCCGGCCGTTTCGCCGCAGGTAGTAGGAGCCATTGCCGAAGTGTTGGATGATGGTGTTGCGAAGGGAGGAGATGTCCTTGGCGAGCACTTTGTCATAGAGATGGGTCATGCCGTAGGCCATGCTAACGGACTTCATGGGTTTGTAGTATGGGCAGTTGTCACCGCAGCATAGTTTGGGATTCACGGCCTGAACCACCTTGTCTGCCGGCTTGCCGTGAATGGCACCGAGCCGGTGCAGGCAGTTGTCGCCTTTAGGGCAATCCGCGTTGTAGCAGAGCAGATAGTGAGCAGGCATCTGATTATATATCATTTCTTCAGATAAATCTTTCATATCGTTTGTCGTTTCAATTTTCATGGGTAAGACATTATAAAATAGTGCAGACATCTCACCAAATCGTCGGGAGGTGCTGTGTTTAAAGGGGAGGGGAGGGGTGAGGTGTTTTCTCGACACCTCACCCACATCTCACCTACACCTCACCCTTTCAGCTTGCTTTTCTCACAATGTTGTACTTCATTCCCTCTTTGGTGATCTTGCCGTCATAACCGAGTTTGTGGAGCAGCGCCCCGAGTTTGATTTTCTGGCTGTGAGAGGCGGCAACCTGTGGGTATTCCATGCGGATTGTGTCGAGAATATTGCTACATGTCAGGGGACTCACGTTCTCATCCGAATCGGGATGGCGGAAACAGATACTGATGATTTCTGCCAGGTCGCATTCTCCCATGAAGCCGGCATTGAGCTCCTGCAAACGGGTCACTTCTTCGTTGTTGAACCAATAGGGAGCCTTCTGCTCCTGCAGTTCGTAGAGCACTTGTGCGTAGAGCTGCCGGTAGTC
>JAEEGL011017188.1_pt1 | contig 17759 bp, 11 predicted proteins | sample 9134231 | NCBI WGS metagenome assembly JAEEGL01 (sample SAMN16246548, study PRJNA631951) | gut metagenome | biome: gut microbiome; feature: rumen; material: fiber-attached | host: Bos | place: Iran: Karaj | collected 2018-10 | reverse complement strand
TCGCAAAAGAGCAGGATGCCAGGGAGATTCAGGAAGGTCTGATCAAAGCCTGCGATGTCATCGATCTGATCATCGAGATACTGCGCGGTTCCAAGACACTCGCGCAGGCCAAGGCATGCCTGACCGACGGCGAGATAAAGGATATCAAGTTCAAATCGAGCGTATCTAAGAAAATGGCGGCCTTGCTGCGCTTCACAGAGAAGCAGGCTGACGCGGTCCTGGCGATGCGCCTGTCAAAGCTTGTCGGCCTGGAAGTTGAAGCGTTGATCGCCAAACAGGAGGAAACGCTCAAAAAGATCGCCCTGTATGACAATATCCTGAACGACTATGATTCGATGGCAAAGGTGATCATGGATGATCTGGACCGCCTAGGAGAGCAGTACGGCCATGAACGCAGAACTGAGCTGATCGATGTGGAAGAAGTCGTCATTAAAGAAAAACCGATCGCGCGGCAGAAACTCAAGTTCCTGATGGATCGCTTCGGCTATGTAAAAACACTTGATCCCGGTACCTACAGCCGTAATGAGGAGGCAGCGATCGCGGAGAGCCGGTTCATCTGCACTTGTGTCAATGTCGGCAAGGTCTGTCTGTTCACGGATGACGGCATGATGCACCAGGCGAAAGTTGCGGACATCCCCCGCTGCAAGTTCAGAGATAAGGGCATCCCGATCGACAATGTCAGCGGATTTGATTCATCGAAACAGAGAATCCTCTTTGTCTGCAATGAAGAGAAGCTTAAAGAGATGAAACTGTACTTCCTGACCAGAGACGGGATGATCAAAAAAGTGGCCGGAAGCGAGTTTGAAGCGAGCCGCTACAATATCGCCGCGACGAAACTCGCGGACGGTGACGAGGTAGCAGCTGTCGTTCCGGCTCACGAGCTGGATGATGTGGTCATCCGGACAGAACGAGGATACTTCCTGCGCTTTGACAGCAGTGAGGTGCCTGAGAACAAGAAAAACACCATCGGCGTGCGCGGCATCAAACTCAAAAAGGATGATCATGCCTCAGCACTTTACGCGTTTGCCCAGAAGGCGTCAAATGTCCAGATCGATTACGGAGAGGGCAAGCTGACACTGACGAGGCTCAAGAAGGCAAAGCGCGCCGGGACGGGTACACAGCGAGACAAAGGGCAGATGTCGCTGCCGGTATAAGAAATTATTAAAAAAAAATAAATTTTTGTATGTACAGTCTGCCGACAGATGTGTATAATGATTCTGGGAGCAGATGATTAATACCAGGGGTATTTTTATGCCGTTTTATAGGTGGTTCGATGACTGATAAGTTAGACAAAACAGGTGATCAGCTGGTTGAAGAGACAGTCGAAGAGATTGTCGAAGAAACAGTGGAAGAAACAGCAGAAGAGACGGTGGAAGTAACCGCCGATGAGGCTGATGAAAAGACAGCAGAAGAAGCGGAAGAAACCGTTGAAGAATCTGCTGAAGAAGCTGTTGAAGAATCTGCCGGAGATCCTGTTGTAGAAGATCAAGCTGATGAATCCGATGCCGGGGAGCAAGAGGAACCGGATGGTAAAGGTATGCTCTCCTGGGACGATATCCATTCTGAGGACAAGAAGGAAACAGAAGCTGAAGAGACAGAGACGATGAGTGCCGGCGATGAGATCGCCAGCATGAACGAAGATGATTTTGACGAAGGAGATCTGGGAGACGGGGATGAATTTGAGGAGGATGAGACCCCTGTGCCCGGCGGTTTCTATATGGAGACAGAAGACCCGGAGGAAGAGGAAGTGGCAAAGAAAAAGAGAAAAAAGAAAAAGAATCATTCTGTTGCCAAGACGCTCGGGAAAATCCTGCTGGGTCTGCTGATTTTTGTCGCTGTGGCTTATCTGGGTATCACAGCCTTTTTCTGGAAGCATTTCTTCTATGATACCAAGATCAACGGCTCAGATTTCTCCCTGCGCTCGGAAGCTGATGTTCAGAAGTATATGACAAAACAGGTCGACAACTATGCGCTGACCATTCAGGAAGTGGACGGCAGCGAGGAGAAGATCGTCGGTTCTGACATCGGCATCCAGTATAAGAAGAGTGCCCAGATCGCAAAAGAATTAGAGAAGCAGAATCCTTTCCTGTGGCCGCGCGCCTTCTGGAAACCCGATGATCTCAAAGTCGATATCGGGGTGGACTATGATGAAGCGAAGCTGGCCGATGTGATCTCAAAACTGAACTGCATGAATCAGGAGAATTGGACGGCCCCGACGAGCGCTCAGCCCGAGTACAACGGAGAAGAGTTTGTCGTCAAGAAAGAGGTATTCGGGACCACCTTGGTGCCGGAGATATTTAACGAGGTCGTGCGCAATAATATCGCAGGCTTTGTGCCGACAGTCAATCTGGAAGAGGCTGAATGCTATCTGAAGCCAAAATTTGTCAGTACTTCCCCCGAGGTGCAGGCGGCCTGTGATAAAATGAATGCTTACAGCAAAGCCAGCATCACTTACAAATTCGGCGATAACACGGAAGTGGTTGACCGGAATGTGATCAAGGACTGGCTGTCAGTCAACATCGATGACATGAGTGTCACATACAATGAGGACGCCGTGAACGGATATGTGGCTCAACTTGCCGAAAAGTACGATACACTAAATAAGACGCGTTCCTTCCCGGCACAAAACGGCCAGACCTATCAGGTCAGACCGGGCACATATGGATGGTCGATCGCTCAGGAGACGGAAGTAGAAGCGTTAAAGGCGCATATCCAGAACGGCGAGACTATTGAGAAAGAACCCGCTTACGCGACGACAGCCCGTACACATACCGATCAGGACTGGGGCGATACCTACGCGGAGGTTTCTATATCGCAGCAGCATATGTGGTATATCAAAGGCGGTCAGGTCATCTTCCAGGCCGATGTCGTAACAGGTCTTCCTACTGCCAAACGCGCGACGCCCACAGGCATGCATCAGTGTCTGGAAAAAGCTGAGAACAAAGTGCTGCGCGGTGACCGTCTGCCCGGCGGCGGTTATGAGTATGAGACGCCTGTCAGGTACTGGATGCGCGTCACCTGGAGCGGTGTCGGTTTCCACACCGCGACATGGCAGCCTTGGTTTGGCGGCAACCGCTATACTTACGCCGGATCGCACGGATGCATCAATATGTCCTATTCGGATTCGCAGGCACTGTACGGTATCATCCAGGTGGGAGATGCGGTCATTATTCACGAGTAAGATCATTGCGGAGAGATACTGCGGGCTTGGCCGTATGGCTTAGCCCGCATTTTTCCTGATTGAGACTAAAAAGGACATCTATATGAATCAATACACACTGCTTAAAACAGACGGCATGGCCAAGCGGGCGCATTTTGAGACTGTACATGGGACCATCGAGACCCCGGTCTTCATGAATGTCGGGACAGCGGCGGCTATCAAGGGCGCTGTATCCACTTATGATCTCGAGCAGATCGGTACGCAGGTGGAGTTATCCAACACCTATCATCTGCATGTGCGTCCGGGAGATGAGGTAGTCCGTGATATGGGCGGTATCCGCAAGTTTATGGCGTGGAACAGACCGGTGCTGACTGATTCCGGCGGATTCCAGGTGTTCTCGCTAGCGAAACTGCGCCAGATCAAAGAAGAGGGCGTCAGTTTCCGTTCTCATATCGACGGCCGCCGTATTTTTATGGGTCCGGAGGAGAGCATGCAGATCCAGTCAAATCTGGCTTCGACGATCGCGATGGCTTTTGATGAGTGTCCGTCTTCCGTAGCGGAGAAGTCCTATATCGAACAGTCCGTGGACAGAACCACGCGCTGGCTGGAGCGCTGTAAGGTAAAGATGGATGAGCTGAATGCCACCGAGGGGACACTCAACCCCCAGCAAATGCTCTTTGGTATCAATCAGGGCGGTATTTATCCGGATATCCGCCGCGCCCATGCCAGACAGATCGCACAGATGGATCTGGACGGCTACGCCATCGGCGGACTGGCTGTCGGTGAGACACATGAGGAGATGTATGAGATCCTGGAGGAGACCGTGCCGCTTCTGCCGCAGGACAAACCCGTCTATCTGATGGGTGTCGGAACGCCTCAGAACATTTTAGAGGGCGTAGAGCGCGGCGTAGATTTCTTTGACTGTGTGTATCCGAGCCGCAACGGCCGTCACGGACATGTTTATACGAACCATGGCAAAATGAATCTGCTCAATGCGCGTTTTGAGCGCGATGACAGACCGCTAGATCAGACATGTGACTGCCCGGTTTGCCGTCGCTTTTCGCGCAGTTATATCCATCACTTGTTCAAGGCAAAAGAAATGCTGGCTATGCGGCTGTGCGTGATCCACAACCTGTATTTTTACAATCATATGATGTCAGAGATCCGCGAGGCTATAGAGGCCGGACGTTTTGCAGAGTATAAGAAGGCTAAGATCGCCGGTATGGAAGAGGGAGAATCATGAATAAGATCGGATTTATCGGAACAGGTAACATGGGGACAGCACTTTTGACCGGTGCGCGCAAGGCCTATGACGCAGACAGATTTATCTTCTATGATATGTCTGAAGAAAAGAGGGAGGCCATCACAGCAAGTCTCGGTATCGAGCCCGCATCCGACACAGCAGATGTGGCGCGTCAGGCCAAATACTTATTCCTGATGGTCAAACCGCAGAACTATGAGGAAGTCATCGATCAGATAAGCGATGAGCTGACTGAAAACCATATCATCATCAGCGTGGCGCCGGGCGTGACAGGAAACTGGCTGCACCGGACGGCGGGAAAAGACTTCCGCGTCGTACGCGTGATGCCCAACACACCGGCCCTGATCGGCAGCGGTATGACTGGCCTGGCCTATAACGATGATGCTCTGGATGAAGAGGAGAGCGAAGTCATTATGAACATTTTCTCTTCATGCGGATTGGTACGCCGTGTAGACGAATCTCTGATGGATACAGTGATCTGTGCAAGCGGATCGTCACCGGCTTTTTACTACTTGTTTATCGATGCCATCGCCAAGCGCTGCGAAGAACTCGGTATGACACGCGAGGATGCAGTCACATTTGCTGCACAGACGGCCCTCGGATCAGCCCGTATGGTCCTCGAATCCGGTGAAGACCCGGCAACTCTCGCTGACCGTGTCTGCTCAAAGGGAGGCACAACGATCGAAGGCGTCAATTCCCTGAAAGCGGACGATCTGGATTCAATTGTTGCCCGGGCTATCGATGCGACTTTCGCCAAAGCCCAGGCCATGAGAAAAGAATAGATACTATCTTTAGATGAGCCTTTAGAGATATTGTAAGCATAAAAACAGACACATATTCTGAATCGGGCCGTGAAAAACGCCGGCACTTAGGGCGCGTTCTATGCGCCCTTATGTACCGTTGCGTTTTTCCTCGGAGCGCGAGCGTCCCGTCAGGATGTGTGTCTGTTTTTATATGCTTTGATTATGTGTAAATACTCAGCCGCGAACTTGACCGTTACCGCGGAGCTGGTATTTGTACGAAGTGAGCTCTTTAAGGCCCATCGGTCCGCGTGCATGGAGTTTCTGCGTGCTGATACCGATCTCTGCGCCGAAGCCGAACATGAATCCGTCGGTGAAACGAGTGGAAACATTGGCGTAAACGCAGGCGGAGTCAACTTCGTTGAGAAACTTTTCGGCGTTCTCCTCAGAAGAAGTGATGATCGCGTCAGAGTGTCCTGTGTGATAGCGGTTGGTATGCGCTATGGCTTCGTCTACTGAATCCACGATTTTAACGGATAGGATATAGTCCAGATACTCTGTTCCCCAGTCTTCCTCCGTGGCGCGCTTCATGATCGGTGCGATACCGCAGGCGATCTCGTCACCTCGCAGTTCAACTGTCTTGCCCAGTTTATCTGCCAGTGCAGGCAGAAATGCATCGGCGACGGCACGATGCACCAGAAGGCTCTCAGCGGCGTTACAGACACCGACACGCTGTGTTTTGGCATTGGTGATGATCTCGAGTGCCATGGGGATATCAGCGCTCTCATCGACGAAAATATGACAGTTGCCGGTACCTGTTTCGATGACGGGGATCGTGCTGTTCTCAACGACACTCTTGATCAGTCCGGCGCCGCCGCGCGGGATCAGTACGTCGATATACTGATTGGCACGCATCATCTCTTTGACAGTGTCACGGCTGGTGTCCTCGACGAGCAGGAGCACATCGGGGTTGATGTTCATCTCTTCCAATGCATCCCGCATGACATGGACCATCGCGATATTGGAGTTGATACAATCAGAACCACCGCGCAGGAAAGAGACATTGCCTGATTTAAAACACAGTGAGAAAGCATCGGGCGTTACATTGGGACGGCTCTCATAGATGATGCCGACCACACCCATCGGAACACGGACACGGCGAATGTCGATACCGTTTTCCAATGTCCAGGAATCCATGATCTCTCCGATCGGATCCGGGAGATCCGCAACCTGCCGCATACCTTCCGCTATGTCATCCAGACGTTCTTTAGTCAGGCGAAGGCGATCCTGCATGCCGGGAGACATGCCCGCTGCTACAGCATTTTCGAGATCTTTCTGATTGGCTTTCAGGATCTCATCACCGTGGGACAGAAGTGCATCGGCAATGACCTGAAGCGCTTTATTCTTCTGATCAGTGGACATGGAACGCATGACCACTTCGGCTTCTTTGGCTTTTTGTCCTAAGGATGAAATTGAGTTCATAGGCACCTCCTGCTTTATTTTGGAAGGAACAGAGTTCCTATCGGTTTTCCGTTCATGATGCGGTGAATATTATTCAGGTCTTCTCCGTTGGCGATGATCATCGGGATTCCGGCTTCAGTTGCCAGCTTGGCAGCCGAAAGCTTTGTAGCCATGCCGCCTGTCCCAACATCGCCTGAGGAATCCTTGCCCATTGAGAACATTTTGGCATCAAGCTTTTCAACCGTTTCGATCAGCTCAGCCTCAGGATTCAGATTCGGATCATCAGTGTAAAAACCATCGATGTCGGAGAGCAGGATGAGCAGATCAGCATCCACCAGTGTCGCCACGATCGAAGAGAGCGTATCGTTGTCACCGTAGAGGATCTCGTAGGGAGAGACGGTATCGTTCTCATTGACGATCGGGATGGAACCGAGCTGAAGAAGAGTCTTGAGCGTCCCGATGGCATTCAATTTCGTCTCCTCTTTATCCAGCCCTTCCATCGTCAGCAGCACCTGGGCAGCTGTCTGCCCGTACTCGGCAAAAAGCTTCTGATAGATCATCATCAGACGCCCCTGCCCGATCGCGGCATAACCCTGTCTGATAAGCAAATCGTCTGACGGCTTATCATGACCGATCGAATTACGGCCGACAGCGATCGCGCCTGAGGAGACGAGGATCACTTCCCGGCCTTCTCCTTTTTGCGTACAGAGCTCGCGCACAAGCTTTTCTATACGCAGAAGATTAGGCGAACCGTTTTCAAATCTTGTAATGGTCGAGGAGCCGACCTTGACGACGATCCGCTTTGTGTCTTTGATGTTCTCTCGCGTGTAATTCATTGTTTTTTCCTGTTTTTTAAAAATGCCGCAACCCGTTCTGTGGAACTGACCGCGGCATGTTGTTGATATGGTTAATCGTTAAACTGCTCATCCAGATATGTGATCATATCCATGACGCGCTTCAATGTGTTTTCCTCGGTCACTTTTTCGGGATCGATTGTCTTAAAGTTCTCAAGAGCCCAATTTTCAATGCTTCCGGCATCGCAGGCGTGAGCCAGATCCGGTCTGAACGGAATACGGGCCATTGACGGGATGCCATACAGTTTGACCAGCTCGTCGACGTGGCTCTTTCCGTAGATCTCATGGCGTGCGCCGCAGTCAGGGCATTTGAAATAGCTCATGTTTTCAATGATTCCGAGGATCGGAATCGTGAGCATATCAGCCATCTTGACCGCTTTTGTGACGATCATAGAGACCAGTTCCTGCGGGGAAGTGACGACGATCAGTCCCTCCACCGGCAGCTGTTGGAATACGGTTAACGGTACATCGCCTGTTCCGGGCGGCATGTCGATCACCATATAGTCGACATCATCCCAGACAACTTCGCTGTAATAGTTGGTCACCATGCCGGCGATCATCGGTCCGCGCCAGACGACCGGGTCGGTCTCGTCGGGAAGAAGCAGATTAGTTGAAATAACCTGAATACCGCCGGCGGTCAGTGCCGGTTCGATATTACCTTCAGCATCGCCCACCATCTTCTTGTGAAGGCCGAAAGCGGACGGGATAGACGGACCGGTCATATCAGCATCGAGAATCGCGACGTTGCTGCCGTTGCGGCGCAGAAGAGTTGCGATCAGAGAGGTTGTCATCGATTTGCCTACACCGCCTTTTCCGCTGATCACGCCGATCACGTGTTTGACAGAAGCGCGCGGGTTTAATTCGGCTTTCTGAATACCGCTCTGGCGGCTGTCACAATCCAGATTACAAGTTTCACAGTTGTGTGTGCATTCTTCGGGCATTTTGCTTTATCCTTTCAAAAACAAGGTGTTGCGTCGTTATCCTTTATTGTACTCTGAGCCGTGACACGATGCAAACAGTTTTTAGCGGTTTATGCCTTACGATTGGCGGTTCTTCCGTTTTTATAGTATACTAAATAAGTAAAAATATGTGCAGTTATCACAGGAGGTACATTATGCCGATCATTGCTCTTATTGTGATTATCATTCTATTGATCATCTTTAATATCAAAATTGTCCGAGAGGGCTATGTCTATGTTATTGAGACCCTCGGTAAATATTCTGCAACCTGGGAGCCGGGTCTGCATGTCAAGATTCCGTTCATACAGAGAATCGGACAGCGCGTGTCGATGAAGGAACAGGTGGCAGACTTTGAACCGCAGAGAGTGATCACCAAGGACAATGTCTCGATTACATCTGATTCGGTGGTTTATTTCAAAATTTTTGATGCCTATTCATCAGTTTACAAAGTCCAGAATTACAGTGTTGCGATCCAGAATCTGACTGCAACGACACTGCGCAGCATCATCGGTGATATGACTTTGGATCAGACACTGAACTCCCGTGAGGAAATCAACCAGAAGATGCTGGTGATCCTGGATGAAGCGACGGACCCGTGGGGGATCAAGATCACGCGTGTCGAGATCAAGAACATTACCCCGGATGCGGACATGAGCGAGGCGATGGAAGCACAGGCGCGCGCCGAGCGTAATAAGCGGGCACAGATCCTGGAGGCGGAAGGTTTTAAAGAGAGCGCGATCCGCCGCGCGGAGGGCGAGAAAGAGAGTGCCATCAAGACGGCTGAAGGCCAGAAGCAGGCGACCATCCTGGCAGCTGAAGCTGAAAAGGAGAAGAGGATCCAGGAGGCGGAAGGTATGGCACAGGCGATCGAGCGTGAGGGACAGGCCAAAGCAGAGGCGATCCGCATGATTAAGGATGCGGGCGCCGATGAGGCGGTTCTGACCATGAAGTCACTCGAGGCTCTTGAGCGCGCGGCAAACGGAAGATCCAACACTGTTATCATACCGAGTGAAGTACAGGGGATCGCCGGTCTTGCCACAACGCTGAAGACCTGTCTGAATGCCGATGCTGCAAAGAAGGAAGAAGATAAAGCTTAAGTTATAGTATATGAAACACAAACGACTTAGAACTCTTAAATACATACTTCTCGGACTCAATATCGTTTTAGCGGCGGTTCTGGCGTGGATCATTGTGACGCAGGTGCGCAAGTCTAACGAGATCAAACCTGCCGCGCAGCGTGTAGCTGCCGACTGGACAGTCTTATCCGACGCGGTCAAAGAGAAAACAGAACCTGTTATCACCCAGGCCAAAGAGGCTGTCGCGGCAGCGAAACTGGAAGCCGAGAAGAAGCAGGCTGAGGCGGAGGCGGAAGCCGGAAAGCTCAAGAAACCGGATGATGCGGATGATTCGAATGCCGGCACGGCTTCTTCATCTGCCGTAGGTTGGAATGACGCCTGGCAGTACGCGCAGTTTTCTGCGATCCATTCCGGCAGTTCGGTGTTGTACCGCGCTCCGTCAAACCGGAAAGGCGTCACTGTTGCGATCAATGCCGGACACGGCACATCAGGCGGTCAGTCAGTGAAGACACAGTGTCATCCTGACGGATCTGCCAAAGTGACCGGAGGAAGTACAGCGGCCGGTTCCACAACGGCGGTAGCAGTATCATCCGGGACGACGCTAAACGACGGTACAAGCGAGGCGGAAGCCACACTGGCATTAGCCAAGGTTGTCAGACAGGAGCTGCTTGCAGCCGGCTATGATGTCCTTATGATCCGTGACGGCAGCGATGTCCAGCTTGATAATGTGGCGCGTACAGTCATAGCGAACAATAATGCGGATTGCCATATTTCGCTCCATTATGATTCGACGCAGAGTGATAAAGGGCTTTTCTATACCAGCGTGCCGGATATCGGGTCATATCGGAGCATGGAACCTGTCGCCTCGCACTGGCAGCAGCATCATGCGCTTGGCGAGAGCGTATTAGCAGGAATGCGGCAGGCTGGCGTTGCGATCTACGGCGGTGGATCGATGGCGATTGATCTGACGCAGACTTCTTATTCGACGATACCTTCGATCGATCTGGAGGTCGGCGACCGCGCTTCGGATCATTCAAGCGCTGCACTGCAAAGGATAGGGAAAGGAATTGTGGCGGGAGTCGGCAATTATTTTTAATCAAAGGCGGAAACTATGAATAACGCAGAGATTGTATCAAAAGAGATATTACAGAGTTACGCGCTCGGCGGGGAGCTGTCCGGAAGATATCCTGAGGCTGCCGGAGAGCTTCTGAATCTGGCTGATACAAACGGGAGATTCAAGGCACAGGATATTCTGAATATCTGGCAAAAACACATACAACAGCCCCGCGCTGAGGGATCCGGAGATCCGTCGGACGGATGGCTTATGCACACCTACCTTTATCTGCGCAATCAACTGTTCCCGCATCTGCCCCTGACGCTGAACGCGCAGCCGGATCCCGGTGACTATTCTGCTGGCAGGGACAGTCTTCTGAAGTTTTTCCGCGCTGTTTACAGATACGAGCGTAAGGTCTGTGCCTTTGATCCCACAAAAGACATGCTTCTCCTTTCTGACGCAGAGATCAAAGACGGCGGATTTATCCCCGGTTACATCAAACTGAAGAAGCTGATCAGAAGTCTTTATATCTATGAATTCATGCGGATCGGAGCGGACATCACACCGTTCAATACACTCGGGCATATCAGCGGAGTTCACTATGTCGCCATGTATACAGCCAGGCAGCTCTACGATGCCGGAGTTCCGGTCGATCTGGGGCTGATATCCGCTGCGGCTGCCTCCCATGACATTGGCAAATACGGCTGCCGGAAACATGAGGAAAACCGCGTCCCGTATCTGCACTATTACTATACCGATTACTGTCTGAACCGGTACAAACTGCCGGTTATCGCGCATATCGCAGCGAATCATTCGACCTGGGATCTGGAACTTGAGAATCTGTCGGTCGAATCGCTTTTGCTTATCTATGCTGATTTCAGGACCAAAAGCACCCGCGAGGATGGAAAAGAGATCATTCATTTCTACAGCCTGAAAGAAGCTTTTGATGTCATCTTGAACAAGCTGGATAATGTCGATGCTGCTAAAGCACACCGATACACCAAGGTGTATAACAAGCTCAAAGACTTTGAAGATTATATGCTGGAGCATGGTGTCAGGACTGAAATAGAAGACTGCGCGGACAGCTATCCGCCTGCATGTTCCGATAAGCCTGAGCCGGTCAAAAGAGAGACTGCTTTCCTGACCGGAGAGGAGATCGTCGATCAGATCAAGAACCGTGCGGTGGATCACAATATCCGGCTCATGAGAACTTTCGGAAATGCCGAGGAATTCGGCAGCCTTCTGGAGGCGGCGCGCAGTGATACACGCTGGAAAAATGCCCGGACATATCTGAATATCATCAATGAATACTCAACCTATATGTCAGATGAGCAGAAGACGATGACGTTAGATTTCCTCTATGAGATGCTGCCGCATCATGAGAGTGACATCCGCGAACAGACTGCGATGGTCATGGGTAAGATCGTCGGAAAATACCGGGAGGAGTACAAGAAGGAGCTCCCGGAGGATATTCCGGCACCCGATGAGAACCAGACTAACTTAAGTATGTTTGCGAAATACGTCGATCTGCTTTTGATCCCGAATCACAAATACACGGATCAGCACAAAAAATGGATCACGGCAAGCACTGATTTCTTTGTCCGCGCTGTGGCTGACAACTGCCGTCCGTCCTGCAGACATAAGTATTATGAGATCCTGGAGCGCTACTATGAGCGCGACGATGATGATGAATTGTGGATCATTGAGCTTCTGTCGACCGCGCTGAATGCGCGCCCTGAAGCCTGTCCAGAAAGTTATATCGATACAGTTGTGCGCTATGCGCGCCGTGTCTACGGACAGCACAGCGTGTGTGTCGATCTGATCGCCCTGGATGTGCTCAGGCACTTTAAGGCTGCTGCAGCAGAAGAGACTGTGAGAGAGCAGCGCCGCATTCTGAATCTGAACGATGAGCTGACAGAAGAGCAGCTTTCCGCGATGTTTCTTGATGATCTGAAAACACAGACTCATTGGCTCATCAAGCTTGCGAATATTGAGGAGATGGAAGCTTCTGTCAATGATCAGACAGGCCGAAGCCGGCTTTTGCATATCGCCACACATTTTGCCAATCTGATCAAGGTCAGCGAGACGGTTTCCGTGCGCAAGAGGGCCGGTCAGGCATTATTGCAGATCCTGCAGAAGATGTCCATGGATCAGCGCAACGAGCTTATGGTTGAGCTGATGGGAGGACTGGAGATCGAGGATTATCAGTTCTCCCGTTTCATACCGGATTATCTGGGCGTGGTAATTCTCTATCTGCCGCCTAAAGAGATAGACGAGACGATCAATGCACTGCAGAAATATCTGGATGCCGGAAATGAGAGAACAGCGTCGGCAGCACTCGGCACTCTGGCGATCGCGCTGGAAAACTACGGGCTCTACGAGGGCAATGAGGGCAGTGAAACGCGCGAAGAGAGACGCCTGAGACTTTTGGGTATGCTGATGAAAGGCTTTGCCCACTATAAACATGCGATTTCACGGGAGGCTTTCCGTTCGATCGGCGAACATCTGTTTGCCTCAAAGGTGCTGACGCTCGAAGAAAAACACGATATTGCCGGACATATCTTTAAGCGTATTCTGACGATCCTTCCGGAATCGACGGAGGACAGGGAGTTAGACTTTTACAATAATGCGGCGGTACTCAATCATATTTACCGCTTTATCTCGGAATACCAGAGTGAGGTGGGGCCCTTTGAAATACCGCAATTAAAGAAAGCGGCTTTTTTCCCGGGAACCTTCGATCCTTTCAGTCTGGGACATAAGGCGATCGCCGCAACGATCCGTGATATGGGTTTTGAAGTGTATCTGGCTATCGATGAGTTTTCCTGGTCCAAAAAGACGCTGCCGCATATGCTGCGCAAGGCCATTTTGGCGATGACGATCGCGGATGAGGAAGGGCTTTACATATTCCCGGATGATATATCGATCAACATTGCCAATCCCCATGATCTGCGTATCTTAAGCCAGCTGTTTGAGGGGAGGGAACTGTATGTGGCGGTCGGCTCGGATGTAGTCCTCAATGCATCCAGTTACAAGAAAAAGCCGGAGCCCTATTCGATCCATTCCTTTAACCATCTTGTTTTCGCCCGTGAAGCGCAGCAACTGGATGAGGAGGGAGAAAACTATCCGATCACCGGTAAAGTCATTCAGCTGGAACTGCAGAAATACTATGAGGATATCAGTTCGACCAGAATCAGGGAGAATATCGATCTGGGACGGGATATCTCCAGCCTGATCGATCCGGTGGTCCAGAACTATGTCTATGACAAGAACTATTACGCGCGTGAGCCGGCTTACAAGCATGTGCTTCAGGCCAGAGAGATGACGATCGATGTCTATGAACCCGGGGAGAGATGCGACATCGGTCCGATCAGAGAACAGATCCGGGAGGAAGGATATGATTTCAGCCAACTGAATGAATACTTTTCCCATCCGCAGGTGCGTAAGATCGTGATCAAAACCGGCGGGGACAAACAGAGTATCTCTGCCTTTGCTGCAGCAAGGCGTATGCGCACACACGACCTTCTGGAAGAGTTCAGCAATGATAAAACCGCCGCTCATATCAGAAAGAATTCCGGAGGCGGTATTGCGGTCATCGGTGCGTTCTATGCTGACAAGACCGATATTTCCAATCTCAGGCAGATACTTTTAACTGAACTGCTGACGGAGCTTCTCGCCTGTGACTACGCCTATGCGGTTTATCATCCGGTCTGTAAGGGAGGAATGGATTCACGCACCCTCAGGGCTTTTAAGAAGCAGGGTTTTGTTGATATATCAGATGATCCGGACCATCCGGTATATGCGGTTGATATGCGCGATCCGATCGTGATTTTCCGCGATGTGGAAACGGTGGTAAAGGCACCGCTCAATAAAAACCCGCGCGTGCAGAGAGCGATGAATGAAGCGCATGACAGGCTTCTGAACTGTTTCCGTAAGATCTACCCGGAAAAGCTCCTTCTGTCTTTCAATACGAGTGCAGTGCACAATAAAATCGCAGAGCTTGTCGCACGCGACAACGGTGTTTCGACTGAGCCTGATCCGCTGCGCCGCCGGGGACCGTATTTAACAGTACCTTTCGGCAAAGCGCTCTCGGATGTCGTCGTGCCTAACACTGTGACAAAGGCGCTGCGCACAGAAAAATACTTCAATAATGACCTGTCAGGATTTACCATCAGAGAGCTGCCGGATTACCAGACGCTCAAGGATCAGGTCAAGACGCTGAAGTCATTTGACAGGCCTGTCATTCTGATCGATGATCTGCTGCATTCCGGACAGAGAATGAGGAATATTGATCCGATTCTGCGTGAACAGGAAGTTCAGGTGCACAATGTTATTGTCGGACTGCTTACAGGCAATGCGCAGGATAAGATGACGGCGCGCGGCCGCCAGGCGGAGGGTGCTTATTTCATCCCGTCCATCAGCATCTGGCTAAACGAGCGCGACTGCTATCCGTTTATCGGCGGAGACTCTATCGACGGACCGGAAGGAGATGATGATGTCTCGATCAATCTGACTCTTCCCTACACCAGCTTTGCCTTTGTCGGGAATAATGATCCGGATGCCATCTATGAGTATTCGCTGACCTGTCTTGAAAATGCTTATTCGATCCTGAAAGCGCTTGAGGTGGAATACCAGAGAACATTTGAGAAAAAACTGACGCTGCACAGACTGGGCGCAGTTCTCATCTATCCACGCCGTCCGCTTCTCGGCGGAGGCCTGGGATATGATGAGCAGGTCGCGCCCTCTGTCTATGTGGAAAATGATATACGCTGGCTGAAGCGTCTTCACCTGAAGCGCGGCGCCGCCGGAATGACGCGGGAGAAATAGATGAGATATATTCATGAATTGACTGATGAGATCAACGTGACGCCTCAGCCGCTTGACGGATGCCCGGTATGTTTAAACCATCCGAACCGGGTCAATATCCTGGCTCTCGGGGATGTGGGGACAACGATGCTGATCGGTCTGCGCCTGCTCGGCTCAGATGTGATCAGTGAAATAGGCATCTGTGATATCAGGCAGGACAATACTGCGCGTCTCGAGATGGAGATCAATCAGATCGGTTATCCTTTTACCGGATGGGAGGATCCGCCGGGACCCGAGCTGCCTCCGGTAAAAGTGATCACGGAGAAAGAACTGTTTGACTGTGAAGTCATGATCTTTTGCGCGAGCAAAGGCGTTCCGCCGGTTGAGGATCATCCGGATGATCCGACTGTCGATGTACGCATGGTGCAGCTGGATGCAAACCGCGAGATCATCCGTCATTTCGCGGATCTTGCGAACAAGGCAGATTACAGGGGGCTTGTCTGTATCGTCAGCGATCCTGTGGACAATCTTGCCGCTGCCTTCTATGACGCTTCAAGGCTAAGACCCTGGCAGATGCAGGGGTACGGACTGGGCGTTATGAACATGCGGGCAGCGTATTACGCCGGAAAAATGGGAGGAGAGTGCGCGCTCTATGCAAAAGAGGGGCGGGCCTTCGGACCTCACGGAGAAGACCTTGTGATCGCAAACAGTCTTGCGCATTATGATGATGAAAAATCGCAGGAGCTGACAAGATTGACAGTAGAGGCTAATCTGCGTGTCAGGGAACTGGGGTTTAAACCTTATATTGCACCGGCTTTGTCATCTGCTGCGATCTCTGTTTTGCTGACACTGCGCGGAAAGTGGCATTACGGTTCGCTCTACCTCGGTGATTGCAGGAAGGGCGCCTTTTTGGGTATCCGCAACCGCCTGACACCGGCGGGATGGGAATATGAGGATGCTCCTTTGCCGGATGCGCTCTATGAGAGAGTGAAACACGCCTATCTCAATCTGTGTCAGGTTAGATGACCGGCATTCTGATGCCGCCCGGAGAGGAAATGAATGAAACAGGATCAAAGAGATCAACAACATAACCGGCTGATCATTGTCAGGCCTGTCTGCGAGCTGCAGGGACGTACGAAACGGATGGAGGATATCCTCGGCAGCACAGTGGAGATGCTTGAGCAGAACGGGACTGAAATCGTCTGGGTCGTCATGGCCTCCGAATTAAAGCGCATCAGTTTGGTCGGAGAGAGGGTCCTTTTTGCCATCTGTCTGTCAGAAGCCGGAGTCAATATGGAATACTACAGGCTTCTGGAATGGTTTCGCGAACATCCTGACTGCCTTAAAGGAGCGGTCGGCGGCATTGTCGTCGATGGAAACAGCGAGCTTTTCACCAAGGCGCTGGCAAGAAGAATTGCTTTTTCCGCGAACATGGCGGGATGCACCTTTCCCGGAAAGCCGCTTGTCGAGGCTACCGGCTCCCTCGCCAATTTCAATGTATTGGCAAAAGTCTATGACAAGACACCCTATGAGATGTACAGGCAGCAGGTTCAAGAACTGGCCTTAAAACTGCTTACATTTGATTATCCGATTCAAACGGCCGGACAGAAAAGGCTGAAAGTGGTGGCGCTGCATGCCAGTTCAAGAAAGACATCTAATTCATTGCTTTTGTGGGATCAGGTACGGCAGCATCTGGAACCATCTGCGCAGATCCGCGAGATTTCACTGAGAAACGGATCCATGCTTGACTGCCGGGGCTGTCCCTATGAGGAATGTCTGCACTACGGAGAAAACGACGGATGTTTCTATGGCGGCATTATGACGGAACAGGTGTATCCGGCGATTCTTGAGTGTGATGTTTTGATTATGATCTGTCCGAATTATAATGACGCGGTAGGAGCCAATCTCACAGCGTTTATCAACCGGTTGACATCCATTTTCCGCGTCCACGATTTCAGCCGCAAACGAGTGTATGCGCTGGTAATCTCAGGCTACAGCGGTGGTGACATCGTAGCAGAGCAAATCATCGGAGCTTTGAATTTCAATAAAGCTTTTATACTGCCCGCGGGCTTTTGTATGGTTGAGACAGCTAATGATCCGGAGAGCATCATGGCGGTTCCGGATATCAGACTGAAAGCAGCTGCGTTTGCAGACCGGATTCTGGATCCGGAACTGTGAAGTTGTCAATAATGGTTGTCAACCATATGGTACTTTTTATATACTTAGATCAGAGGGATACAAAAACCAATTCAGAAGAGGGGAGGGAATTATGAAGCGTAAAAAACTGCTGTTGGTCCTGCTTGGTTTCGTGTTCGCGTTTTCGGTGACGGCCGGTGGCGGATCCAGGCCCGAGGACAGCACGGATGTTGGAAAAGGGGAAGGGACAAAGGA